>Ga0268285_1000096_pt1 | contig 58020 bp, 40 predicted proteins | sample saktaG_2_FD_190144 | JGI IMG/M metagenome (GOLD analysis project Ga0268285, IMG submission 190144) | Saline water microbial communities from Sakinaw Lake, British Columbia, Canada - sak_2013_06_06_120m | ecosystem: Environmental > Aquatic > Non-marine Saline and Alkaline > Saline ... | reverse complement strand
TCATTCGAAATCATCCTCCTTTCTTATCGAATTTCTTTCCTTATTAAATTTTTAAAGGGCGTGTAATTATAACATATTAAAGAATATGCAATTATAACATAGATATCGCTATTTTTCAAGTAAGATGTTGAAATAAAAACCAGGATGGTAATTACACCCTGGTTTTAAAATAAATTTTGCAAAATCTACTATTTGTCTTTAGAAAGGCAAATATGAACTATAAATGATATTTTTAAATTTTTCAGAGGTAATTTCTTTAAAAGAAATTAGTTGCTCTCCCTTAAAACTTAATTTAAAAATATTGTCGAACTTTCCTAGCTCAAAACAGTTAGGTAATTCTATTACTTCTTTTCCGATAGATACATTTATTGATATCTGATTTTCTTTTTCTGTCGATACTTGATTTGTTATAGTTGCGCCTTTCATTTTTACCTCCTTTTTTTTAAAACACAGTGAAAAATAAAAAAACAATGAGAAGCGAAATTTATCTTTTAAATTATTTCATTATAGAATCCTCCTTTCTTTTTTTAATGAACAATGTTGTTTTCTTAAGAATGTATTCCTATTATACCAGAATAAAAAAAAAACATCAAGAGTATCGACGTTTAACCTTGACAGATTTATTATATTAAATCAATTAAAAGTTTAGCCAACCTTTTAGGATCGTGTTCAATAACGGTGCGTTTTAAAAGTGCTCTTCCAATAAACTTCTTTTCCGGCAAACCTTCATTGACCTTTACCATTTTCAGTAATTCAGGGTTTTCTTTTGTGTATTTTTTAATTTTCTGCTTGGAAGGAGATTCACTGTTGTAAATTACATAATCCAGCTCCGATTTTAAATATTTCTCAATTTGCTCGGTAAAATCTAGAACACTAAAGTTGTTGGTCTCCCCGTATTTACACATCAAATTACAAATGTAAGCTTTTTTTGCTTTACTCTTTGTTATTGTTTCAGGTATGCCTTCGGTTAATAATATCTGGGCAAGAGAGGAATATAGATCTCCGGGTCCCATTACTATTAAGTCTGCTCTTTCTATTGCTTCCAATGCTTTGGGGTAAGCTTTTGTTTTGGGTTTGAGGTAAATTCTTTTAATTTTTAAATTACCGTTATGCTTTGGAATATCAATGTTTGTTTCTCCTGAAATAACTTTTCCATTTTCTAAAACTGCATAAATCTCCGATTTGGTTAAGGTTACGGGCAGTACTTGATGCTCTATCTTCAGCATCCTCTTTATTTCCTTTATCACCTTATCGTAATCATTGGTACTGAGTTCTAGAGCAGTAATTAAAAGATTGGCAAAGTTGTGTCCTTTCAACTCTCCTGCTTCAAAACGATAATTAAAAAGATCTTCTATGACGGGAGAAGTGTTGGCTAGAGCAATAAATGATCTCCTAATATCGCCCGGAGCGGTAATTTTATAGTCCTTTCTCAGTCTGCCTGAAGATCCCCCCGTGTCAAGCATTGCGCAGATTGCGGATATTTTTACTGGATATTTTTTTAAACCCTGTAAAATTGCCTTGGGCATGGCATTGCCTCCGCCCATGCATACTATTTCTTTGCCCGCCTTCTTATTTAAAATATTAGAAGATTTTTTCTTCATTTTTTTTAGCGAGGGTAAAAGTTTCTTTGTTTAACTTAAAATATCTTTTAGGCACTATTTTTTCAATTCCTTTTAGAATTGATTCAGGAGTTAAGGGAATCAGTTTCTTAAATGAAGCCAGAGCTAAAAGATAGATTCCTGCTACAACATCTTTCCCCAATTTTTCTCTACAGATTTCAGAAGCGGAAATTAAAAATACTTTATCCGAGGATTTTTTAATTACGCTAACAATTTCTTTTTCTGAGAAAGATTTTTTAAAGGGGATGGGAATAATGTTTTTGTTAATTAAAAAAACAGTTTCTTTATTTGAAAAATAAACTCCCTTGAGTGCTTCCTGGGTTTCCAGAGCAATAACTATATTTGCTTTCCCTTTCGCAACCAGAGGAGAATGGATCTTTTTGCCCATGCGAATATGAACTCCAACAGAACCGCCTCTTTGGCTCAAACCGTGAAGTTCGGACGTTTTAACGTCATATCCCTGGGAGAAAGCAGCTTCGGAAACTATTTTTAGGAGGGTTATTAATCCTTGGCCTCCGGTGCCTACGATAATAATGTTTGATTGTTTATTTTTTTGTTTCATTTTTTCTTTTAAGAAAAATGCAAGGCCTTCTGGCTATAATGACCGAAACCTCTTTCTTGTTTATAAAGTTTTTAATTGTTTCTATGAATTCCTTCTGCCTTGCGGGGTCAATTACCTTTAGATTTTTTACCCCGCAAGCCCTAACTATATCTTCGATCTTTATCCTTCGAGTTACGTTGTCAGCTCCGGGATTTGGCTGGTGTCCCGTCATTGCCGTTATTCGATTATCGGTAACTATAATCAGAGGATTAGAATTATTAAAAACTGTATTTATTAAAGCAGGGATACCGGCATGAAAGAAAGTCCCGTCGCCTATAAAAGCAATAAGCTTCTGGTTTTTAGTTGATTTTTTAATGCCGTGGGCAATTCCAATAGAAGCGCCCATGCATGAAAGGTAATCTTGAAGATTGTGGGGAGGAAGCCCTCCGAGCATATAGCAACCGATATCTCCCCCGAAGATCACTTTTTTTTCATCAACAGCTCTTTTGACGGCACTGAAAATCAGCCAGTAAGGGCAACCCGGACATAATTGGGGAATATGTTTCACAGAAGGAACTTTCGCTTTTGATTTAGGTTCTTCGTATTTGACTCCGGCAAATTCAGCTAAAGCGTTAATAATCATCTCCGGTCTAAACTCGCCGGTTTCCGGCAGTAAATTCTTTCCGATAACTTTAAGATTTGGATTGACTTTTTTTGCCAGAATATTTATTTCTTTTTCAAGATAGGGTTCTAGTTCTTCAAGGACAAAGACCTTGCTTTTACTTTTGATGAACTTTTCAATCTCCTTTTCGGGTAAGGGATAAAAAATGCCGAGCTTTAGAACAGGAATATCCAATTTTAATTCCTGTAAAGCTTCTTTTAAGTAAAGGTAAGAGATTCCGGAAGTAATTAATCCAAGTTTGCTCTTAGAGGGGGATTCCTTCCTAACGATTTCTAATTTTTCGCTGAATTTTTTAATTTCTTTAATCTTTTCTAAAAGTTCGTCTTTCATTTTCAAGACCCTCGGAGGCATTGTAACAAATCTTTCAACGTCTTTAATAAAAATCCCCTTGGAATTGAATTTGGGCAAGTTAGATAGTTTCACGGGCATTCGCTGGTGAGAAACTCTTGTTGTCAGCCTTATCATGACCGGTATCTTGAATTTCTCTGATATTCTGAAAGCGATCTTTGTAAAATCTTTGCACTCCTGGGAATCGGAAGGTTCTAAAGTGGGTAGGTGGGCGAGATAGGAATAGGCTCTGGAATTTTGTTCTGATTGGGCCGAACTCCAGCAATTAGGATCATCGGAAACCGCTATCACCGTAGGCCCCTTGCTTCCGGTGTAAAGAAATGGCAGTAAAGCGTCTGAGCATACATTTACCCCAAAATGTTTCATTGCTACTAAAGTTTTAAGACCTGAGAAGCTTGCTCCTATTCCTGCTTCCAAAGCTACTTTTTCGTTTACCGAGTATTCAAAATACAAATTCCTTATTTTGTATTCCGAATTTTGAATTTGGTAAAAAGTATTTCCAATTTCTGATGCCGGAGTGCCCGGGAAGGTGGATACAAACTGAACTCCTGCCTCTAAAGCTCCTCTGACAATTGCATCGTTTCCCAATAAAAGTATTTTTTTGTTTGGCTTTTTTGAAGTAATTTCTTTTAACATATTTATTCAACAGTTACAGATTTTGCTAAATTACGGGGCTTGTCAATGTCGTGTTTCCGCAGAAGTGCTACGTAATAGGCAAAGAGCTGTAAAGGGATGGCTATGAGTATTGGGTTTAGCATTTCCAAAGTTTTGGGAATGTAAATTACATCATCAGCTATTTTTTTAATTTTTTTATCTCCTTGGGTGGCAATGACTATAATAGGGCCATTTCTTACTTTAATTTCTTCGATATTTGACAATGTTTTATCGTAAACGCTGTCGGAGGGCGCTATTGCAAATGTGGGAAAGTTTTTATCTATCAAAGCGATGGGTCCGTGTTTCATTTCTCCTGCTGTATATCCTTCGGCATGGATATATGATATTTCTTTTAGTTTTAAAGCTCCCTCAAGAGCGCTCGGATAATTATATTTTCTTCCTATGTATGAGAAATTAGAATATTTCTGGTATTTTTTAGCAAGTTTTTCTATTTGACGATAGTCTTTCAGAATTTTTTGTACAAGTTGGGGAATTTTTGAAAGTTCTTCTGCTATTTTCTTTCCCGCAACTAAAGATAGATTTCTCTGTCTGCCTAAAAACAATGTAAGAAGAGAGAGGACTGCGAGCTGAGAAGTAAAAGCCTTGGTTGATGCTACTCCGATTTCCGGTCCTGCATGATTATATATCCCGGCGTCGGTTTCTCTTGTCAGGGAGGATCCCACTGTGTTAACAATGCCTAAAGTGAGGACTCCTTTTCTTTTTGCTTCCTTTACTGCGCCTAAGGTATCGGCCGTTTCACCTGACTGGGAAATGGCAATTAATGCTGTTTTTTTATCTAAAATTGGTTTTCTGTATCTAAACTCTGAAGCCAAATCAACTTCAACAGGAATACCGGCCAGTTCTTCTATCATATATTCTCCAATAAGTCCTGCGTGATAAGCGGTTCCACAGGCAACAATCTTTATCTTTTCTATTTTTCTAAGTTTTTTCTCAATAACTTCCAGTCCTCCCAGTTTGGAACATCCTTCGGGAATAACTAATCTGCCCCTCAGAGCGTTTTCAATACTTTGAGGCTGCTCCATTATTTCTTTAAGCATAAAATGCTTGTATTTTCCTTTTTGAGCATCTTCAAATTTCCATTCTATATTCCTTGGTTTTCTGTTTCTCACTTCTTTTCCTTTAGTGATGAAAAAATCTTCAGGAGTAACTACCGCTATTTCTCCGTCTTCCAAATAAATGATTTTATTGGTGTGGGCAATGACGGCTGCCGGATCAGAAGCTATCATGTATTCATTCTTCCCCAAGCCGATGAGAAGGGGACTTGCCATGCGGGCAGCGACTATTTTGTTTGGATCTTGCTCTGAGATAACAGCCAATCCGTAAGTCCCTTTTAAATAAGGGAGGGCTAATTTTACTGCCTGTTCCAGATTTCCTTTGAAGAATTTTTCAATAAGGTGAGCTATGACTTCGGTGTCAGTTTCGGAAGTGAAATGATGCCCCTGTTTTTTTAGTTCTGTTTTTAAAGATTGGTAATTTTCAATAATACCGTTATGCACGAGCCAAATATTTTTTTTGCATCCGTAATGAGGATGAGCATTTCTCTCGCTTACTTTTCCCGTGGTAGCCCAGCGCGTGTGCAGGATAACGGGATTTGCAGAAAAATGGTTATTTGAATTGTTTAGCTTCTCCTCGAGTTTATTAATTCTGCCTACTGTTTTCTGACAGAAGATTTTGTTTTTGGTTTTATCTAAAAAAGCAACACCGGCAGAATCATATCCTCTGTACTCAAGCCTTTTTAAAGCTTCAATTCCCATTCTGAGAGAATTGGGATTGGTTTTTTTTGAAATGTAGCCGACAATTCCGCACATATTATATCACTATATTGATGAGTTTTTTCGGTACGAAAATGAACTTTTTAATTTTTCTGTTTCCAATCCACTTTTTAATCTTTTCACTTTTCAGAGCAAGGTCTTTGGCTTCCTCTTCGGAAATGTTTGATTTGGTTTCAATTTTGTCCCTCACTTTACCGTTAATCTGCACTATTAGAATTATTGATTCTTTCTGGGTTAATTTTAAATTATACTTGGGCCATTCCTCTAAAAATATACTCCGTTTGTGTCCGAGTTTTTGCCATAATTCTTCAGCTATATGAGGAGCAAAAGGAGAAAGCAATATTAGCGTTTTTTCAACAGTTTCTTTTGTTAATTCTTTCTTGTGCCCCGAGCAGAGGTTTATAAATTCCATAAAAACAGCAACTGCGGTATTAAATCTGCAAGATTCAATATCATGGTCTATTTTCTTGTTGAGCCTGTTTAAAGCTGTTGCAACGTCAGTATTTTCTTTGTCTGATTTTTCCTGATAATTTGAAAAAAGCTTCCATACTTTGTCCAAAAAGCGATAGCATCCTTTTACTCCCTGGGTATTCCATGAAATTGCTTGATCGAAAGGACCCATAAACATCTCGTAAATTCTTAAAGTGTCTGCTCCGTATTGCTCAATTATGGTATCGGGGTTTATGACATTGCCAAAGGACTTTGACATTTTTCTTCCGTCTTCGGCCAAAACTGTTCCGTGGCATGTCCTTCTTTTATATGGTTCTTCTTGGGGAGCTACGCCGATATCATAAAGGAATTTGTAAATAAATCTGGAGTAAAGCAAGTGTAAGGTTGTGTGCTCCATGCCTCCGTTATACCAGTCAACGGGCATCCAGTATTTTAGTTTTTTAGGATCTGCAAGATGTTGATCATTATAAGGATCAACATATCTCATAAAATACCAATTAGAACCTGCCCAGTTAGGCATGGTATCGGTTTCTCTTTTGGCAGAGCCTCCGCATTTAGGGCAAGTTGTGTTTACCCAATCGGTTATCTTTGCAAGAGGGGACTCCCCGGTTCCCGTAGGTTCATATTTTTCTACATAAGGAAGTTCTATTGGTAGGTCTTTTTCGGGAACGGGAACGGCTCCGCATTTTGGACAATGGATTATGGGGATTGGTTCTCCCCAATAATGCTGGCGTGAAAAAATCCAATCTCTTAATTTATATTGAATAGTTTTTTCTCCAAGTCCTTTTTCTTTAAGCCAGTTTGTAATTTCTTCGATTGCCTGTTCGGAACTTAATCCATTGAATTTTCCGGAATTAACTAATATTCCATAGCCAATAAAAGCTTCTTTGGAGATGTCTCCTCCCGAAATGACCTCTCTGATTTCTAAGCCGTAATTTTTGGCAAAGTCGTAATCACGATAATCGTGGGCAGGTACAACCATGACAGCGCCTCCTCCGTAAGTTGCTATTACGTAATCACCGACCCATACAGGGACCTCTTTGTTGTTTATAGGGTTTACGGCAGTTATTCCTTTGAGTTCAACACCTGTTTTTTCTTTACTTAATTCAGTCCTTTCAAATTCACTTTTCTTCCTCGATTCTTTTATGTACCCTTCTACCTCTTTAAGGTTTTTTATCTTCGGCTTCAAGTTTTGGATGAGTTTATGTTCTGGAGCTAATACAATAGCAGTTATGCCAAATATAGTATCGGTTCTTGTAGTAAAAATCCTAATTTTTTCTTGAGAGTCTGAGATTTTAAAATCAATTTCCGTGCCGGAACTTTTGCCTATCCAATTTATCTGCTGGGCCTTAACTCTTTCGGGATAATCCACTTTTTTTAAATCTTCTATTAATCTGTCTGCATATTTTGTTATTTTAAACATCCATTGCTTTAGAAGTTTTTTCTCAACTTCAGCTCCGCATCTTTCGCACTTGCCAGATATTACTTCTTCGTTAGCTAATCCTGTTTTACAAGACGGGCACCAGTTAATTGGAATTTCTGATTGATAGGCAAGCCCTTTTTCAAAAAGTTTAAGAAAAATCCATTGGGTCCATTTATAATATTTAGGATCAGTTGTGTTAACTTCTCTTTCCCAGTCAAGAGACATTCCCAAACTCTTAAGCTGTCTTTTAAAATTAGCTATGTTTTTTTCAGTTGTTTTCTTCGGATGAGTACCTGTTTTTAAAGCATAGTTTTCAGCGGGCAACCCAAAAGCATCCCAGCCGATAGGGAATAAAACATTAAATCCTTCCATTCTTTTTTTCCTTGCCACTGCGTCTAAAGCAGAGTAGCTCCGGGTATGCCCAACGTGCAACCCGTCCCCGGAAGGATATGGAAATTCAAAGAGAATATATTTTTTCGGTTTTTCAGAAAAATCTTCTGCATGGTAAAAACCATTATCATGCCAGTATTTTTGCCACTTCTTTTCTATTTCTTGATGGTCGCATTTATCCATAAAATATATTAATTCTCTATTAATGTTTGCTTATTTTATCTCTTTTCCTCTCTTTTGTCTATTTATTCTTTTATTCAAAAAGCAGGGAAATATTCCCTGCAGGCTTTAAAAACATTAAATGTTAAAAAGATTTTTAGCGTTATCTGTAGTTGCTTCAGCTAATTTCTCAAGTTCTACATCCTTTGCTTCGGCGATTCTTTGAGCGATGTATTTTAAATTCAAAGGAGTATTTCTTTTTTCTTCAAAAGGCGGAGGGGTCAGATAAGGGCAATCGGTTTCAAGGAGAATTTTCTCAAGGGGAGTTTCTCTAACGATTTCTTTAAAATCTATTCCTTCAATGTTTTTGAAAATTATTCCGTTAAGTCCAATGAAAAAGCCAAAGTTAAGATACTGTTTCAGCTCTTCGGTTGTGCCTACGTATCCGTGAGCCACTGCTTTGTTTGGCCTTAATTGTTTATTTTCTTTTAAGATGTCAATTAGGTCCTGATGAGCCATCCGGCAATGGAAAACCACCGGGAGATTTAATTCTTTTGCCAAAGTAAGTTGTTCTAAAAGAAGCTCTTTTTGTTTTTGTTTAAAAAGTTTTTTCCTGATTTGGGTTTTTGGTTTCCAGTAATAGTCAAGACCGATTTCTCCAATAGCCACTACTTTGCCTCCGTTATTAATGTTTTGTAAGGCGAGTTCTTTGTATTTGCCGTAATCAAATTCTTCCTCTCTTGTCTGGTATTGTATTTCTTCGGGATCCATTTTAATTTTAACCAATCCAGTTTCAAGATTAATCGGATGCAGCCCCACAACCGCATAAACTCCCTGTTCGTATTTGTTTGCTATCTCAACAGCTCTTTTACTGGTAGTATATTGGGAGCCGATATTTACCATCCAGATATTATCTTTAAGGCACTTCTCTACTATCTCAAATGAATCTTCTTTGAAAGCATTAAAGTTTAAATGGGCATGGGTATCTATGTACATAGGTTTAGTAATAGTTAAACGGAGAACCGTTCTCCGTTATTTTTGGATTGTGCGGGTTAAACCCTGTTATTCTTTCCCGTTATTGGTTATTAGTTGTTAGTTACATTGTGCGCGGGTGGAACTCGTCCGGTCATCTGACCAGGCGGGAGGTCGAATGACCTCCCGAACCCATAAGCTATATAAATTTATCCGCAACTTTTCTCTTTCGTTTTAAGCAAGGCACATCCGGGGCATAATAAATCCAGGATAATAATTTAATCGATTCCTTTTTAGCAAATTTTACCTCCCACATACTTGTCATTTGATCTGGTCTTTTTGGTAGCCGTTCCCAAACATGTCCCTTTATGCCGAGAAGTCTAATAATATTTTCTCTTATCCATTGAATATGAGCCTTGCTTGCTGAACAAAAACGGCTCCATAAACGAATATAAACATACTTTGAATTTTTAAAAGTATTCCATCGATCTTCGTAACTCCAGACCGACCCATCTCCATCTAGGTGGCCTCTTAAAAAATCAGGGAAATACTCATCTGGGATGTTCAGTGAACCCATAGTATAAGTTTTAGCTGGGAATAGTCCGATTTTTAATAGCCACCTGTAAAACTGAACACTACTAAACTGAACCCTGTAGAAGGGTTTCGTTGCCCAACCATCATTTTTGGACCGAGCTATTCTAGCCGTTAGACAGAGGCATTTCTTAAATGTTTTTAGTAATTGAATATCAGACGACCCCATGTTTATATGTCGTCCATCTTTACTCAAGTTTCCATCGGTAGTTAATAATCCAACAGCATAAGCAAGGTTGGGTGTCCATTGAAACTCTTTATCAGGTAATTTATGTGCAGGCATAAACTTAGTGGGGATGGAGGGAATCGAACCCTCACGGACTTGCGTCCAGAGGTTTTTGAGACCTCTTTGTCTACCTAGTTCCAACACATCCCCCCGCTTACCAATTCCGCCACCGTGGCTTATTTGTTTTTTAACAGATTTTCTCTCATTTGTAAATTTAAAGATTCTGTGATAAATTAATCTAATGACCCGCATAATCTGTCTTGCAAACAATAAAGGGGGTGTTGGCAAAACAAATGTTTCTGTTAACTTGCCAGTTTTTTTAGCAGCAAAAGGCAAGAGAGTTTTGCTGGTTGATTTTGACCATCAAGCAAATGCTACTTTCTCTTTGGGAATTAACCCTAAAAAGCTGCCCCTTTCGGTTTACAATGTTTTGGCAAATCAAGTTAGTCCTGAAGCCGTAATTCAGAAGACTTCTTTTTTCGGTTACGAGATTATGCCTTCGTGCGCCGATCTTGCAGGAGCAGTAATAGAACTGGTAAGTGTTAAGAATCGTGAATTTAAACTCCAGCAAGTTTTGGATAAAATCAAAGACAAGTATGACTATATTATCATAGATTCTCCTCCAAGCCTTGATCTTTTAACTCTTAATTGCCTTTGCGCTTCGGATGAGGTTTTAATTCCTGTCCAGTGCGAATACCTGGCTTTGGAAGGATTAGATCAGATCCTTTCAACAATTGATTTGGTAAAGAATAATTTAGGAAAAGACTTAAAAGTTTTAGGAGCGCTGCTTACAATGTATGACAGAAGAAACCGTATTTCTCGAGAGGTTGCAAAAGAGATCAGAAGAGACTTCCCCGGATACGTTTTTGATACCGTTATTCCCAGAAGCGTAAAACTGGCAGAAGCTCCCCGGTTCGGCAAAACAATCCTAAAGCATGCTCCTTATTCCAGAGCATCAATGTCCTATCGCGAACTAGCAGAAGAACTGATAAAATTCGAAAATTAATTTAAAGCTTGCGGTTAAAAACATCTGTTATTAAATTGTAAACAATATATATATGAAATCTACTTTTGGTAAAGGGCTTGAATCGTTAATCCCTAAAAAAGCAACAAATCTTAGTGAAAGAGTTGGGCAGAAGAAGGAATCTATTTTTTTTATTGAGATTGAAAAAATTAAAACCAATCCTCTCCAGCCGAGAAAAGAATTTGACCAGAAATCTTTGAATAATTTAGCGGAATCAATTCAAAATTATGGAATATTGCAACCTTTAATTGTCAGCAGGCAAGAAGAGGATGGAAGAACGGAGTATAGGTTGATTGTGGGAGAGAGAAGATTAATATCGGCGAAGATAGCCGGACTCAGAGAGGTACCCGTAATTATTCGCAAGCTGGATAAAAAAGAGGAGCTTGAGATTTCAATTGTTGAAAATGTTCAAAGAATGGATCTAAATCCTATAGAAAAAGCCGAGGCATTTCAAAGATTGCATAAAGAATTTGGTCTTTTGCAAAAAGATATTGCTAATATCTGCGGCATGAGCAGGGAAGCTGTAGCAAACAGTACAAGACTTTTGGAATTGTCAGACGAAACAAAGCAAGCAATAAAAGAAAAGAAAATTAGCGAAGGACATGCAAAAGCGATACTCGGTCTCAAGGATCTAGAAAAACAAAAAGCCGTCCTTGCCAGAGTTTTGAAAAACGACTTAAATGTGAGAGAAACGGAATCCTTGGTTCAGAAGATAAATGTTTGGAAGCCTTTTTCAAAAAAGACTTCAATTGAATCCAAGGAAGAGCTTAACGAGATGGAAAATAGTTTTAAAGATCTGTTTTCCATTAAGGATTTAAAAATTGGAGTTCAGGCAGGAAAGCCCAAAATGACCATTTTTTTCAGAAATAAGGCAGAGATGAAAAAGATTCTCCAAGACATGAAGGAAAAGTTTTAGACTTTTCTTATCTCCTCAATCTCTTTTATTTGTTTTAATTGCTCGAAAACTTTATCTAGCTGTTCGATTCCTTTAACCTCAAGCGTTATCTTCACTTCAAGAGATTTTTCCTGTTCTTTAATTCTAGAGTTGAAAGCAAGAATCTTTATCTTTGTTGCACTTATTAAAGAAGTTATTTCTTTTAGTATCTCTTTATTGTTTTCGGCTGTTATCTCGATAGAAACAGGGTAATAGTTTTCTTCTTCCCAAGACGCTTCAATAATTTTTTGAGGCCATTTTTTTTCTAATATTTTAAAGTTTTTACAATCAATCTTATGAACTGTTGCCTCGTTGCTTTTAGTGATATATCCTGCGATTTTATCATTGGGTTCAGGCGAACAGCATTTAGCCAAGCGCATTTTAATTCCTTTTTGTCCCGCTAAAACAATTTCTCTTTTGAGTTTCGCTTTCAAGGGTTTCGCCCGGACACCTTTTTGCTTCAAAAAGAATTCCCTTTCTTTGAATAGTGCTCTGAAAATCTCCTGGGGAGAAAGCTCTCCCTCTCCAACGGAGACAGTTAAGCTTTCTACATCCTTGTAAGAAAACTTCTTAAGAAGTTTTTCTTTTTTATTCTTAGAAATTTTTTGCCAGCTTATTCCTTGTAATTCTTTGAATTTTTCATCAAGAAGTTTTAGTCCCCGACTTAAATTTTCGGGTCGAGATTCTTTCTTTAACCAACTTTTAATATGAGAGCGAGCGAGGTTGGTTTTAACAAATTCTAACCAGCTACGAGAAGGTTTTTGGGATTTGTCAATAATAATTTCAACTTCATCTCCATTTTTTAATCCTTTAGAAAGAGAACTTAATTTTTTGTTGATTTTTGCTCCTGCGCAATGGTTGCCTACGTCTGTGTGTATGGAATAGGCAAAATCAATCGGGCAAGCTCCTTCGGGCAAGTCAATTACGTCTCCTCTGGGAGTAAATACGAAGATTCTATTTTTGAAAAAATCAATCTTAAGGCCTTCCCAAAAATCTTTTGATTTGGTTGCTTCTTTCTGCCAATCTCGCAATTGTGACACCCAGACAAACTTTTTAATTTCTTTTTTTGTTTTCTTTTCTTTCTTTGCCCAATGAGCGCATATTCCGAATTCGGCTTCACGATGCATTTGAGGAGTCTTTATTTGGAATTCCGTTATTTTTCCATCAATGCAAAATACGGTAGTGTGTAGAGCTCTGTAATCGTTTGGTTTTGGTATGGCGATATAGTCTTTTATTCGGCCGGGCAAAGGTTTCCAATATTCATGAATTGCTCCCAAGGCTTTATAACAGGTTGCAACGTCTTTCAGTATTATTCTTAACGCTACTAAGTCATAAATCTTTTCGATGTCCATATCATGCCTTAGAAACTTTTGGTATAGGCTCCAATGATGTTTGATTCTGGCATGAATATCAATTGGTTTTATTTTTTCTTTTTTCAAAATCTCAAGCACTCTTTTTTTTACTTTTTCCAAATATTCATTTCTTTGTCCGTACTTGCTTCCTACATTTTTTATCAGCCACTGATATTCTTTCGGGTAAAGATAAGGAAAAGCCAGATCTTCCAACTGGCCCTTCATCTCTCCCATTCCAAGGCGGTTTGCCAAGGGTGCGAAGATCTCTAAAGTTTCAAGGGCAATCCTTTTTTGCTTTTCCGGAGGAAGAGCATATAAGGTTTGCATGTTGTGCAGCCTGTCAGCAAGTTTTATTAACATTACCCTTATGTCTTCTGCCATTGCAAAGAACATCTTTCTTAGGTTCTCTGCTTGAATATCAACGGGCCTGTCTTTTCTATTTGCAATAGGAGGCATTTGGAGATTTTTCTTAGGATAGCGAAGTCTCCCCAGTTTACTTACTCCGTCAACCAGAAAAGCCACTTCTTTACCAAATTCTTTTTCAATATCTTTAAGGGTTCTGTCTGTATCCTCGGGAACGTCATGCAAAAAACCTGCCGCTATCGTCTGCGGGTCCAGGTTCATCTTAGTTAGGGTTTCCGCCACTTTTATGGGGTGGGAAATATATTCTTCTCCCGAAGCTCTTTTTTGCCCCTTGTGAGCTTTTTCTGCAAACCTGTATGCTTTCTTTATTAAGCTCGGATCCGAAAACCTTTTAAAGATTTTTTTAATAATTTTTAAAGGCATTTTATTCTTTGTAATCGCATTTTTTATTTGAGCATTTTAAAGTAAAGTCTTTTGTTTTCCTTTTTATTTCAACTAAAATTGAATCGCATTTGGAACATTTTTTATTAGTGGGCTTGTCCCATAAGGCAAAGTCGCATTCGGGCCATCTGGAACATCCATAAAAGATTTTTCCTCTTTTAGTTCTTTTCTCAGCGATTTTTCCTTTCTTGCATTTTGGACATGCAATATTTAATTCGTTTTTTTCAAGAGCTTTGGTGTATTTGCATTTCGGGAAATTAGAACAAGCATAAAACCTTCCGAATTTTCCCATGCGGATTATGAGGGGAGAACTGCATTTGGGGCAGATTTTTCTCGTTGGCTTTTCATTGAATTCTTTTTTTGAAACTTCTTCATACTTTTGATTTAGGTTCTCTTCAAAAGGGCCATAGAAGTCTTTGATAATTTTTTGCCATTTTTCATTTCCTTGAGCGATTTCATCAAGATTTTGCTCCATTTGGGCCGTAAATTTAATATCTACTATTTTAGGAAAATGTTTTACCAAAATATCATTTACCACGTTTCCTATTTCCGTGGGTCTGAATTTCCTGTTTTCGTCTTTTTGAACATAGTTCCTCGCCATAATTGTGGAAAGCGTCGGGGCATAGGTTGAAGGCCTTCCAATGCCGTCTTCTTCAAGAGCTTTAATTAAGGTTGCTTCTGAATATCTTGGAGGGGGCTGGGTAAAATGCTGGTTGGGAGATAATTTTAAAAGCTCCAAAACTTCTTTTTCTTTAAGAGGGGGAAGCTCAGATTCTTTAAATTTTAGGGGATAAACTTTTAAGAATCCTTCAGATTTCAAAGTTTGTCCGTTGGCTTTAAAGACATATTCAGCTTCTTTGCCATTTGCTCCAATTTCTATTTTTGTTGCATCAAAAACTGCTTGGCTCATTTGAGAAGCAATAAATCTTTTCCAAATCAGCTCGTAAAGTTTGTATTGGTTTTTGTCTATCTTTTTATCTAAATTGTCCGGAAGATTCTCGGGGGCGCTTGGCCTTATTGCTTCGTGGGCTTCTTGAGCTCCCTTGCTTTTTGTTTTGTATTTTCTAAAAAAGCCTGGCCAATATTCTTTTCCATAATATTTTTCAATTGTTTCCTTGGAAGATATTAAAGAAGATTGAGAAAGATTTAGGGAATCTGTCCTATGATAACTTATGAAGCCAGTTTCATAAAGTTTTTGCGCTGTGCGCATTGTCATTTTTGCGGGGAATCGGAAGTGCTTGTAAGCTTCTTGCTGCAAAGTTGAAGTGGTAAACGGAGGGAGGGGATTTCTCTTTAATTCTTTTTTCTCAATGCTTTTGATTTTGTATTCAGACCCTTTTAAATCTTCGATAATTTCGTTTGACTCGTTTTTGTTTTTGATTGCCAGCTTATCTATTGTCTTTCCGTCTTTTTTCGCAAGAGAAGCTAAAAATCCAGTTTTGGATTCCGAGTTGATTTTTTTAAGCAGTGTTTCAATGCTCCAGTATTCCTGAGGGATGAAACTCTCTATTTCTTTTTCCCTTTCTGCTATTAAGCGGAGAGCTATAGACTGGACTCTTCCTGCCGAAAGCCCTCTGGTTATCTTTTTCCATAGAAAAGGGGAAAGTTTGTATCCTACGAGCCTGTCTAAAACTCTTCTTGCTTGCTGGGCATTAACGAGGTTTAAATTTATTTCTCTAGGATTTTTTAAGGCTTCTTCAACAGCTTGTTTTGTAATCTCATGAAATGCGATTCTCTCATAAGGAATTTCTTTTTTCAAATCTTTTAAAGAAGACTTTAAAACTTGGGATAGATGCCAAGAGATAGCTTCTCCTTCTCTGTCTTCATCGCTTGCCAAAATAATTTTATCTGATTTTTTAGCAGCCTCTTTTAAGCTTTTTATAGTTTTCCTTGCCTTCTGAGGAATAATATATTGGGGCTCAAAATTGTTTTCTATATCAATTCCCAGTTTACTCTTCGGAAGATCGCGAATATGCCCCATGGTTGCGGCAATTTGATAATCTTTTCCTAGGAATTTTTTAAGAGTCTTGCATTTTGTGGGACTTTCCACGATAACGAGTTTCATAAAGAATGTATTGCTTTTAATGTTTTCCTTTACAATAAAATAGTTTTTCAGTTTTCACAAGATATTTCTAACCCTTTTTAATGCTATAATAGAAAAAGTATGGCAAATAACTCATTAAAAAAGCAGGCAGAGAAACGCATTAACAACCTAAAGAAGGTTATTTCTCACCACAGATATCTTTATCATGTTTTAGACAAACAGGAGATTTCTGATTCTGCTTTGGATTCATTGAAGCACGAGCTTTATCAGTTTGAGCAGAGATATCCGGAGTTTATCACCAAAGATTCTCCCACTCAGAGGGTGGGAGGAAAACCGCTTGATAAGTTTAAGAAAGTGAGCCACAAAGTACCGATGCTTTCTATTATGGATATCTTTTCTGAAAAAGAATTGGAAGATTGGGAAAATTATCTTAAAAGATTGGACAAAAAAGCTAAATTCGAATATTTTTTGGAATTGAAAATTGATGGTTTTGCAATTACCTTGGTTTATGAAAATGGAATATTTGTTCAGGGATCGACAAGGGGAAACGGAAGAATAGGAGAAGACGTTACCAGTAATTTAAAAACCATTGAGAGTATCCCTCTAAAATTAAATATCTATGGCAAGCTGCCTACTAAAGAAATTGAAGAGAGAATAAAGAGTCTTGTTGAAAAGGGAAAGATAGAAGTAAGGGGAGAAGTGTATATGGAAAAAGAGGCCTTTAACAGTTTTAATAAAAAGTTAGAGAAGAATGGTGAAAAGCCTTATGCCAATCCAAGGAATTTGGCCGCAGGCTCAATCAGGCAGCTCAATTCGAAAGTTGCTGTTTCGCGTCCTCTTAAATTTCTAGCCTACGATATTGCTACTGAATTGGGCCAGACAAAACATTCTCAAAAGCATCAGATTCTACCATGCCTTGGATTTCAAACCAACGAAGGGAAAATTTGCAAGAATTTAAATGAAATCATCTCTTATTGGAGGAAGGTAGACGAAAGAAGGAAACTGCTTCCTTTTCAAATTGACGGAGTAGTGGTAGTAGTAAACAACGATACTCTTTTTAAAAAGCTGGGAACGGTAGGAAAAAGTGCTCGAGGGTCCAGGGCTTTCAAATTTTCTCCAGAGCAATCAACAACCATTATTAAAGATGTGATTTTTCAAGTTGGCAGAACCGGGGCTGTAACGCCAGTTGCTGTTTTAAAGCCAATAAAAATTGGGGGAACAGTTGTCACCAGAGCTACTCTGCACAATGAAGATGAAATTAAAAAACTTGGGGTAAAGATAGGGGATACGGTAATTGTAGGCAGAGCCGGGGATGTAATTCCTGACATTATTAAAGCAATTTCTGAACTCAGAACGGGTAAAGAAAAAAATATTCACTTTCCTGAAAAATGTCCTGTCTGCGGTAAAAGCTTGTTTAAACCAGAAGGAGAAGCAGTTTGGAGATGTAGAAATCCTAAATGCAGTGCGGTAAGAAAAAAGTTTCTTTATCATTTTGTTTCTAAAAAATCGTTTGACATTGAAGGACTTGGTCCTAAAATCATTGATAAGCTGATAGATGAAAGCTTGATATCCAAAACTCCCGACATATTTAAACTGGCCGAAGGGGATCTAATACCCTTAGAAAAGTTTGCTGAAAAATCTGCTGAGAATTTAATTAGAGCGATTGAAAAATCAAAAAGAATTTCCCTTTCACGCTTTATCTTCAGTTTAGGGATTCGCTATGCGGGAGAGGAAACCTCAATTGATTTGGCCAATTATTTTGGAAGTTTAAAAGAAATAGAAAAAGCCGATATAGAAGAATTGGAAAGAGTTCCTGATATTGGGTGCGTTGTGGCAAAAAGTATTTACAAGTGGTTTAAAGAAAAATCCAACCTTAAGCTTGTTAATAATTTAATTGGAGTAGATATAGAAATTATTCCTCCGAAGAAAGTAGAAAAAAAGTTTAAGGGAAAGAAGTTTGTATTTACCGGGACTTTGGTGGGTATGACCCGCGATGAAGCAAAGAACAAGGCAAGAATGCTTGGAGGAGATATTTCTTCTTCTGTTTCCAAGGAAACGGATTTCGTAGTTTGCGGAAGTTCTCCCGGATCCAAAAAAGAAAAAGCCCAAAAACTCGGAGTTAAAACTATTTCTGAAAAGGAGTTTTTTAAAATGGCAAATGGTTGAAAATAAAAGATGACCGGTTTTGTCAACATTGAACTTTAACGTTTTTCTTGAAATCCTAGAAGAAATTCGATGAAACATATTTACTTTATTCTTTCTAAACGAGAGGGAAAAGTTTTATATTAATGAATTAGCTAAGTTGATAAAAGAAGATCCTGCCAATGTCTACAAGAAACTCATTGAGCTTAGAAGAGAAGGGTTATTTTCCGATGAGTTCCAAGGCAGAGAAAGATATTTCTTCTTAAATCGAAAATACCCTTTTTAAAAAGAATATAAAAAAGTTTTTAACAAAACAGAAAAATGATTACTAAAAGGAGAAAGACAAATTGGAAAACTTTTTTAATTATAGTTGCTTTAATTATTGTTGGGGCTGGACTTTCCTGGCAAGTTAATCGTTATTTTATTGAAAAGGGATTGGCTAAAAGCCTGAAAGACAGAACTCTCTTGATTGTCATTGAAAATAATTTTATATCACCGCCAGAAATTGAAAAAGGTTATGAAAATCATAAAAATCTAGCAGATACATTCTTTTCTTATATTTTCAAAGTTAATAAAAAAGAGTTAGATAATAAAAACTTAGCAGAGGTACTCGATGTTTATGGTGAAGATTATTTGGCAAGCCGATTTGAAAATGCAGCTAAGAATTATGGAGAAATAATAATTTTAACAGACGAAGAAGCGTCTTATAATAACTTTAAAAGAGTTTTAATAGAGGCTAATAATGAAGGAAAGACGGTTGACATTCTTCTAGATTTGCACGGGAATGCCAATAGCATTTATTTTTATAATCAAGCGATTTTTAAAGATTTTATCGGTTACGATAAAGATTTTATTCTCAGCCGGCCATTAAATATCGGCTATGTTTACCAAACCGTTTGTTATGGCGGAGAGAATATGGAAATTTGGTTGGAATTAGGAGCTCAAGCAGTCAGCGGTTCAGAAGAGATAAATAATTTTGTTATTCTTGCTCCAGAAAGATTTCTTTATCTGTGGACCCATGGAAAAACTTATTCTGATGCGGTAAACGGCGGATTTAATTTTGAGGTTCTGGTTTCAAAAATAATAGGCAAATTCTTGCCTGATATAATGCTCTCAACAGGGGAGGATTCTCTAGAATCAAGCAAGATGATCTTTATCGGTGATAAAAACTATAAAATCAATTAAAGTAAAAAAATATGAAAAAGACAATAAAAAAAATAATAAGTATATTAGTTTTTTTCCCAAGCATCTTTTACGGACTGGCTGGACTGTTTCAGTATTTAATTCTCATACATCCATTTGGAGATACTCTTTTGGCAATTAGTTTGTTCAGCTGGGTTATATCTCTTGCGGTAGCTGTTTTATCTTTGGTTTTGGGTGTTTTGCTTTATCGTAATTTTATTACATTAGAGAAGCCCGATGCTTTTAAGAATTCTAAATATTTAATCTATGTAGGGCTGTTTTTCTTAGTATTTTCATTGTATCAATTTATTAATATATATTTCAGATTAGGGCTAAGCATGGCTTTTTCTGTCGCTCCTATTTTAATAATTGGAACTTTAAGTATTGTCGCAGGTTTTTTGGGAATAAATATTGACGAAGCGGAGAGGGAAGAGCCTTATTCAAGAGAAAAGAATAGATTTTTTAAAAGATTTAAAATATTATCTTTTTTAATATTATTATTTTTGATTGGATGTACGATTTTTAATGTTTATACATATAAAGCAACATATTACCAGGAAGGTATTAAAGATTTAGAATTGAGCGGAAGAGTTGTGTTCCAGGAAACTAGTTCGCGGAACGGTATTTACAGGCAATGCATGGTAGACCTAAGTAGCCCAAAAGAGATTAATTGTTTTGAAGAAAACGGTCGAGTGCCTTTTTGGGGACCAAATGGAGAAAACATTTTTTATTATAAATGGGATGGAAAGGGATACATAGACACTGTTATATACAACACGATTGACGGAACTAAAGAGATGTTGGATGGTGAAGGTGCCTATGAAGAGAATAAAAAGTTGAGGGAATCGGAAAGAATAGAAAACCCTTTAAATCATCATCTAAAAGCGACCGTATCACCTGATGGCGAAAGGACAGTATATGCTTTTGCAGGTACGGTATATTTGTTAGATCATTACGGAGAACAGACCGTCTTGCTTAAATCCGGCCATCCCTCATCTAAAGATTTTTGCAGAGCAGCAACATGGTATTCCAATGAGCAGATATTGCTTTTGTGTATTTTAAAAAGTAACAATGCCTTTGCTGAAGAAAGATACCAACGCGGATTTTTCCTAATAGATGCCGACGGTTCCAATTTAAGCTTAATAGTCCCAAACGACGGTCCTTATTGGCTCTATTATGAATATCCTGATTTATATAGATGATATGTATGTTATATCGGTTGGCATTTAAAATTAATATTTGTTAAGCACTTATTTATTTGAGTATTTATTTTACCTGTTGAGGACAAACCTCGGCATTTTCTTTTAGCAAGCCAGGGTTAAGCCCTGGCTTGTCTGTTTTAGCCTTTCAATTTTTCAATTACCTGAGATAATATCTGGCAATAAAGATTTAATCCAACTTGATTTATATTTCCCGACTGCTCTTTGCCTAGAATATTTCCCGCTCCCCTAATTTCCAAATCTCTTAAAGCAATCTTGTATCCCGAGCCGAGTTCTTCGGCTTCTTTTAATGCTTTCAATCTTAACTCAGCTTTTTCAGAGAGATTTTTGCCGTATAAGAAATAAGCAAAAGCTTGAGTATGAGATCTCCCGACCCTTCCTCTCATTTGATAAGCCTGAGACAATCCCAATCTGGAGGCGTCGTCTACAATGAGGGTATTAACGCTGGGAATATCAAGACCGTTTTCAATAATGGTAGTGGCTATCAATACATTAATCTTCTTTTTTTGAAAGTCATTCATTACCTTAGTCAATTCTTCTTTTTCTAATTTTCCGTGTACGACCCCGATGTTCCAATTAGTTAAATCATTTAGGCTTTCCAGAAACTTTTTGGCAGTTCCAATCGTCTCAACCCGGTTGTGAAGATAATAAACTTGTCCCCCTCTCTTAATTTCTTCCTTAATCGCTTTTTGGATTGTTTTCTTTAAGAAAGGGAGAATGAACGTTTTTATAGGAAGGCGGTAAAGAGGTGGAGTTTGAATCAACGTTATTTCTTTCAGAGAAGACAAGGCCAAGTAAAGGGTTCTTGGAATGGGGGTTGCAGACAAGGACAAGATATCAAGAGAAGCTCTCAGCTTCTTTAATTTTTCTTTCTGCTTTACACCGAATTTCTGTTCATCATCTATTATTAACAGTCCCAAGTTTTTAAAACCTATATCGGAAGAGATAATTCGGTGTGTTCCAATAACGATATCCGTTCTGCCGTTTTTTAAGTTTTGGATTATTCTTCCCTGATTAGATTTTGTCTGCAGTCTGCTCAGTAAGTCAACTTTTATTGGTAATGCTTTTAACCTTTGTTTGAAGTTTTGATAATGCTGATTGGACAGGATTGTTGTCGGACAAATTATTGCTGCCTGGTATCCCGAATTCACTGCTTTTACAGCTGTTCTTAAGGCAATTTCGGTTTTTCCAAAACCTACATCTCCGCATATTATTCTATCCATGGGAGTTTTTTTCTTTAAATCTTTTTCAATGTCTCTAATCGCTTGGATTTGGTCTGGCGTTTCTTCAAAGGGAAAACTGGAAGCTATTTCCATATCTACTGCCGGATCAAAAAAGTAGGGAGGTCTTTCGGCAATTTCTCTTTTGGCGTAGATTTCAAGAAGCTCTTTGGCTAATTTTTCTGCTTCCTCTTTTATTTTCTTTTTTGTCCTTTGCCAGAAAGGGCTGCTCAACCTTGATATCTTCGGTTCAATAAACCCTATATACCTGGACAGTTTTCTTTCCAATCCTTCCGGAATATAGAGCTTGTCTCCCTGGGCGTATTCCAAAAGATAGTATTTAACAATATCTTTAGTTTTTTCTTTTACTGTGCTTGATGGTAAATGCGAGAATCCTGCAAAGCGCGCCACGCCGTGATCGAGATGAACTAAATAGTTGCCCGGCTTAATTCCCTTTAGGTCGGAGAATATTTTCTGAGATTTCAATTTTTTCTTTAATATTTTCTTTACGAGTTTTTCATTTTCAATCTTCACAGGCAGTTTCTCAATGTTTTCAATCAGGTTTCCGTAAAAATCAAGGCGAACAGCATAAATCAAATTGATCGGGAAAACTTCAATGACCCCTCCTTTCCTTGAGAATTCTCCGGGTTCTGTAATTTGAAGTACCTTTTCATATCCCATTTCGTCAAGCTTCCTTAGAATTTGAGAAAAATTATATTCTCGATTTCTTTCAAGATATATTAGGTTGTCTTGAAAAAAAGACTGGGTTTTTCTCGTTTTGAGAATTTTTGTTAAATTTTTTTCAAACCAAAAACCGGACTTTTCTAAAAAGTAGGGGCAAAGTCCTGCAATTAAAACCTTGTCAACGGGATTTTTCTTTTCTTGCATTTCCTTTCGGAGAATCCTTTTTAGTGTTTTTAAAAGTTTCTGCAATAAGCTCAGCGATTAAATTCCGACATTGCTTTTTCTATTCCGTTCTTTAGAGAATATTCTAAAGCATCAACGTTTTTTATTATTGTTTTTTTAATATTTCCCTTTTGCTCTTTTGAGAAGTTTTTAATAACAATGTCTCTTGCTTTTTTTCTGGAGACGCCTTCTTTTGGAACCCGAATGCCTACCCTGAACCTGATAAACCTCTTTGTTTTAAGGTTTTTGATAATTGATTCAATGCCCTTGTGTCCTGCAGGACCTCGATTTTCAGTTATCTTTGTTTTTCCGAAGTCAATATCTGTTTCATCGTGGACAACCCAGAGTTCTGCTTTGGGTTTTTTGAAAACGGATACAACTTTTTTTATCGGGCCTCCGGAATTATTCATGAAGGATTGGGGCTTGAAAAGAAGAACTTTTTTATCTTCAAAAAAACTTTCAGTAATTAAAGCATTGTATTTTTTTGAAAATCTAAACTCGGGAAATTCATTTTTTCTTGCAAATTCCTCAACGATGCGGAATCCGATATTATGAGGAGTGTTTTTGAATTTTTCACCGGGATTTCCCAGTCCTGTTATGATTACCATTTGATTAGGTTTGCTTTATTGTAACACTTTACCTGCCCCGTAGTGAAATTTCTACCGCTCTGCGAATTGGTTTTTCAAAAGAAAAGTCTAGCAGGAATTCTACTACGGGGCTTGCAAAATGGGAAAAATTTGGTATAATTGGGGTGATATGAGAAATTTTATCTTTTTTGTTTGGGAAATCGCTAAGATAATCATTGTTGCTTTATTAATAGTAATCCCCATCCGCTATTTCGTTTTTCAGCCGTTTTTGGTAAGGGGCCAATCAATGGAGCCTAATTTTTCAAACAGTGATTATCTTATCGTTGATGAATTGTCTTACAGATTTAATGACCCGCAAAGAGGCGAGGTGATAGTTTTTAAATCTCCAAGTTCTCTTTCTCAGCGTTTCATTAAGAGAATTATCGGTCTTCCCGGAGAGGAGGTAATAATAGAGGACGGCAGAATTACCATTATTAAAGACGGTGTAGAGACAATTTTAGACGAGTCAGAATATCTTCCCTCTTCAATTAAAACTTTTGGAGATATCCATATTGTTTTAAACAGCGAACAATATTTTGTTTTGGGCGATAACAGGATAGCTTCTTACGATTCGAGAAGATGGGGGGCTTTGCCTGAAGAAAATATAATAGGAAAAGTGTTTTTAAGGCCTTGGCCTTTTGCCTCTTTGTCTAAAATAGAGATTCCGGAATATTAAAACTATAAATGATATTACATACTAATCAGTTAATATTGATTGACAGAAACTGATTTTTGTATTTTCGTATATTTTTGTAATTTCGTAGTAATATATAAAATTATGTCTAAAAAACCAAAGTTTCAAACTCCAAGCGGTATGCATGATATTCTGCCTGGGGACTATGTCTATTTCCAAAGGGTAGAGAAAGTATGCCAGGAGGTTGCTGATTTTTACAGATTTGAAAGAATTGAAACTCCGATTGCTGAACAAGCGGAACTTTTTTTAAGAAGCATAGGAGACGCTACCGATATTGTAGAAAAGCAAATGTATAGTTTTAAAACCAGAGGAGGAGATTTTTTAGTTTTAAGGCCGGAGGGAACAGCTTCCGTAGCGAGAGCCTTTATTGAACATGGGATGAACAATCTTCCCCAACCCGTAAAGTTATGGCATTTCGGCCCTTTCTTTCGTTACGAAAGACCTCAAGCAGATCGTTATCGCCAATTTTGGCAGGCTGGATTTGAAGTGTTGGGAGAGCAATCTCCGGTGATAGACGCCCAGATTATTCAGCTTGTCTGCAATATATTTAAGAAACTTAAGTTTGACGACTTAATCATCGAAGTAAATTCTATCGGGTGCAGACATTGCCGCTCTTATTACAAGAAGTTGTTGGTGAGCTACCTTAAATCCAGAGAAACTTCTCTCTGTTCCGATTGCAGGGGAAGGCTGAAAAAGAATCCCTTGAGAGTTCTTGATTGCAAAGAGGAAAAATGTCAGAGAATATACAGCCAAGCTCCTCAAATGGTAGATCATCTTTGCGATGATTGTAAAAGTCACTTTAAGCAAGTTCTGGATTTTTTAGATGAAATAGAATTGCCTTACAATCTCAACCCCTATCTGGTGAGAGGGCTTGATTACTATACCAAAACTGTTTTTGAGGTACATCGAAGATCAAAAGAAGGGGAACCGACTCTTACTCTTGCAGGGGGAGGGAGATATGACGGTTTGATCAAGCTTTTAGGCGGGAAAGATACGCCGGGTTGCGGAGTGGCATGCGGTATTGAGAGAATCGTTAGTTTTATGAAAGAGAAGCCCTTAAAAGTGTCCAAGCATAACACCTCAAAGATTTTTTTAGCCCAGCTCGGATCTCTGGCTAAGAAGAAAAGCTTGGTTCTTGTTGAAAAACTCAGAGAAGCTGATATTCCTGTAATTGAAATGCTGAATAAGGATACCTTGAAAGTCCAATTGAGCAGAGCAAATAAAATGGGTGTGAAGTATTGTTTGATTTTAGGGCAAAAGGAAGCTTTGGATAGTAAGATAATTGTTAGAGACATGGAAAGCGGCGGGCAAAAAATAATAGATGCGGATAATATAGTAAAAGAAATTAAAAAAAGTCTGAAAAAATCCTAACAAGATATTTGTTTCTTGGCATTTAGGCGTTAGTATGTTTTAATGTTCATATATGAATAAAGATTGCCTTTTTTGCAAAATTGCAAGAAAAGAAATACCTGCCGATATTGTTTACGAAGATGAAACATTTTTTGTTCTCAGAGATATCAATCCTGAAGCTCCGGTTCATCTTTTAATTGTCCCCAAGAAGCATATTCCTTCGGTTGACTATTTAAAACCGGAAGACGAGGCTCTTGTCGGAAAACTTTTTTTAACTGCCCAGAAAATTGCAAGAGATAATGGGATTGCTGAAACCGGCTACAAGTTGTTATTCAATGTAGGCAGGGGAGGCGGGCAGATGGTAGACCATCTTCATTTGCATTTGCTCGGGGGATGGAAAAAAGATGCAAGCATTAAAATAGAAAACAGAAGTTAATTTAAAAGGGTATGCCCATAGAAATTAAAAAGAAAACGAAAGAATCGTCCCAAAGTTTAATTAGACGCTTCACTCAAAGAGTTCAACGAAGCGGCCTTTTGATTAGAGCAAGGAAAAACAGATTTAGAATAAAACAAAAGTCAAAGCAGATGAAGAAGAGGACCGCCTTGAGGAGAGAGGAGTTAAAGGCTCAGTATCAAAAATTAAAAAGACTGGGCAAATAATGACGATAAAAGAAAAAATTCAAAAAAATATTCAAGAAGCTGCAAAGGAAAAGAAAGAATTGGAGCTGGGGGTTTTTCGTTTGCTCTTGGCGGATATCTTGTCAAGGGAAAAAGAAAAAAGATACAAGTTGAGTAAGGAAAAACCGGAATTAAGCCAGCAAGAGCTGGAAAAACAAAGTTTGTTAATCGATGAAGAGGTCTTAGAAACAGTTTCTTCTGCGGTTAAAAGAAGAAAAGAATCTGTTTCTGAATTTGAAAAAGGAGGCAGAACCGATCTTGTCGAGAAAGAAAAAAGGGAAATGGAAATCCTTAAAGAATACATGCCCGAACAGCTTTCAGAAGATGAGATAAAGGATTTTGTTAAAAAAGCAATAGAAGAAGTTGGAGCTCAGGACATTAAAGATATGGGCAAAGTAATGGGCGCCTTGATGCCTAAATTAAAAGGCAAAGCTGACGGAATGATGGTTAGCAAAACAGTAAAAGAACTTTTTTCAAAGGAAAACTGAACATATTTAGCCTTTAGAATTTGAACGGTCAAAAGTGGTAAAATCTTAAAGCACATGATTGAAATAAATAATTTGACCACTAATTTGATTAACAGAGAATTCGTTGAAAAAATCGCTGATGCGGTTTTAAGAGGAGAACATTCGTTGAGAAAAGGAGAAAATTTATCCTTTGCTTTCGTGAGCCGGGATAGGATAAGAGAACTTAACAAGAAATATCGTAAGAAAAATTGTTCAACTGACATTCTTTCTTTTCCTTTGCGAAGTAAGTTTCCAGCAGCAGATAAGCTTAGGATTCCCTTGGGAGAGATAGTTGTTTGTTTTTGGGAGGTGAAAAAAAATGCAAGAAGGTTTGAATCAGGTTTTGAAAAAGAACTGGCCAGGGTTATAATACACGGTGTCTTACATATATTAGGTTACGATCATGAAGGTTTAGAGAAAGATAAGCAAAAAATGGAGGAAAAAGAAAAATATTATTTATCAAAGGTAAGAAACTTATTATGAGATCTAAAATTATTACAGCTTTAGATATTGGTACCACTTTTATTAAATCTTTGACTGTGCTTGAGAAGCCGGATTCCCAGGACTTTGAGATACTGAGCAGGATAAAAATCCCTAATTTTGGAATGAGAAAAGGGGTCGTTGCAAAGCCTGAAGAAGTCTCTCAAAAAATAATTTCCGTTTTAGAGGAGGCAGAGAAAGAAACAGGACATAGGATTAAAGATGTATATGCAAATATTGGCGGAAGCCATCTTTTTTTAGCTTCTTCGAAGGGCTCTGTCGTTATATCCCGCGTTGATCGCAGCATTTCACAGGAAGATATAGACAGATCTATTGATACGGCAAAAGTTCTCTCTCTTCCTCCAAACAAAGAAGTTATTTATTTCTTCCCCAAGCAATTTATAGTTGATGGGGTAGAAGGTATTAAAGAGCCCTTGGGAATGAAAGGCATAAGACTGGAGACAGAAATTCTCTCCGTCTGCGCCTTCTCTCCCTATTTTAAGAATTTGACAGAGGCTTGTTTAGATGCAGATGTTCAAATATCTGATGTCATCTGCAATTCCATAGCTTCGGCCAATGCTTGTTTGACTCCCCGGCAGAAAGAATTAGGAGCGGTGCTTTTAGATATAGGAGGAGGCACTACTGATTTTGCCGTATACGAGGAAGGAGACCTGATTCACCTTGGAGTTATTCCTATTGGTTCAGAGCATGTTACTAACGATATTGCCATCGGACTTAGAACCGATACTAAAATCGCAGAGGAGATAAAAAAGGAATTTGGTCGTTGTAACCCTTCGAAAATGAATAAACCTAAAGAGGATTCTTCTAAAAAGAGCAGGAAAAGGGGAAAAATAGAAGTTCCCTTAGCCTCCCTTAGTTTTTCCGAAAAGTTTTTAACGAAAATAATTGAAGCAAGAATTTCCGAAATATTCAATTTAGTTCAAAAAGAAATTAAAAAAGTTTCTTCGGGAATCTTGCCCGCAGGCGTGATCATTACCGGAGGAGCGGCAAAACTGCCGAATATAGTCGACTTGGCTAAAAAAGAATTAAAACTTCCTTGCCGTATAGGGTTGCCCATCGTTAAACAGGGGGAGATTGAAGAAAGTGAATTTCTGGGAGAGAATGAAAAAGATCCTTCTTTCAGTACTGCTTGGGGGTTGATCTTATCGGGGATGTCGGACTATGAGCCGGAGGGAAGATTTCCCCTTCTCGGGAAAGGCATTACAGACAGGATAAAAAAGATAATTAGAACCTTCATTCCTTAGAGAGACTTTAAAAAATGGCAGAAAAATATGACTAAAATAAAAGTTATTGGCGTTGGAGGATCTGGGTCTAATGCTGTTTCCAGAATGAGCTCCTATAAAATTCGGGGAGTGGATTTGGTTGCCGTTAATACCGATCTTCAAGATCTTGAAAAAACCAAAGCGGATATCAAAGTTCAAATAGGGAAAGAGTTGACTGGAGGGTTGGGAACGGGAATGAACCCCGAGCTCGGAAGGAAGGCTGCAGAAGAACAGAGAGAAAAATTATCAAAAATTATTAAGGGATCCGATATGATTTTCATCACCGGGGGATTCGGCGGAGGCACCTGTACCGGAGCTGCTCCCGTGATAGCCGAGATTGCCAAATCCCAGAAAATCTTAACTATTGCCATCATAACCAAGCCCTTTAAATTTGAAGGAACTCCCAGGATGAAAATTGCAAAAGCAGGACTTGAAAATATAAAGGACAAGGTTGATACTTTAATTATCATTTCCAACGATAGGATATTATCTTTAACGAACAAAGATGCTTCTCTTCTCTCTGCTTTCTGGGCCTGCGACGACGTCTTAAGAGAAGCAGTCGAGGCGATTTCTGACCTAATTTTAGTACCAGGAATTATCAATATTGATTTTGCGGATCTTAAAGCAATCTTGAAAAACTCTGGACAGGCATTTTTCGGACAGGGAAAAGCAAGGGGAGAAAAAAGAATTGAACAGGCCGTAAATCGGGCAATTAATTCTCCTTTAGTCGGGTTTCTTACTCAAGGCGCGAAAGGAATTTTGTTTAATGTTTCAGGAGGGGAAGACCTGAGCTTGGCCGAAATTAATCAGGCTGCAAAAATCATTACTCGCAATGTCGACCCTCAAGCCAAGATAATTTTTGGAGCCGTTTACGGAAAAGGTTTAAGAAAGGGAGAAGTAAAAGTAATGGTTATAGCGACGGGATTTTAGATTTCTTAAATTTTATAAATATTTTTGAGGCATGTGGACAACTTGTCTTTTTTTTATGTAATGAAGCAATTTGACCTGTCCCTGTCATTGAGATAAAATATTATAATATTGTTTGTCTAGAATTAGTTCTAAAGAGTTGAAAGCATTTTATAAAAGTTTAAACTTTATTTTTTTATCTTTAATATGTCTCCTCATAAAATTGAGAAAGTAAAAAAAAGAAATGGATCTATTGTTGATTTTGACGAATCAAAGATTGCAAAAGCCATTTACAAAGCAATTACTGCAACTGGACAGGGCGACGGGGTAAAATCAAAAAGGGTCGCAGGCAGGGTAGTAAGGTTAATAAACCGCAGGTTTAAAAAAGATGAGATTCCTAGCGTTGAGCAAATTCAGGATATTGTTGAAGAGGTTTTAATCTTAGAGGATTTGGTAAAAACAGCTAAGGCCTATATTTTATATAGAGAAAAAAGAAGAGAGATAAGAGAGGCAATACAGGTGAACGAAGAAGCAATTGATAGGGTTGACCAATATATAGGAAAATTAGACTGGGAGATCAAGGAAAATGCTAATATGGCTTTTTCGCTCCAAGGATTGAACCGTTATGTGATAAGCTATGTTGTCAAAAAATACTGGCTTAATAAAATCTATCCTAAGGAAATAAGAGATGCTAATAAATCTGGTGATTTTCATGTTCATAACTTAGATACCCTCGGCCTTTATACTTTTTTTGGGAGAGAAGTTGTAGTGGTCAAATTAAACGGAGTACTCAAACTGATATCTCTTAAAGATCTTTATAATGAAATTCAACAAATAGAAGTTCTTTTAAATAAAAAAGATCAAGCTTTTGCTAAATATCCGCAAAATCTATTTGTCTTAGATAGGAATGGGTGGACTAAAATTACCCGAATGGTCCAAAAGAAAAAAGAAAGAAAAATGAGATTTATTAAATCAGAACAAGGGCAAAGTATCATTATTACTGATAACCATCCTTTTATCGTGAAAGAAAAAAAAGACGATATTAAAGAAAAAGAAATTGATGCCAGAAATGTTTTAAAGAAAGAACATTTAACATTAAGTTGCCATATCCCTTCTTTAATTTCGGAAGAAAAACCTTTTTCCAGAAAATATATTTATTTAGCAGAAGAGTTAATTAAAAATAATCATACCAATTTCTTTTTGGAAGGTTTTGAATGGAATGATTTTATTAAAAATTGGGGAGGTTCATTAAAATCATTAGGGACACTAAGTACTTCTAACAGTGCCAATAGTCTGAATAATAAATTAGAGTTAACAGAAGACCTAGGATATCTAGTTGGGTTTTTTATTGCTGAAGGAAATTATGATAGTTGGAGATTATCAATAGTAAATAGCGAAAAAGAAATCATTGAGAAAATACAAAGAATTTGCGCCAATTTAGGCGTAAGAAGCTATGTCTGTGATAGAGGAAGTAATGTAAAACGAATTTCTATTAATTGCGGTACGCTTAAACTTGTTTTCGAAAAAGTTTTTAAGATAAAATCATTAAGTCAAAACAAAAACTTACCAGTAGATATTTTAACTTATAATCTTGATTTTGCTAAGGGAGTAATTGCAGGAATCATTGATGGAGATGGAAGCGTTAGAAAAGAAAGTGCCCAAATTCTTATTCGTGTTGTTTCTAGAACAATGCTTGAACAGTTATCTATTTTGCTTCAATTTTTTGGGATAATTCCAAGAACGGGAGCCAGTATTAAAGATATAGGGAAGAAGCAAATTTTTAGAGGAAAGGAAATTACACAAAATTATCCTCTTTATAGATTAAGCTTTTCAAAAAGAAAACATGCTAATTTCCCATCTATCAAATATCAGAAAGCAATTGCGACTGAAAACCATTGGAGGACGGAAGAGTATGGATGGAATAAAATTTTAAATAACGATGTTACTAAAATTGCCGACGATTATATTTACGATATTACTACTAATTCTAATACTTTCCTTTGTAATTCTCTTTTAGTTCATAATTGCGCCGGTTGGGATTTATACGATTTTTTATTAAAAGGTTTCAGCGGAGTTTCTGGGAAAATAGAATCAAAACCGCCAAAGCATTTTAGGTCAGCTCTGGGCCAGATAGTCAATTTTATGTTCACAGTGACTGGAGAAGTGGCTGGGGCGGTCGCCTTTTCAAATTTTGATACCCTTTTAGCTCCTTTTATCCGTTCTGACGGTTTAGATTATAAACAGGTGAAACAATCTCTTCAGGAATTTCTATTTAACATGGCTGTTCCCACACGAGCGGGGTTTCAATGTCCTTTTTCAAACATTACTTTAGACCTTAAACCTTCCCCGGCGTTTGCCAAGCAATCGGTGATTATTGGCGGTAAACCGCAAGAAGAAACCTATGGAGAATTTCAGGAAGAAATGAAAATATTTAACAAGGCTCTTTTTGAGGTAATGATGGAAGGCGATAAATCAGGTCGGCCTTTTTCTTTTCCGATTCCGACCATAAATATTACCAAGGATTTTCCTTGGCAAGAGCCTGCTTTTAATGGAATCTTTGAAGCTTCGGCGAAATACGGTACAAACTATTTTGCCAACTACATTAATTCAGACATGAAACCGGAGGACGTGCGTTCGATGTGTAAATTGCCGGGGACCGAAATCATCTATAAAAATGCAAGCGGAGAAATTGCAAAAACTGAAATTAGAAGAATTGTAGACGACTTTTTGCTAAGAGGTAATTCCATCGAGGTGCTTATCAATGGTAAGTTTGAGAAAGTAAAAAATGTAATAAAATTAAAACTGGAAAATGAAGAAATTCTAAAAGTTGTATTAGACAATGGAATTATTGACAAAATGACCTTAGACCATCCTTCCTTAATAATTAAAAATGGGAAACTAAAAATGATAGAAAGTAAAGAATTAAAGATAGGAAATGAATTTCCATTTGCTAAACATCCTTATGAAGGAAAATTAGGAGATTTTGACATAGGAAAATTAATCGGACTTTATATAGGCGATGGTTGGATTTCTCACGATGGTGCCGCTTTAAACTTGGTTTTTAACAGTAAAGAAAAGGAATTGGTGAAATTTGTTCAGAAGATTGCTGAAGAACGATTTATTGCTTCAAATTCAATTTCTCTCAACGAAGAACATCATTTTGTCCGAATTTCTATCGCAAGCAGAGGATTGGTTGAAGTTGTGAAAGAATATGTGAGAGGATATGGCTCTTTAAATAAAAGATTAAATTCTAAAATTTTTGCTCGTTCGCTCGAATTTAGAAAAGGTGTATTAATTGGAATGATAGAAAGTGATGGTTTTCTGCATAAAGAAAAGAATTATATCATTCTTCATTTAGGTAACAAAGATTTAATTTTAGATATTCTGACGTTGAGTAGAAGCCTGGGAATAAATACTACTTATTTCGAATCAAAAAATAGTACAGGAGATAAAAAGAAGACTGGATATAGCCTGAGATTTGCCGGGGACATTCCAGAATGGTTGAGAAATTATTTTAAGATGAAGAAGGGGCGCAATCTAAAATATAGAGATTATGATAATTTTTATGGAGTAAAAATTGTAAAAATAGAAAAAGAAAGATATACGGGTTATGTTTATGATTTTGAACTCGATAATAAAGAGCATGCGTTTCAATTGGCTAATGGAATAATAACCCATAATTGTTGTCGACTTAGACTTGACTTAACTGAGCTTTATAACCGAGGAGGCGGAGGACTATTTGGAAGCGGGAGTAATACAGGGAGTATCGGAGTAGTAACGATTAATATGCCTCGAATCGGTTATTTAGCAAAAACTAAAAAAGATTTTTTTGAAAAATTAGCCGAATTAATGGATTTAGCCAGAGATTCTTTAGAGATTAAGAGAAAAGCAATAGAAGATTTTGCAGATAAAGGACTTTATCCTTATTCAAAATTCTATTTGGCAAGCATCAAGAAAGCCAGGGGAGCATATTATAATAATCATTTTTCGACCATCGGTTTGGTTGGAATGAATGAATGTTTGTTGAATTTTATAGAAGAAGACATGGGCTCAAAAAAAGGAAGAAAATTTACCTTAGAAGTAATGGATTTTATGAGAGAAAAATTAGTAAACTATCAGAAAGAGACAGGAAATCTTTATAATTTAGAGCAAACGCCAGCCGAAAGTACTGCATATCGTCTCGCCTTAAAAGACAGGGAAAAGTATCCTGATATCATTACTGCAGGAACAAAAGAAACGCCTTATTATACAAATTCAACTCAATTGCCGGTCAACTATACTGATGATGTTTTCGAAGCTTTAAAGCTTCAGGATGAAATTCAATGCAGGTACACGGGAGGCAGTGTTTTGCATCTGTTCTTAGGAGAAAGGATTCACGACATTGAATCAAGTAAAAGGTTGATTAGGAAGGTTTTTGAGAGTTTCAGCCTGCCCTATATCACTTTGACTCCAACTTTTTCTATTTGTCCCGTTCACGGATACATAGCCGGAGAGCACTTCTTTTGCCCCCATTGTGTTATAAAGCAGCCTTGCGAGGTTTATTCAAGGGTCGTCGGGTACATTAGGCCTTTGGTCCAGTTTAATGCGGGAAAATTATCTGAATGGAAAGATAGACGAGTGTTTAAATTAAAAAGTTAAAAATATAAACATATGCCAACGAAGAAAGAAAGAAGGAAATCACCAATGTTGGGCAAACATCATTCTGAAGGAACAAAAAAGAAGATGAGAAAGATTCGTCTGAAAAGAAAAAAACAGCTGGGCTATATTAACTCTCCAGAAACGAGAAAAAGAATAAGTGAAGCTCAAAGAGGAAAAAAGTTATCAGAGAAAACGAAAAGAAAATTAAGTATCGCTCTCAAAGGAAGAAAAAAACCACCTTTTACGGAGGAACATTGTAGGAAATTAAGCGAAGCATTAAAAGGGAAGCCGCAACCATGGAATACTGGTAAGGGATGTCATTTTTGGAGAGGAGGAATGATGAAGAAAAATTCCGTTAAATGTACAGTATGTGAGAAAATAAACTTTATTCCAAAAGGCCGACTTGAAAAATTAAATCATCTTTACAGATGTCTTTCTTGTTCCATGAAAGGAAGGGTAGTGAGCCATAAGACAAAGAGAAAATTAAGTTTGGCCAACCGAAAATATGATTTGAATGAATCTTTTTTTGCAAGAATAGATAATGAAGAAAGAGCATATTGGTTAGGGTTCTTAAGTGGAGATGGATCAATAACCGGTAGAAATAAGATAAGACTTTGCCTTGCTATTAAGGATAAATCACATCTTAAAAAGTTTAAGAAAGCAGTTGAGTGGACTGGAAAGGATTACCACCATAAGGATACTAATAGTTTAGAAGTATATTTCCGATCATCTAAGATGGTCAATGATTTAGCACGTTACCATATAACCCATCGTAAAACCTTCACCGTTAGATTTCCCAACCTTTTAAAACCTCTCGAAAGACATTTTGTTAGAGGAGTATTTGATGCTGATGGGTGTATAAATAGAGCTAAACGAATTACCCGAGGAAAATCTGGTCAAATATATACTTCTTACGGAGGAGAGTTTTGTATTGAAGGAAATAAGGAATTTATATCTGCTATACAATCTCGATTAGTAAAATTAGGACTCCCAATTACTTCTATCAATTATTCAGGGAAAAGCATAAATAGAGTAAGGTATGGGGGGATTAACCAGCTTAGAAAGATTCATAATTATCTATACGAAAATGCTACTATCTTTTTAGAACGAAAAAAGAAATTATACGAAAATATTCTGGAAGATTATCATTATGAAATTATCAGATCTCAGCAAAAGGAATTTAAAATTAGAAAATTTGAATTAGCGAGTTATTTATGAAAATAGGCGGACTTCAAAAAACTACTCTTATTGATTACCCTGGACATGTTGCAGCTACAGTTTTTCTTATCGGATGTAATCTCCGCTGTCCTTTCTGTTATTCTCCGGAGCTCGTTTTGGAAGATAAGATTAAAACTCAATCCAGAATACCCGAAAGGGATTTTTTTAAATTCTTGCAGGACAGAAGAGGCATGCTCGAAGGCATTGTTGTTTGCGGAGGAGAACCTACGATTCACAAAGAGCTCCCCTTGTTTTTAGAGAAGATTAAAAAACTCGGATATCTTGTTAAACTTGATACCAACGGTTCTAATCCGAAAATGTTAAACAGTCTTATAAGAAAAGAATTAGTGGACTATGTTGCTATGGATGTAAAGGCGCCAAAAGATAAATATAAGATGTCTGCAGGAGTTGAAATTAACTTGGAAAATATAGAAAAATCGATTGATATATTAAGAGAGGGAATAGTAGACTATGAGTTTCGCACTACTGTTGTCCCTGGGATTTTAAAAAAAGAAGATATTATTAAAATTGCCAGATGGCTATCTCCCGCTAAGAAATATTATTTGCAGAATTTTGTACTGGGGAAGGCAATTGATCCTAAAATGGAAAAAGTAAGGCCTTATCCCCCGAAGTATCTTTTATCAATTGTAAAAGAGATTTCAAATCTTTTTGAAATTTGCCAGGCAAGATAGATAATAAATTTAAAGGATCGGTTATGGCGTTTCAGCAAATCTTCTCTTATTGCTGCCTCTCTTTTTTAGGAGGTATTTTCATTGCCTCTTTTTTTGAGTTTTCTTTACTGATCTTGTTTGTGCTTGCTGTTCTGGCACTTATCCCCTTAGCTTTGTTTTGGCGAGAGAAAAAAATTGTTTTTGCCGGATTTTGCATTTTGTTTTTTATCTTGGGTTTTTGGTTCTGCCAGGAATCCCAGCCTAAGATAAAAGGAAGCGTTTTAAGAGAAATTAATGATTCTGGAAGAGAAATAGTTTTAATTGGGACTGTATCGGAAGAACCGGACGCAAGAGAGAGCAATACAAAACTGACAATCGTTCCCGAGACTATTTATTTTAAAGAATCTGCAGAAAATATTTTCCTGCAAGACAAGAGAAGCTTCGGCAAGATTCTTGTTACGTCTGATTCTTATCCCGAATACGAATATGGAGACAGGTTGGAAATTATGGGAGAAATTGAGAACCCTTTTGAATTTCAAGATTTTAATTACAGGGACTATTTGGCAAAAGATGGGATTTGCTCCGTTATGTATAAGCCGGAGATTAAGCTTCTAAACAGAGGCGAATATAGGGGAGTTTCTTTTATTTACGCTAATGTTTTAAACTTGAAACACAAATTAAGGCAAAGCATTGAATCGAACCTTCCTCCGCCTTTGTCGCACCTTTTAAATGCCATTATTTTGGGAGACAAGAAAAGAATTTCATCTCAATTGAAAGAGAAGCTTAACTTGACGGGGCTTCGCCATGTTGTTGCTGTTTCAGGGATGCACGTAGCTATTTTGAGTGCGGTCCTAATGGCTTTTTTGCTGGGAATAGGCATTCGTAGGCGCCATTCTTTTTATTTCTCAATGATCATGATTGCTTTTTTTATAGCAATAACGGGATTTCAGCCCTCGGCTATCAGGGCGGGGATTATGGCAAGCCTGGTTTTGTATGCTGAGCATTCTGGAAGGAGAGGAAGCGGAATCAGGTCTTTAGTTTTTGCCGCCTTATTAATGCTTTTATTCAACCCTTTGCTTTTGAGATATGATGTTGGCTTTCAATTGTCGTTTTTGGCAGTTTTAGGGATAATTTGTTTTTCGTCTCCCCTGAGAAGTTATATAAAAGAACGCTTACATATGGTTCCAAATTTTGCCAATTTTAAAGAAATACTGGCAATTACTTTTTCTGCCCAGATTTTTACCCTGCCTCTTTTAGTATATAACTTTGGCTATTTTTCTCTTGTTTCTCCTTTAACTAACATTCTGGTGGTTCCCATTCTTCCTTACGTTATGGTTTCTGGTTTTGTTTTTGCTTTTTTGGGAATATTTTCAGAAAGCTTGGCTTGGGTTTTTTCTTTGCCCGCTCATTTCTTACTAAGCTATCTTAATTCTGTAGTTGATCTTTTTTCTAGAATTTCTCATAACTGCGTTTTCTTTAAGGTTTCATGGTTTTGGCTCATACCCGTCTACTTTCTTTTGTTTCGGTGGGGTTACCTTCTTACCAAAAGATGGGAAAAGAATTTTTTGAATTATTCTTAATAATATTGAATTCATGTTAAAATGAAGTAATGGCTGATTTCATCCAGGAGTCTTTTGATTCAAAAAGTTCCTACTTCTCATCAAATAAATTTAAAGCATGGATTGTCTCTTTAAGCATGGGTTATGGCCATCACAGAGCCGCTTTTCCTTTGAAAGACATAGCTTTTAGGGGCATGATTGTTAGCGCTGATAATTACGAAGGGATCCCCGGCAAAGACAAAATGATTTGGAAAGAAACAAGAGATTTCTATGAATTCATTTCTAAATTTAAAAAAACTCCCCTGCTTGGGAATATTTTCTTTTCTTTTTTTGACAGATTTCAAAAAATACTTAAGTTCTATCCAAAGAGAGATTTGTCCGAACCCAATCTTCAGCTGAAACAAACATATTCATTAATTAAAAAAGGGTGGGGAGAGCATTTAATAAAGAAGCTCGGTTCAGAGCGTTTTTACAACGGTTTTAATTCAAAAGGAAAATATCTGCCTTTTGTCAGCACTTTCTTTACTCCGGTCTTTATGGCTGAGTTTTTTAATTATCCCGGGCAGATTTATTGTATTGTGTGCGATTCCGATATTTCCAGAGCTTGGGCTCCCTTATATCCCAAGAAAAGCAGGATTAAATATTTTGCTCCGACAGAAAGAGTTGTTGAAAGGTTGAAACTTTACGGGGTAAAATCAGAAAACATATTCTTGAGCGGTTTTCCTCTGCCTTCAGAAAATATTGGTATTAAGATTCCCGACATTGGACTTGAGACATTAAAACATGATTTCAGCTACCGGCTCCTAAACCTTGATCCTGAAAAAAGATATTTCAATCAATACAAGTCTTTGATTAAAGGATATTTGGGAAAGCTCCCCTCCAAATCGGATCACGTTTTAACCTTAATGTTTGCCGTTGGAGGAGCAGGAGTCCAAAAGAGCATAGGGTTTGAGATTTTAAAAAGTCTGGAGCTTGCAATCAGGGAAAACAAGATTAAGATAATACTGTCAGCAGGCATTAGAAAAGAAGTTAAAGGATATTTTTTGAAAAAAGTTAATAAGTTAAATCTTGGTGATTTTTTGGGAAAGAATATTGAAATAATATTTTCTGAAAACAAAGAAGAATATTTTAAAGATTTTAACGATAAACTAAGAAAGACTGACGTTTTATGGACAAAGCCAAGCGAGCTTTCTTTTTATGCAGCTTTGGGAATCCCGTTAATTATTGCTCCTACCGTTGGGTCTCAGGAAGAGTTTAATAAAGATTGGCTTTTAAAATCGGGTTTCGGCATTTCACAGGAAAATCCCAAGTATGTCAATCAATGGCTTTTCGACTGGCTCAAAAAAGGATATTTTGCAGAAGCGTGCATGGAGGGTCTTATTGAAGGAAGAAAGCTCGGTGCGGTAAATATAAAGAAGGTAGTTTTTCAAGAATTTTAGTATATGACTTGGATATTGAGCGCTGTTCTAGCTTATTTTCTTTTGGCTTTAGTTGCTTTAGTTGATAAGCATCTGGTTTCGGGCCCTATTCCCGGGCCAAAAGTTTATTCTTTCTATGTAGGATTACTTGGAGTTTTTAGCTTGGTTCTTGTTCCTTTTGGGTTTTCTGTTTCAGAACCATTGTCGGTTGTTTGTTTGAGCGTCTTTGCGGGAGCTGTTTTTGTTCTTGCTTTGTTTGCCCTTTTTAGCGCTTTGGAAAGATTTGAGGTCTCAAGAGTAATTCCTGCCATCGGTGCCATCTCGCCCTTGTTTATTTTATTCTTCGGCTATCTCTTTTCGGGCATTAAACCCGATCTGAACTTTTTTAAAATATTAGCTTTGGCATTATTGATTTGCGGGGGAGTTTTAATAACATTTGAGAAGAAAAAAGCAATAACAATTGAAAGCATCAAGATTTCCGTTTTGGCTGCTTTTTTGTTTGCCTTGTCTTTAACTTTAAGCAAGTTTGTTTATTTCCTCCAGCCTTTTTGGTCCGGCTTTATTTGGATGAGAATAGGAGGAGTTTTGACGGCTCTCTTTTTCCTTTTTTCAAAGGAAGTAAGAGAAGAGCTTTTTAGGAAAAGAGTAAGCTTTAAGCCTGGCACTATTTGGCTGTTTTTGGGAAATCAAGCAGTTGGGGGCTGCGCCTTTGTTTTGCAGAATCTTGCAATAGCTCTTGTACCCCTAAGCCTGCTGTCTTTCGTCAATGCCTTAGAAGGGGTAAAATATGTTTTTTTGCTGGTACTTATTTTCTTGATTTCCCTGAAGTTTCCTAAGTTTGTAAAAGAAGAGCTTTCGGGAAAAGCAATGTTTCAAAAGTTTCTCGCTGTCTTTTTAATTGTTTGCGGTCTTGTAATTTTAACTCTATCTTAACCTTTATGGATTATTTAAGGATAAGCAGAGCATCTGATCTTGAGAATAAAAAAGAAAGAATAATGTACCGGTTTTTTGAAATTTTGCCTGGAGCTTTAAGTTGGTTCACTTTAATTGCAGTTGTTGTCTTTTCTTGGTTAAGACCTCTTTGGATGGCTTTCTTTATAATCGCGTTTATGGTTTATTGGTTTGTAAGAACCATCTATTTTTCTTTTCATCTTAGAGCTTGCTACAAAAGAATGAGAGAAGGTGAAGAGAGAGACTGGATGAAAGATGTCATGCAAATTAAAAGATGGAGGAAAATCTATCATATAGTGGTTCTTGCGATGTACAAAGAACCCTTGGAGATTGTCAGGGAATCAATGCGTGCTTTGGCTAGCTGTGACTGGCCCGGCAAACAGATGATAGTTGTTTTAACTTACGAAGAGAAAGGTGGTTCTCGCGGTGAAAAAGTGGCAAAGGCAATTAAGAAGGAGTTTAGAGACAAGTTTTTTAAAGTTTTAGTGACTTGCCATCCAAAAGACCTGCCGTATGATATTCCGGGGAAAGGATCTAATGAAACATGGGGAGCGAGAACGGCGAAGAAAGAAATTATCGATTCCCTAAAAATCCCTTACGAAAATATCATTTATTCCTCTTTCGATGTTGACACAAAAGTTTTTCCTAAATATTTCAGCTGTCTTGCTTACAAATATCTAACGATTAAAGATTCGGTCCGCTGCAGTTTCCAGCCGATTCCTCTCTTTATAAATAATATTTGGGAAACTCCGCTTATTTCCCGTGTTTTTTCCTTTTCGGCTACTTTCTGGCAGATGATGTCCCAGGAAAGGCCTGAAAAATTAATTACTTTTTCTTCTCATTCAATGAGTTTTAAGGCATTGGTTGATGTTGATTTCCGTCAGACAAACATAGTGTCTGATGATTCCAGGATTTTTTGGCAGTGTTTTTTGAAGTACGACGGCCATTACAGGGTTGTACCTATGTATTATCCAATCTCTATGGATGCCAACTGTGCTCCTACTTTTTTTCAAACAATGAAAAACGTTTACAAGCAGCAGCAAAGATGGGCTTATGGAGTAGGAGATATAGCTTACTATCTTTTTGGGTTTTACAAAAACAGGAATATTCCTTTTTCTAAAAAGTTTTCACTTGGCTTTACTCTTTTTGAAGGACATTGGGCTTGGGCTACAAATTCAATTATGATATTTATGCTCGGCTGGCTTCCGATTGTCTTAGGAGGAAGAGATTTCGGGCAGACCATGCTTGCATACAATTTGCCCGTATATGTGAGCAGAGTCTTAACATTCGGGATGCTGGGGCTTGTTGCTTCGGGAGTTTTGAGCATTTCACTTCTGCCGCCCAGGCCTCCGAGCCAGAAAAAAGAAAGATATGCTTCCTTTTTTCTTGAATGGTTTTTACTTCCTTTGGTTATGATATTTTTTACATCTCTGCCTGCCTTGGACGCCCAGACAAGATTAATGCTCGGAAAATATATGGGATTTTGGACAACGCCAAAGGCAAGGAAAATAAAAGACATTGATTCAAAATCATGATTTCTATAATCGTTCCTGCATTTAACGAAGAAAGGGAAATTCCTTTTCTTCTTGAATCTATCAAAGAACAAAGTTTTAAAAAAGACTATGAAATTATTGTAGCTGATAATAACTCGAGTGACAGAACGGTTGAGGTTGCCAAGAAATATGGATGCAGGATATCTCCCGGAGGAAGTCCGGCTAAGGCAAGAAATAAGGGAGCTTTAGAGGCCAAGGGGAATCTATTTTTATTTGTTGATGCTGATACTGTTTTGCCGTATGATTTTCTTGAAAATAGTGTTGGCGAATTTGAAAAAAGAAACTTGGATGTGGCGGCATTTTTCCTTTTGCCCAGAAGCAAAAATGTGTTTTTGAAAATTGCTTTCAATTTATTTTACAATGTCTTTCCTGCTCTCATCAGCGAGAAGTTTGTTCCTCATGCTACCAATACAATTCTCGTTAAAAAAAGCTTGCATGAAAAACTTGGCGGATTTGATGAAAGTATAATTGTGGCTGAGGATCATTTTTATGCAAGAGAAGGAGGGAAAATAGGGAGGTTCGGGCTGATTAGGTCTTCTAATATCTTTGTTTCAACAAGAAGATTCAAAGAAGAAGGCCTTTTTGCAACCTATTTGAAATATGTTTTAATGGAAACCTATACTTTTCTTCTCGGGCCGATTAAGACGGATGTCTTTAATTACAAATTGGTTCATTACAATCATCCAAAGAAAACTTCTTTTTTGGGAAAATTTTTTGATTCCTTTGCTAGAATCTTAAAAGAATTTCTCAGTTTTATCGGGATTTTAATTTCTCTGCCTATTGTTGTTTTTGTTTTTCTTTTGACAATTTTTTTAAAAATCTTAAAATTAAAGGCATAGAGAGTTAAAACTTTGTAATTTCAATTATGTCTATTTATTCAATTCCTAAATTCAAATTTCCAAAAGTAAAGAATGTTTTTTGGAATAAAAAGAAAAAGAAATCTTCTTTTCAAACAAATATTTTAATTATCTGTTCCATTGTCTTGGCATCCTTTTTGTTTGGAGCCTTGGGAGGGGTTTTGAGTGTAGGATATTTCTATTCGCAAACGGGAGAATTGCTTGAGAAATTAAACATTGAATTTCCAAAGAAAATAGTTGAGAAAGAGACGGTAATTGAGAAAGAATATATTCCCCAGACATCCCAGGAGGAGAAAGTAATTGAAGCTGTTAAAAAGGCCTTTCCTTCCGTGGTAAGTATTATTATTACCAAGGATATGCCCGTGGTCGAACAATTTTATTACGATCCCTTTGAAGGCTTTGAGGAATTTTTTGGAGACCCTTTCTTTAGGTTTGAAATTCCCGAAAACCAAGATGGGGGTACTGAAAAAAGAGAGATTGGAGGAGGAAGCGGCTTTATTATTTCTGAAGACGGCATGGTTCTGACAAACCGCCACGTTGTTTCAGACAAGGATGCAGAATACACGGTACTAACTAATGAGGGGAAAAGATTTTCCGCAGAAGTCTTGGCCCTCGACCCGGTAAAGGATTTAGCCGTTATTAAAATCAATACGGATGAGAAATTTAAACCTTTGCCTTTGGGAGATTCCGATATACTTCAGGCGGGACAGACAGTTATTGCCATAGGGAATGCCTTGGGAGAATTTCAGAACACGGTTTCTACGGGAATCGTTTCGGGACTGGGAAGGAATATTATAGCTTCTGGCGGAGGAGAATCGGAACTCTTGGAAAATGTAATCCAAACGGACGCCGCCATTAATCAGGGAAATTCCGGAGGGCCTCTTTTGAATTTGAAGGGCGAAGTTATCGGAATTAATGTTGCAAGAAGCCAGCTCGGAGAAAATATTGGGTTTGCTATTCCCATAAATGAAGGCAAAAGAGGTATAGAGCAGGTGAAAGCAATAGGGAAGATTGTTTATCCGTTTTTGGGTATTTACTATACTCTAATTAATTCGGAGCTTAAAGAAAAATATGATTTGTCCGTTGATTACGGTGCTTGGGTGGGAAGAAATCCGGGAGGAGAAGCAACGGAACAAGCTGTTTTTTCTGATTCTGCAGCCCAGAAAGCAGGGATTAAAAGAGATGATATTATTCTGGAGTTTAACGGCGAGAGAATAACTCAAGAAAACTCCTTGGCTAAAATCATTATGGAATATAATCCTGGGGACGAAGTACAATTAAAGTTTTTAAGAGAAGGAAAGGAAAAAAACGTTATCGTCATTTTGGGAGAGAGAAGCTAGCAAGAATATTTTAAAATATCTTTTTTACCAGCCTCTGTTTTTTCGGGGGTTGATTTTAACTTAAAATTGTATTAAAACAGAAGTAAAGGCCATAAATTCTATGATAGACGGCTCAAATTTTACTCACAAAAGCCAGCAAGCAGTGTTAAGGGCTCAGGAAATTGCTAGGACAAAAGGACAGCAGCAAATAGATGCCCTGCATTTGCTTTTATCTTTGATTTCTCAGGAAGGCAGCGTGGTTTTGACGCTCCTTATGAAAATGGGGATTGATATAGAAATGTTGAAAAAGAAGATTGATTCTGCTATTCAAAAAATCCCTTCTATTTTAAGTCCCAAGACATTCGGTCAATTCTACCTTACGCAGGATATGGCTAAGATTTTAGATAGAGCAAGAATTGAATCAGAGAAGATGGGGGACGAATACATTTCGATTGAACATCTTTTTCTTGCTTTACTGGATACGGATACCAAAGCAAAGGAAATTCTAAACAATGCTCCTTTTATAAAAAGCGTTGGAGAGACTTTAGAATTGGATAAGCTCGATTACGAAAATACCCTTAAGATTCTAGTGAAGATAAGGGGAGGGCAAAGAGTTACCGATCCCCACCCCGAGTCGAAATACCAGGTTCTTGAAAAATATGCAAGAAACCTAACTAATCTTGCCCTGAAAGGCAAACTCGATCCGGTTATCGGAAGAGAAGATGAGATTCGCAGATTAATGCAGGTCTTGAGCCGTAGAACCAAAAACAATCCTGTTTTAATAGGGGAAGCGGGCGTCGGGAAAACGGCCGTAGTTGAAGGGTTAGCTCAAAGAATCGTAAAGGGCGATGTTCCCGAATCCCTGAAAGAAAAAGAGATTATTGCTTTGGATTTGGGAGCGATGGTAGCCGGTACGAGATATAGAGGAGAATTTGAAGACAGGATAAAAGCTTTTCTCAACGAGGTTGACAGGGCGAAAGGAAAATACCTTCTCTTTATTGATGAGCTTCATACTTTAGTGGGGGCGGGAGCCGCAGAAGGAGCGATTGATGCTTCGAACCTTCTAAAGCCGGCCCTGTCTCGGGGAGAGCTGAGAGCAATTGGAGCTACCACCCTTAAAGAATATCAAAAATATATTGAAAGGGATCCTGCTTTGGAGAGAAGATTCCAGCCGATCTACGTTACCGAACCCTCAATAGAAGACACAATCACTATCTTGAGAGGAATTAAAGAAAAATATGAGCTCCATCACGGAGTTAAAATTAAGGATTCCTCCTTAGTGGCTGCTGCAGAACTGAGCGCCCGCTATATTACCGATAGGTTTTTGCCCGACAAAGCAGTTGATTTAATGGATGAAGCCGCTTCAGCTCTGAGGTTAGAGCTTGAATCGGAGCCTTTAGAATTTGATAAATTAAAAAAGGAGATTGAGAAATTGGAGATTGAGAAGGCAGCTCTCAAAGAAGAAGAATCAGTTTCAGCTAAAAAAAGGCTGAGAACTATCAAAAGAAGCTTGGCTGACCTTAATGAAAGGGCAAAAAATCTTGAACTTGGATGGAAGACAGAAAAAGACCTGATTTTTAAAATAAAGGATCTCAAGAAAGAAAAAGATGATTTGAATTTTCAAGTTGAGGTTGCCCAAAGGGAAGCTGATTTGCAAAAAATAGCTGAACTTAAATATGGGAAAATTCCGGAAGTTTTGAAGAAGATAAAGAACAAGGAAAAAGAACTAGTTCTTTTTCAGAAAAAACATCATGTTTTAAAAGAGGAAGTGACCGAAGAAGATATAGCTCAGGTTGTTTCCAAATGGACGGGAATTCCCGTGACCAGGCTAATAGAAGAAGAAGTCAAGAAATTGGAAAAGATGGAAGATATTTTAAAAAGCAGAGTCATTGGCCAAGGTGAGGCCATTTCTGCTATTTCCAATGCAATCAGGCGTTCAAGAGCGGGAATCTCAGAAGAAAACAGACCCGTAGGCTCCTTTATCTTTTTAGGTCCTACCGGTGTTGGAAAAACAGAAACAGCCTGCGCCTTAGCAGAATTTTTATTCAATGACGAGAATGCTTTAGTAAGGCTTGACATGTCAGAATATATGGAAAAATACAGTGTTTCAAAAATGATAGGCTCTGCTCCGGGATATGTTGGGTATGAAGAAGGAGGCCAGCTTACAGAAAAAATCAGAAGAAGGCCTTATGCCGTAGTTTTACTTGATGAGATAGAAAAAGCTCATCCGGAAGTATTTAATATTCTCCTTCAGATTTTAGAAGATGGAAGACTGACCGATTCTAAAGGCAGAGTTACTTCTTTTAAAAATTCCATTTTGATAATGACTTCGAATATAGGGTCAGAATACATTGCAAAGATGGGTTCTCTGGGATTTATTGAAGGGAAAAACAGGGAAAAGGAAGACTTGAAAGAAAAAGTCAAAGAGTCTTTGAAAGAATATTTCAGACCGGAATTTTTAAACAGAGTTGATGAAACTATTATCTTCAATTATCTGGAAAGGGCAGATATTAAAAAGATTGTCGGATTAGAACTCGAAAAAGTGAAAAAACGCCTTTTAAAGAAAAAAATTAAATTAAAAATTTCTTCGTCCGTTAAAGATCTTTTAGCCGAAAAAGGATTTGATAAGAATTTGGGAGCAAGGCCTTTGAAAAGAGTTATCCAAAGAATGATTTTAGACCCTCTTTCCTTGAAAATTGTTTCCGGAGAGGTGACCGAGGGAGAAAATGTTTTAGTTGAAAGCGAGGGCGGCAAAGTCATATTTAAAATTTCAAGCACTTCCTCTGAAAAGAAATCTAAAACCTCCAAAGGGGATTTAAAGAAAAAGAAAAGTAAGGTAAAATAGATTTAGGGTAATTTATAACTCCTTTTATTTATGTCAAAAAGCGTTTTAAGAATTTTAGTTATATTTATCATTGGAATGGTGGGAGGTATTTTTGCAGACCAGATATTTTGGCCTTATTTTGTTGAAAAGCCCTTATTCTATGAATACCGCTTAGAACAGAGCCCCGTTTATATTACTGAGCAAAAAGAGATTAACGTAACAGAAAACGTTGCCCTGCAGAGTGCTGTGGAAAAAGTTGAAAAAGTAGTTATTGGAGTGAGAACAGAAATCAAGGCAGGCAAGATTTTAGAAGGGTCAGGGCTGATATTGACTTCGGATGGACTGATGGTAACTTTGGCTGATCTTGTCCCTGTCGGAGCTGATTTTTCATTCTTTATTGAAGGAGAGATTAGAAGCTATGAAGTTTTAAAAAGAGATTTGGAAAACAACATTGCCTTGGTAAAGATTGAAGACGGAACCTTGGGAACTGTTGAATTTGCTAATTTGGAAAACAAGAAATTAGGGGAAAGAGTTTTTGTTGTAGGTGCTATCTTTGATGAAGAGGGAAATTTAAGCAAGATAGTTAACGAAGGCATAATTAAATATTTTAAAGAGGATTACGTCCACACCAACATCTTTGAGAGCAAGGCATTATCAGGTTCTCCATTGTTTGACATTGAAGGAAGAGTTCTTGGTTTGAGCCAGATAGACAGCCAGGGAAAACTAATCGCCATCCCCGTTTCTCTAATCAGGGAATTCAGCGACCTTTAAGTTTTTATTAGAGAGAATTAGTATGTGTCTAGAAGTTACCTGTGTCTGCTTTGGTGGTGCGCAGGTTTTATTTTTGGTATAATGAATACATGATAACTTGTGCTTGGGAGGGGTTTATAAAGGAACTCGTAGAATCAAGAAGTCTGTCTTATTTTTGGGCTGAGTGGTTCACTATATAATATAATAATTATCCATAGAGGTATTGATTAAATAAAGGATGGTTGTGGTGTATAATGAATAAACAGGTACACGTTTGGTACGAAATCGTCACAAATAAGAATCCATTTATACCATACTTGTGCCCTTTTTTACCTTCTAGTTCGGAAAAGAATTAAAGGTATATAAAGGTATATAAAGGTATATTAAGTTTATGTTAAAATTAAATTTGGGCTTAGTTGAAAAAAAGATAATCGAGTTAAACCTCGCTGTTTTTACCATTAGTGAGTTTGGTAAAATCTTTCATATTAAACCATCTACAGCACGAGCTTTTTTATCACGTAACTCTAAAAAAGAAAATCATTCCTTTTTAAGACTTAAGCGAGGGCTTTATGCTTTTAATCTCAATCCGCCAACCAAATTTGAAATTGCTAATAAATTATATAAACCCTCTTATGTTTCTTTTGAAACCGCTTTGTCTTATTATGGTATTATTCCAGAAATGGTTTATGAGATAACTTCTGCTACTACGAAAAGATCAAAGACTTTTCGTGCTCAAAACTCCCTTTTTAATTACTTGAAGATTAAAAAAATACTTTTTTTTGGTTATCGACCAAGAAAAATTAAAGGAAAAACAATATTAATTGCTGAAAAAGAAAAAGCACTATTGGATTATATTTATCTTTTGTCACTGAGAAAACAACCATTTAACGAAAGATTAGATTTAAAGAAAATAGAGACAAAAAAAATGGGCTATTATGTCCAATATTACAAAAGAAATCTTAAGAAAAACAAGGCATTTATAAATTTAATTAAAAAAATCTATCAATCATTATGATAACACGACAATTTGTCACAAGTCTTGCCATAAAATACCAAACAACAGAAGAAAATCTCGTAAGAGAATATTGTCAACATTTATTTTTGTCTTACTTTTATAAAAAAATAGGATCTGAAAAGATTGTTTTTAAGGGCGGAACTGCTTTAAGAATAATTTTTAATAGCCCGAGATTTTCAGAAGACCTTGATTTTTCTGCCATAAACGGAGAAATAATTACTTGCCCACAAGTTGATAAACTCGTTGACGAAACGCTTAATGATATTAGTAAAGAAGGAATTCAATGTGAGAAAGAAATTAAACCCGGAACCCAGGGAGAAACAAGTGGGGGGTATTTTGCTATTATAAGGCTAAAAACGCTAGAATTTGACTCAGAGATACGATTACAAATTTCTTTTCGTAATCCAGAGCAAGTAGAAAGAAATGACACGCTAGTCCAAAGTGATTTTACTGCTCCTTATGTTGTTACCTTTTTAACAGAGTCTATTTTAATTTCTGAGAAAATTCAAGCCTTGCTAGAGCGTAAAAAGTCTCGTGATTTTTTTGATTTGTATTTTATATTAAGGCATCCTGCTTTAATTAAATACATACCTAGAAAAGAAGGATTAAAAGACAAGTTATTGAATGCTCTTGCAGAAGCAGATAATTTAGAAAAAGAACTAAAAATATTCTTACCCATAAGTCTGCAAAATACAGTTTTAAAGAATTTTAAAGAGCGTTTGAAAAGAGAAATAGAAACACATTTGTAATAGACCCAGGACTGTAACTTCTTTCTTTAAATAGTAAAAAGATAAAAATGTTTGGTGAACATATAAAGCATATCTAATTTTAATTATACTCTAATTAACGAAGTTATTATTGATAGAGAATTTGAATTTATAATAGAAAACCACTAATTAACTTGACAGTTTTCTCTGATTCTTTGAAAATAGAATAAGACATGGCTTCGGCCAAATTTTATTTACCAGAGTATTTACCAGGGTCAAACCCTGGCACATTTTAGAAACCTGCTTTATGTCGGCTGAAGCCAGGCTTCAACCAGCTAATATAAAATGTTAAAACTATGAAAATACATGTAGGGAAAAGGAGTATTGCAAAGTTTGCTAAAAGTAAGTGTTTTATTCCCGCAATTGTTACTTTTTTAGTCATCGTCGGATGGTTTTTTTTATTATTGGGACAACAAGACGTTTCAGAAGAAGGACTTCCGAGTGGGCCTACATGGAGCCAGAAGGAGGATTATAAAATTGTAGAAGGTCTGGATGGAAAATTTGTGGAGAATGAAAGGGCGGGACTAAGGTTCAAAGTGCCTGAGGGGTGGAAGGTGGAAATCTTTGCTGAAGAAGTAAATATTGTAAGCAGTGAAGTAGAATTTGGACCTCACGGGATTTCTATCAAACAAATTCAGGAGAATGGAGGGTGTGGAATATCTATTCAGGTATCGGAATATGATAAAGATTCTTTTAATGAAAGTCATACAAGAATTCAGCAAATCAAAGAATTTATATCTTCATGTGAGCGGCTTCCAAGCGAATTATTAAAAGAAGGATATCAAGTAATAGAAATTGATCATCGCAAAGCATTAAAAGAGGCAAGTGAATCATATGTTTCTGCTCAGGTCGTTGACGAAAAAGTAATATATTTTTTTAACACCTATCTTTTATCGAAAGATGTTGAAAAATGTTCCCAAGAATTTAACGAATTTCTGGAAACAGTTTCAATTAATAAGTAGTTCTTTTTTATAGTTCTTTTTTTATGGTTCCTTCAAAAACGAATACAAAAACTTAATAATAGTTGTTTTACCCTTTTATATGAAATTTCATAGAAGAGATTTATGAAAAATTCTTCATATGTTTTTCTACTATTTTTGGTAGCGGTTTTTTTTGTTTTACCCAAAAATATCTTTGCGGAGACGTCGCAAATTTCATTATCACAAGACGATACATGGATTTTACTTAATGTTATCCAGTCTCAGATTTCAAGAGAAATGAGTCCTGTATTTAATTTAGATTCATTTAAGCCGGAAGAACAAGCGGCTATTTTTTTAGTTAGAAAATCTATTCGCAAAGAAACTTTTAAATTTTTAGTATCTGACTTAACAGAAAATATAGCAAAATCGTATTTAAAAGTTCTTTTATCTATATATGCTCCCCCTAATGCAAAAGATATTTTTGATAAATTTGAATCAGAATCTAGAAAAGCTGCTTTAAAACAGCTAAAAGATTGGCTAAATCAAAATCAAATAAAAACTGTAAGAGGCGAATTAAAATTTTCTTACGAAGATTATAATAAGAATTTACAGGAGGCAACTTTCCAATATTTAATGATTTATTATCCTTTAGGGAGTGATTATGCAGAAGTAAGAATTGAATTTTATTCAGGAAAATTGCTTTTTGTACCTTTTGCTACATGGGATACCCCTTGGGACATCTATACTTTTTTAGAAGAGGGAAAAACTGAAATAAACCCCTTCATCATTAAAATTAAAACAGGAGTTAAAAGATTTAATTCAGGATATATTTGGAATTCGGATTCTAACACAAAAATTGAAGTTTCTTTTCCTAATGAAGTGCCGGACATTCGATCAATTGAAGAAAAATCTCCCCTAAGTAAATTGGAATCGTTTTTTAATAAAATTAAAAGTTTAGCTGATGAGTTTTCACTCTGGATTCATCTTCCCCAGCTTCCAAAACAAGCGCAAACGATAAAAGATATTGGTACGGAAACATGGGATCTTTTCTCAAACCTTAAAAACCCATCTTTGGTAGATGAAGAACACAAAGAAGAATCTTTTGACGGTGGTAAAGACGAAGATGGTGTCGTAAAAGAACAAAAAAACGATGTGCTACTGGAATTTGAAGAAGGCGTGGTCAAGGGACTGGAAACAGTTGCAAATGAAGAATCGGACGAAAAGATACTCGAAGATGAAGAGGAGGAGCAATATAAAGAAGAAAATACAGAAGATAAAGAAATTCTTTGGTGTGAATCCAATAAACAGCCTTCACAAGATAAAATTGTTATCAATGAAGTAGCTTGGATGGGAACAACAAATTCTTCGAATGACGAGTGGATAGAATTAAAGAATATTTCGAATAAGAGTGTTAATTTGGAAAATTGGCAGTTATTTGATGGAAAAAAGCAAATTAAGATAATTTTTGATGCTGTTACAATTCCCGCCAACAACTTTTATTTATTAGAAAGGACAGACGACACTTCGGTTCCATTTGTAAACGCCGATTTAATTTATGTGGGGTCTCTTAGTAACAAAGACGAATCTCTGTACCTTTTTGATAATAATTGCAACCTTCGAGACATAGTAATGGCTGATAGTGACTGGCCTGCGGGAAGCAATTTGAGCAGTGAGAAAAGAACAATGGAAAGGGACGAAGATATTGGAGGATGGCACACTTACTCCGGATATCAAAATAACGGGATATGGGGTACCCCTAAAAAAGGAAATAGCTTTAAGGTGGATATATCAAGCAAAAGTGAAGGGTCCAGTGATGTTGAAGATAATCCTGAGCAAACTAGCGGGGGTAGTACGTATATTATACCTAAGATAATAATTACTGAGATTCAGGTTGAGGGAGAAAACGCCTCGCAGGATTTTATTGAAATTTACAATCCGTATTCGGAAGAAAAAGATATTTCTCGCTGGCAGTTAAAAAAGAGAACTCAAGGTGGAGCGGAATCTTCAATTAATGTTTTTCCTGAAAACATCATCATACCGGGTAAAGGCTATTTTCTATGGGCGAGTTCAAAAGATGACAATTATTCTAATTTTGTTTCTGCAGATATCTCCAGTACTTCATATTTAACAGAAAATAACAGCATTGCTCTTTTTGATCGATACAAGAATTTAGTTGATGCTGTCGCTTGGGGTCGCGACCATCAGAATCCATTTTTTGAAGCATCTCCTTTTAACGAAAATCCAAGAGCTTATCAGAGTATTGAGAGAAAAACAGATTCTAATGGATATATTGACAACAATGACAATCTAAATGATTTTAGAATTCAAAATTGTCCTAATCCTAAAAATAAGGTGATTGAATGCTATTCATCAAATCAGGGCGGGGGCGGGGCAGAAAATAGTGGCGATGAGAGCAATGCGGAGGAGAAATCTTCCGAAGAAGATGATGAAGAAATCAAACTTTTAATTAATGAAATTCAAATTGCTCCTATCAGTGAAAGATTTGTTGAAATATATAATCCAAATGATGAAATTATTGACTTGACGGGATGGTATATGCAGAGAAAAACCGGAAGTGGAAATTTATATTCTTTCATCTCTTCAACTAATTTTGAAGGCAAGAAAATAGCTCCTCATAGCTATTTTTTGATTACGAAAATGGAATCTCCTTTTGTAAACAAGGCTGATATTGTTTTAGACATAACATTAACGGAAAATAACACTCTCATATTCAAGGATTCTAATAGAAACATAATTGATAAAATTGGATGGGGAAATGCCCAGGATTTTGAAGAAAGTCCTGCCCAGAACCCCTTATTAGATCAGACCATCGGAAGAAAATGGAGTGGAAGCTGTCAAGATACGGACAATAATAGTAATGATTTTGAAGCCCAAGTGCCTACTCCAAAGTCAGAGAATATGAGAGATTTAGTTGCTCCCGATACTGAGATTACTTCGGGTCCTCCAATTTTAACAAATCAAAACCAAGCACTTTTCTATTTTAAATCTACAGAAGAAAATTGTGAATTTGAATGTAAAATATATAACGACTGGCAAGATTGTGAATCTCCAAAAGAATATATCCTAGAAGACGGTAATTATAATTTTTTTGTTAGGGCTATTGATTCTTTTGGGAATTATGATGAAAGTCCATCTCAGCATACTTGGACGATTGATACAAAAATTGAAAGCCCAAAAATCTCTTTGTTTGATTTAAGTTCCGAAAGCAATAATCCTTATTTTTACACCAATCAAAGCAAAGTGGGGGTGATTGTTTCCGTGTCTGATACAAAAGAAGGATTGGAATGGTTATTACTTGAAGAAAACAAAAAACCGGTTTTTAATACCAGTGATTGGCAGAAAAATCTTCCTGATACTTTTGACTTTTCTACACCATGTAGCGATGGATTAAAAACAGTACATGTCTGGACAAAAGATAAGGCAGGAAATGTTAGTGAGCTCGGCAACAAAGACACAATTATTTTAGATAGAAGTGCTCCCGAAGTTAGTTTTGCTGTTTCTTCGTTGCAAACAGATATTGAATTTACTCTTTCATGGCTTTCTTATGACTATGTCACTTCTCCTTCAGAAGCCATTATGCATTCCGATATAGACAAGTTTTTTCTCAAATACACAACTCCTGCTGGTGACGGAATCTATTATCAAGCAGGGGGCGGATGGATAGAATGGCTAGTAAATGAGATTTTAGAATTGGCGAACAACATAAGTAATATTGTTTTGAGAGTAAAAGATGAAAAAACTTACAATTTTGAAATTCAGACGAGGGATAAAGCAGGTAATTTAAGCAGTTTGGAGAAAGCATCTGTTAATATCGATGTGCCCAAGCCAATCCTTAGTGTTTCTTCAGATAATTTTGAATTTAGAGAAATAAAGTTTGAGCTAAAATCTGAAAATCAAATTTTGATAATAAGCAATTTTGGGAAATCTGTTTTAGAATGGCAATTTATTACCCCTTCTATTGATGGTTGGGTAAACTTTAGTTCTTTTTCTGACAATGTTTTGCCTGACGAATCTTCTGAAATTTCAGTTTCAGTAAACATCTCCGATCTTGAACCGGGACAATATCAGAACAAAATTCAATTAACTTCCAACGATGTCAGTAAAGATGTTCAGATTAATTTGGATTACAAAGAGGAGTCATTGCCTCAAATTGAGATTTTATCTCCCGTACCAAATCAAATATTTATTTTTCCAAACGACGAAATCTCAATTAGCGGAACAAGTAATGCGGGAAATTTCATATCTGTCTTAGATTCTGAATTGTCCGGGATTCAAGCTAATGAAAATGGAGAATGGGAAATACAAGGGATAAAACTGCAAGAAGGAGAAAACATTTTTCATCTTATATCAAGAAATCAGTCCGGCAAAGAAGCAAAAGAAGAAATAACAGTCTTTTTAGAAAAACCAGTTTTAGAGATATCGCCGAGCAGTTTCGATTTCGAAACAGTTTTGGGAGAAGACCCTGAAAGTCAGTTCCTGATTGTGAAGAACACAGGTAGTGGAGATTTGAATTGGAATATTTCCAGTTCAATTGACTGGCTGTCTTTTCAGTCTGTTTCTGGAATTATTCCCGCTCATTCTTCTGAAATAATAGAGGTTCTAGCTGATACCTCAGGGCTTGAACAGAAATATTGTTCTCTTGGCGCTTCTTTCAGTGTTGAGTCAGATAATGCCTCAAACGGGTCCTATCCAGTCCAGGTTAGCTTAGAAATTGCATCTATCTCTGATTTGGATGTCGATGGCATTGTTGATGCTTTTGATCCAGAAACCATTATTAGCGGAACCGTTACTTTATCATCAGGAGAATACATATTTAAAGATTTAACTTTGGAATCGGGAGGAAAGCTGATTTTGGAATCAAACCTTGATCCTGACTTTGAAGGATTGAGGGGAGTAAAAATCAAAGCTAATAATCTTACAATTGATGATTCTTCTTTTATCTCAGCTTCGGAGCTGGGCTATTCTTCAAGGGAGGGACCCGGAGCAGGAAAGATATGCTGCCTTGGAGGATCTTACGGAGGGAGAGGGGGTCAAAATAGCAACGACTCTATTTATGGTTCTTTGATTAAACCTGTCGATTTGGGTTCTGGGGGCGGTGGAGGAGCTGGAGGAGGAGTAATTATTCTGGAAATAGATGATATTTTGGAGGTGAACGGTTCTATTCTTGCTGACGGAGAATCTAACTCATTAGAAGGAGGAGGCAGTGGGGGAAGTATCTGGATTACCGCTGGAGTATTGGAAGGCTCAGGCACCATTTCTGCCAATGGAGGAAATGGGAGAATTCAAGGTGGAGCTTGTGGCGGAGGCGGTGGTGGAGGAAGGATTGCTGTTGAATACAATACTTCCACTTTCCTTGCAGATAACATTGAATGCAAAGGTGGTGATGGACGTGAAAATGGAGGAGCTGGAACAATCTTTTTAAAATCTTCAACTCAAGAATACGGTGATTTAATAATTGATAGTAAAGGAGAAGGAGGGGCCACTATTCTAATGGATAACGAATATGTTTTTGACAGTTTAGAAGTTTTAAACTCTGCACACCTTTATCTGCCGGAGAATTTAACTGCTGGCAGCTTGAATGTTGAAAATGGCTCTGTTTTGGAATTTGCGTCTACAACTACTATCAGTGTTGTTAATAACTTTAGTATTAATTCAAATAGTTCTTTAGTTGGTCTTAAAGAAGCTTTCTTAAATATTATTGGAGGTAATTTGGAAATTCGATCTGGGAGCAAGATAAATGCGAACATTAGGGTTGATGCTGAAAATCTTACAATTGATGATTCTTCTTTTATTTCGGTTTCAGAACTGGGTTATCCTTTAAGGGAAGGGCCCGGGGCTGGAAAAAGTTGCGACATTGGAGGGTCTTACGGAGGAAAAGGAGGATGGAATAGCGCTACTTCTACATATGGTTCTTTGAATGAGCCCGTTGATTTGGGTTCCGGGGGAGCTGGAGGAGCCGGAGGAGGAGCAATCATATTGAACATTTCCAATACATTAGAAATGAATGGTTCTATATTTGCCAATGGGGAACCTCATTCAACACAAGGAGGGGGAAGCGGAGGGACCGTTTATATTAAAACAGATATTCTTAAAGGATTATCTTCAAGTATTATTTCTACCAACGGAGGAAATGGGAGAATTCAAGGCGGATCTCGAGCCGGCGGAGGCGGAGGAGGAAGGATTGCTGTTGAATACAATACTTCCACTTTTACTGCAGATAACATTGAATGCAAGGGCGGTGTTGGACGTGCAGGCGGACAAAACGGGACCGTTGTTATAAACGGAACACAATTGTAATAATCGGTTGAGGTTAAACCTCAACACTTTGCTGGCTAGGTAAATAAAACTATCGCAAGAATAATTGGTTTTGGAATAATAAACTGACAAAAGAGGAAAATGTGTTGTTTTTAATAAAGTTTTAAAACTTATTATCTCTTTATTAAACATGAGTTCAAATTCCATCCGCAGAGATTAGTAAACAAAACAGGGTTTTTCCCCTATTTTTATTGTTTCGTTAAAAATCGGTAAATTTAAGTTTTTCTATTGACAATACTTTCTTGTCGAACTATACTGATAGTGTGCTTGTGGGCGAAAGCCCCGTTCAGCTAAGGAATTCCTAAGCTGAAGGCGGGCACAACAAAAATACCGTTTTTGAACGGTGTTTTTGTTTCTCATTCATCTTCAATGTTGTCAGTAAAAAGTTTTTGGCCTTTGTTTCTTTTTAGTTTAGAATATGGCATAACGCTCTAAAATATAATTATTACAGAGAGCGGGTCTCTGGAGATATGCCATTTATATCTCTTGTATCTTGTTGATGCTTGGCGTCAACAGACTTAATACAGAATAATAATTGTATCATTTTCTGTTGTTTTTGATACAATTAGCATATAATTTGTGATACAATTAAATTGTACTTATTGTCAGTTTTAAAATAAAAATAACTAGAATTATGAATAAAAAACTCCTTTATTTTTTAATAAGTTTCCTTTTTCTCTCTTTAATTCTTCCTGCTTTCAGTTCGGCGGACCGCGGTATGATGGCTTGGCCTCCAGAGATTCGTCTGGATCAGTCTGCCCAAAATGCAATTGTAGCCTGGAATGGGAGCGAAGAAATCATTATTCTTTCTTCGAATATACAAAGTTCCAACGAGGCTACCGTTTTAGAAATTCTTCCTCTTCCTTCGGAACCCTCCAGCGTTGAAGAGGGAAGTTTTGAATCTTTTGAAAAATTAACAGAACTTATAAATGAGAAACAGAAGAGCAGAACAGACATGCAAAGCTTGGGAAAAGGTGAATCACTAGAATCTGAAGGCGTGGAAATTACATTCCACGAAAAGATAGGAGCTCATGATGTAACGATAGTAAAAGTAAATGATTTAGATGACTTTATAGAATGGATTACGAATTTTGCGGATGATAAAGGCTTAGAGACGAAGGAACTTTCCGAAAGTTTTAAAGACGGATTGGCTAGCTATTTTAAGCGCGGTATAAAACATTTTGTATTTGATGTAGTTGAGACAGGCGAAGATGAAGAAAGCATAGAACCGCTGATTTATCGTTTTGATTCCGACTTCCTTTATTATCCAATATTAATAAGCGGTATTTCCGAAATTGAACAGAGCATGTCGGAAATCAACTTATTTCTTATTACCGAGAAAGAATTAGAGTTTCCCCTCTCTCCCTTAAGCTACAGAGCCGGTTGGTTCAATGATTACGGCTATCCGGTGCTTTTGAGCGAGAGTGAAATTGAAGAGGTTTCTCAGCAGGTAGCCAGCTTGTTTGACGGAGAGGTTCAGGCAAGAAAAACTTCTTTTTACGGCAAATTGAATGAAATTACCAGGGATTTAATGCTTTTTTCTGGAACAGATTGGCAAAATGTAAGCTTAGGATTGGGAAGTTACGGTGACGAAGTTAAAACTTTACAAAAATTAATGATTAATGAAGGGGTGTGGGAATCGGAAGTAGAAGTCACTGGATACTTCGGGCCAGTTACGAAAGCTGCCTTAAAAAGATTTCAGGAAAAATACAGCAGGGAAATACTAAAACCCTTAGAACTTGAATCCGGTACGGGATATTTTGGTTCAAAAACCAAAGAGTATCTTAATAATATATCCGTGTCAGGGGAGCCTGCATCCGGTGAAGAGGAAAGTAAATTAACTTTTACTCGGAGTTTATCTTTAGGAATGAGAGGAGATGACGTTAAGTCCTTGCAGGAGATATTAATAGAAGAAGAAGTGTGGGAATCAGATGCAGAGGCTACCGGCTATTTTGGACCGATTACAAAAGCTGCAGTTATCAGATATCAGGAAAAACATGCTTCAGAAATTCTTGAACCTTTAGG
>Ga0268285_1000087_pt1 | contig 60238 bp, 49 predicted proteins | sample saktaG_2_FD_190144 | JGI IMG/M metagenome (GOLD analysis project Ga0268285, IMG submission 190144) | Saline water microbial communities from Sakinaw Lake, British Columbia, Canada - sak_2013_06_06_120m | ecosystem: Environmental > Aquatic > Non-marine Saline and Alkaline > Saline ... | reverse complement strand
TTTTCCCGTAGCCGGGAAGTTAATATTTGGCTTTTATTTGCGTTTTTCCTGCTTTCTTGCTATTTTGCCCTAATTATCTATATTGTATCTGAGCAACAGTATTTTAAGGAACCGATTATGACTACTGTAAGCAGCTTTATCATTCTTTTATCTGTTCTTAATGCCGGCCTTGGAGCAGATGGCTTGGCAAATCCGTATGCCCAATGGGAGAACGGGCCGCCGCATGACGCTAATTTTTTCCCGATAGCCGTCTGGTTGCAAAATCCGGGCAACGCCGTCAGATACAAACAGGCCGGAATCAACACCTACATTGGACTCTGGAGGGGGCCGACGGAAGAGCAGCTCGCAGAGCTGAAAAAGGCCGGCATGAAAGTCATTTGCCATCAAAACAAAACGGCTCTAAAGCATGTAGATGACCCGACGATTATTGGCTGGATGCACGGCGATGAGCCGGACAACGCCCAATCATTAGGTCAAGGCAAAGGCTATGGTCCGCCGATTTTACCCAAAAAGATAATAGACGACTATTATAAGATTCAACAGGCCGATCCCACCCGGCCGGTGATTCTCAATCTCGGCCAGGGCGTCGCCTGGGACGGCTATTACGGGCGGGGTGTTCGGACAAACCACCCGGAGGATTATCCCGAATACATCAAGGGCTGCGATATTGCCTCATTCGATATTTATCCTGCTGTTCATTCAAAACCGGAGGTTGCCGGGAATCTCTGGTTCGTCGCAAACGGTGTCGAGCGCCTGATAAAATGGGCCGACGGCAAAAAAGTGGTCTGGAACTGCATCGAATGCACCCGGATCAGCAATCCCGAGAAAAAAGCCACGCCGCATCAGGTCAAATGCGAGGTTTGGATGTCCATCATTCACGGCTCTATGGGCCTTATCTACTTCGTCCACGAATGGCAGCCGAGGTTCGACGAATCGGCGCTCCTGCACGATGCCGGGATGCTCTCAGCGGTAACCGCGATAAACCGGCAGATTACCGAGCTTGCACCAGTGCTAAACAGCCCGACAATCGAGGACGCAGCAAGCGTTTCATCGAGCAACGAAGCCGTGCCTGTCGATATGATGGTCAAAAAGCACGATGGCGCGACATATCTTTTCGCCGCCGGGATGCGAAGCGACAAGACAACGGCTACATTCACCCTGCTACACACCGAAGGCGTAAAAACCGTAGAAGTCATTGGCGAAAACCGGACAATTGCCCTAAACGACGACGTTTTCAAAGATGACTTCAAAGCATGGGATGTGCATCTTTATAGAACTAAATAATCGCACGCCGAGATTACACGCTGGAAACTGCCTGATACGAATCGGTCATAGATAACGCTTCATCTGCCACATATCACGCTTACTTTGCCACAGAGTAAGCTTACTTTAGCTCAAGTCATGCTTACTTTGCTACGATGTAGACTTACAATGCCTCAATGTAACCTTACAATTCCACGATGTAAGGCTGCAATATTACAATGTAAGCTAACAATACCTTGATAGCTAGGGATAAACCTTGGAATAAGAAAGGATCGTTTAATTGCTTATTTATCCAACACCTTGGACTGTAGGTGACACAAGGTGTTGAAGAACCTGCGTAAGAATGTGATTTACATAGTATTATGTTGTAGTTTTCTCAACTATTCATCATAGTTGTATTTTATATATAATGGTATTATCCAAGCTTTGTGTATTTTGGACCATCGGCATCCCATATCGTGCACCATACGATAAAAATGGGAACGGTGATAGGACACATTCATAACGTCTGCAACTTTCCTTCGGACAGATTCTAAACGCCAGGATGCAACATAATAGCCACAACACTCAATAAAGATACAATCTTCGAGAAGAATCCTTCCCAGTTCTTTTTGATTGTCTATAGATAAGCGACGCTTGGGCCCTACTTTCCCATTCAATCCATAGAGTGCAAAATGTCCACCCTTCTCAAATCTTTGACGCCAGCGTGTTACTGTTGCCCTATTTACACGAAGCATTTTTGCCACATCAGCGCAACTAATACCATTCTTGAGTAACCGAATAGCTTCTCGTCGCCGATATAGCAATTGATTTTTCGTTCCTCTTGTACGCATTTTTAATCACAAACACAAAAAATGGTGTTGCTTTAATTGCGCAACGATAAAATATTTTATACTGCCAGTTATTCAGATGCAAGTCTTTTTATTATAATCCTTTACAAGTTTTTGGCCAATTTTTTCTGAAATATTTTTTTAGTTTATTTCATATTTTTTGAATTACAAAAAGAACTACTAAAACGCATGTAATGCCTTATTATCAATATAGTTAAATAGTATTACAGCATCTATACAATTGAAAAACCAGCATGCATAGTATCGAACCAATTAAAACTAGGAGATATGACAATGCGTGCACCAACCCGTACAAAGCAAGGCAAAGCAATTCGCATGGCCTACACGATTCTGTTACCAGCAATGCAATTGTTGATCTTTATTGCTATTGTGGTAGTCCTCTTAATTACTCGTGACCCTACGGTTGCGATACCTTTGCTTTTACCATTCATCGTAGAATCTAAGCTCGTTGCTCACTGCATGCTCTGGTACTCCGATTCTGACGAACGGGAATTTCTTAAGTCAGACAGAACTGAAATCCCTAAATTGTTCAGGGCTTACTTGAATAAATAGAAATAAGGCGAAGGTTCTAAAGAAGTATTTGAATGGGTTTTTAATTTATGTGCTTGCTACGTATGTAACAGCACCTACATGGAAATATAATTCACGATATGTGCTAACTTGGCACTTCACTCAGGCCGGAAAAAGCTTTCGCTTTTTCCGGCCGTTGAGTTTCGCGTTGTAAATACACAAATAGCTGTTTTTAGCCCAAAAACTGCAAATCAGACCCTCTTGGCAACATTTCAAACCACCTCCAGCAGAGTTGACCAATCAACTTCTTCGCCTTTCTTTTCTATTACGTCTATGCTGGCACTACTGCCAAAAACTTTCTTAAAGTTAGACTTTAATTCCCCTGCGATGGGATCGATTAGCATTATCTGCGGTAATCCAATTTCTTTTTCTTTAGAACATTTCATCATAACACCTCCGAAATGCAGACGAGCCATCGTGTCAAACGGCGAGAGCGAAAATCCAATATTATATATCTGCTCACAATGACGCAGTGCTCTAAGCGCGTTGTTCCAAATCTCGCCGCTCCCCTTCAGTTCGCTGAGCGGCTTGTACCTTCCTAAGCCGGCGATCGCAATCTCATATTGTTTACTTCCTAATTGTAAATCTCTATTTTCAATCCGACCAGCGAGACTTTCATCAGGCACTCGAAGGAGAACAATCTTATACTCCGTTTCATCTGGAGCTTGCATTCCATGATCCTCGACGTTTTTGTCGCATTTTTCAAAAAGTAGGGGATACTCGAAGTTGTCCTTCTGTTCGCGACGAACCATTACCCAATTTATTGAACCGTGCATCTTCAGAATCTTTACGCCGGTGCCTCCCTTCTGTTTAAAACCGTAATGCCATTTCTTATTCTGCTGTTCTAAGGACTCTTCCAGAAGCGTGTCATAATTAAAGGTCAACACAACGTCATCAGAGTTCAGATGACTTGCGAATTCCTCAATTTGGTTAAGTTTCGCCTTTTTCTGTTCCTCCCAGATGACATCCCGAAGATCGTCTACCATATAGCTTAGCCATGCCTTGATATCCTCTGCGTATTGCCAAGGCGTATCACCAATGTTACGACCAAACGGGTGCATTTGCTGTTTCATTTTACATAACTCAATATCGAATGCCGCAAGGTCGAAAACTTCTTCGATGTTTATACTCTTCGACTTACTGTCCCCCAGCCACTCAATGCTCTGCTGCAAATATCCAAGCCATTCCAGGGCATCCTCCAGATCATCTTCTCGGAATTTCGTAAGCACGAGGTCAGTTAAATCCGTGGCCAGAGGCATTCCAGCCATCTTTGAAAAACCGGCACCAAGAATAAAAACTCGCTTTGAACTCATATAGGCTTTTTCTGAAATCAACTTACCATTGCTTTTCTGGCATTTTCTGTCTCTCGGGATCACTCAACCGGCATTTTGGATTTCTTCTAAGATGCTCGAAGTGAGCAGCGCCGTACGAGCTTTCCTGATGAGGACGAACAGGTTTTTTGCACTCAGTGCACTGAAAATCGTTTATACGTTTGCTATTCCGTAACGCTATAGCATCTTCAACAGAAATTACGCGTCCTCCGAAAGTACATGTTACCGCTCTAGCCATTTTTGTCATCTCCTTTCCGCCAAACACTGTTTCTGCCATTATAAAAAATTCCCATCGCTTCTTCAATGCTCGCCCAATCTCTTGAGTGGCACTGATTGATCGCCAGTTCCTCGATGATTCAACGGAGTTTCAGCTTAGGTAATCGCGGTTGATACGCCAGCCTACGTAAACTCCGACAATGCTGCCGAGGCTGCTAACCCAAAAGGCGGTCATGAATCCACCAAATCTGGCTCCTATCCACCATCCAATCCAGCCAAAGACCATCATGCCCATGAATATACAGAGCCTGTTCATATCTTATCCGTCCGACTCGAATTATGGCCAACGATAATTATACAGCCCGTATTAAACACAAAACCCCATCTTTCTACAACCATTTTCCTGATCTCGGCAAAATGGTCCCTTGGTTCATAACCGGCCTTATGACAGGAAGTTATGGTCTTGTCGATAACCCTGGAGAAGTTCTCCCATTTAGCGTAGCCCAAGAGTTTCTATAGATCGCGCGCGCACCAAAACTCCGTATCTGTCTCTGGGAATCGAACCAATCCGTGCAAATTAAAGGCTTGCAATTGCTGTCGTTTGGGTCTATATTTGTCATTCTTGTTCATCTTTGAAAGGATCGATAAATGAAATACGACGTAGCTGATATGTCATTGGCAGCGGGCGGCAAAAAACGGATACTCTGGGCGGATAACGATATGCCGGCATTGGCGGCAATCCGAAAGAGGTTTGAAAAAAACAAGCCTTTAAAGGGCATAAACGTTTCAGCCTGTCTGCACGTAACGGCCGAGACGGCTAATTTAGTCAGAACACTCAAGGCCGGCGGGGCGAATGTTGTTCTCTGCGCATCCAATCCGTTGAGCACCCAGGACGATGTGGCTGCTTCTCTTGTGAAGGATTTCAAGATAGCGACTTTTGCCATTTGCAGGGAGAACCGCAGCACGTATTACAAACACATCAACGCGGCTATTGACCACAAGCCGGTTATTACGCTGGACGACGGCGCAGATCTCGTGAACGAGCTGCATATGCGCAGACAAAAAGACGCCGGCCGAATTATTGCAAGCATGGAAGAGACAACCACCGGAGTCATTCGGCTGCGGGCCCTGGCGAACGAGGGCAAGCTGAAATTTCCGGTCATTGCGGTAAATGACGCCGCGACCAAGCATCTGTTCGACAATCGCTACGGCACCGGCCAATCGACCGTAGACGGCATCATTCGCGCGACCGATTATCTCCTGGCCGGCAAGAAGGTAGTCGTAGCGGGCTATGGCTGGTGCGGCCGGGGCTTCGCAATGCGGGCAAGAGGTATGGGCGCAATCGTCACCATCACGGAAATCGACGCCGTCAAGGCGCTCGAAGCGGCAATGGACGGCTTCGATGTTATGCCCATGGCAAAGGCGGCAAAAGTCGGCGAACTCTTCGTGACACTCACGGGCAACAAACACGTCATTAGGGAAGAGCACTTCCGCGTGATGAAAGACAGAGCGGCGGTCGCAAACAGCGGGCATTTCGACGTCGAAATAGACATACCGGCCCTGAAAAAACTGAGCACAAAAGCGCCCCGCAATGTACGAAACTACGTTGACGAATATACCCTCAAAAATAACAGGCGAATTTACCTTCTCGGCGAAGGGCGACTTATCAACCTCGCCGCCGCAGAGGGACATCCTGCCAGCGTGATGGATATGAGCTTTGCAACACAAGCGCTGCAGGCCGAATACGTGATAAAAAAACAAGGCAAGCTTTCTATTGCCGTCCACGACGTCCCGTTGGAGATAGAGCATCAGGTAAGCACGCTAAAGCTGAAATCAATGTCGATCGGCATCGACAAACTTACAGCCGAACAGGTTGCTTATCTTGCCAGTAGCGGCGAAGGGACATAACCATTGCCGATTGTGGCGAGGCCGTCCCGGCCTTGGGTCTCGTCGGCATCCCTTCGACTATGCTCAGAGCTTGCCCTGAGCGAAGCCGAATGGGACAGGCTTGCCAGCGGTGTGGAACAAGGGCAAGATGCCCTCGCCACATCGGAAATGCAGGTGAGGCTTATGGATAATAACCAGACAGAGAAGACACCTATATCCGTCTCGAAGTCTTTTATGGCTTTCGGTCCGACCCTGCATTACAGCCATAAGAACGTTCAGATATGCTGGCTTCTCGCTGTCGGGGCGTTCGGCATAAGCTGCCTTTTCTGGTCGAAAATAGTAACCGGCTCATTCTGGTCGTTCGACGTTCAAACCGTAACAACGCCGGAATTCTGGCGTCTGGGCAAGTCTATCACAACCGACGTCAGCATTTTTGAATACCCCTGGCAGATTCTTGTTCTGGGGCTGCTTATGGGCATTCTGGCCGTTGTGCCGGTATTGATATCGCAACTGATGAGTTTCCGCTACAGCCTCATTTTCATATTGGAAGTATTTTCTTTAGCCAACCTGCCCGGTTTTGCAATTTGTTTATTTGTCAGTTGTATCGCCGTGGCGTGCCGGCCGCTTCGTTTTCGTTCGCGCTTTATTGCGATCGCGCTATGCACAGCACCACAGCTTTTTTACTGGGGATACTTCGGCGGCGCCAGGGGAGTCGAGCCTATCGAATGGGGATTTTCCTTCGCACCCTGGATTTGCGCCTGGCTCGATGCGCTGGTAATCGCGGGATTCGTTCTCGGTATAGGTCACTTCACTCGCTATCGGCCCGGCCTGACCTGGATTTTCACTTCCCTGACACTCGTTATCGCAGTTGTCGTATTCGAAGTGACAATCGGCTTCGACGAGCTGGACTACCAACTTTACGTGGCTAAAAACAATCCGGAGCAGGTCAGCAAATTTCATGACCACAGCATCACAGAAGCATTGGACGCAACAACAAGAGATCCCACTACAAAAAAATACCTGGAAGAATCCTTTTACCCCGCCGACCAAATAGCACGGCGAGCGGAACTCAAAAGGGAAATACAGGAACAGTTACGCTACGACTTCTGGCCGGGCTGGTTCATAGTACCGGAAGAGTTAAGGTACCGGGAGAAAAAAGAATGGTTGCTCAAACAGTACGATTTGTTTATCAACCAACGCCCCAACAGTCGCCGGATGCCAATAGTGCTATACTACAAGGCCCTGCTGAACGAATACAGCCCGGACACAAAAATGCTTGGTCAGAAAGAAGTGCTGCTCTTCTACCGTGATTATCCGCATGAAAAGACACGGCAGACATGGTGGGAGCTGTACCGGGATTTCGGGAGCAGCCCGGAATCACTCGAAGCACGATGGCGTATTGCAAAGCATCGGGCCGGGCAACAAATGTTCGACGAGGCCGAGAGACTTCTCGCCGAGGCCCAGACAATGCTGGCCGCCGAAAAATTGAAACGCCTCGAAGCGGAACAAAAACCCTCCGGCAAACTTTTCGGGCTGTTTCGTCCACCGGCCGATTCGGTAATGACGGTACCAAAATTAAACGAGCTGCAAAGAAGACTCAGCCAATTGCAGGTCCTTGTAAGCTCGCAAAATCGAACCAAAGAACCGGGTTCCGTCGAGCGGCTGGCGAAATTTGTGATGCTGAATCCTCATGCTTCCGATTACGCCCAGCAACTTGTCGGGCTGCTCGAACAAACAGAGAACGGAGACCGGCTTCGTGACAATATCCTGCTGGCCCAGGCGATACTCGCCGCCGACGAGCAGCTTCGAGCGGAAAAACTTAGCGAGATACACAAAGAATACAGCCAGACCGACGCCGGGACAATGGCGCTGTACGAACTCGGGCTTTTGAAGATCAGTCTGTGGCGACAGCAGGATGAATCGAACACAGAGCTGAAGAAAAAGTATCTGGAAGAAGCAAGAGCGACTCTGACAAGTTTTATCAGCTTGTATCCCGACAATTTCTGTGCAGAGCAAGTCAAAAAAAACCTGGAGGACCTGCCTACGAATTGACGACCGCTTTGGACGTCTTTTCCGATGATCGCCCCCCCGTAATCCATGCCGGCGGGATTTAAGTTGACTTTCCTTCGAAAATTGTTAATATAGATAAAGGCTGGAGGCGTTTTTGTGCTTTAAATCAAGCTACAACAACAGCCGTGGCGAATGTTGATTCCAGTTTGCAGCCGGGCTTTCAAGCTTCGCCATAGATGAATTTTAATAATAAGCTGAACCGAATGCTCTATTTAGAGATTTATATAGATGAGTGCCGTCAATAAATACATTTCCCGCTACCCAGACGCCCGGAAAATTCTGCTGGTAGGCGACCTCGGCAGAGCTTTTTTGGATATTAATGCCGCCACGGACACTCGCAGTGAAGTCTGTGCCGATATGCCGGAAGCGATAGACATCACAGCGAGAAAAAACTTTGCCGCCATCGCAATTGTAATGTCCGGAATCTCGGCCAGATTAAGCTCCGACCTTAAAGCTCTAAGGGACAACAGCGATGCGAAAATCATTCTCCTGGCACAAATGTACGAGGAGCCGATAGCGATACATCTGGTCGGCTCGGCTTACAACGGATCAAGCCTGGCCGACGATTATTTTATTTGCCCGGTCGGCGCCGATAGATTTTACGAATCCATTATGACCGCCGGCCAGCACGGCAAGACCGAGACCGCCCCGTGGCGAGGCCGTCCCGGCCTTGCGTCCCGCCGGCATCCTGCCGGCGGAAAGGAACAAGGGCAAGATGCCCTCGCCACAAACACGGAAACGAGAATAAGACAACTCGAACGATTGGCGACCGAGGACGACTTGACGGGCCTTAAGAACAGAAGATATATCTGGGAATTCTCCCGGCAGATTATCGAGTACGCCAAAAAAGAGAACGTGCGCGTGACCCTGCTCGTTTTCGATGTCGACGACCTCAAAAAGTACAACGATATTTACGGCCATTCTGCGGGCGATGAGATTTTGAAACAGGCCGCTGTTCTGATGCAGCGCTGCTGTCGAGGTCACGATGTCGTCGGCAGAGTCGGCGGAGATGAATTCGCCGTTATTTTCTGGGACGACCCGCAACAAAAACGCACGGCTGCTCCTACCAAGAGCGATGATAGACGTTCGGCAAATGCCGACCATCCCGCCGAGGCAATCACCATAGCGAAGCGCTTCGTAAAAGAACTAAGCAAAGCCGAAATGTCTACTTTTGGCGGATTGGGCCCGGGGGGTAAGGGAGTGCTGACAATCAGCGGCGGCCTGGCGAGCTTCCCCCGTGACGGCGAGACAATAGAGCAGCTTTTCCAGCAGGCGGACAAGGCCCTGCTGGAAGCCAAACGAAGCGGAAAAAACAGAATCTACCTCGTCGGCAAACCTCAAAACGATATCACCGACATAGATTAATTCGTGTGACGCAGCTCGGCCTTGGCAATGCCGACCAGAGACCTTAGCGCAGCATTCACCGATTGTTCGTCGGGGAAATACTTGGCAACCTCCGGGGAAAGCAGGACCAGGTTTGTTCCCTTCTGGAACCGCTTCGCATACTTGCCTCGCACACCACCCTTGAGTTTGGAAAGGTCGTATTCCGGCCGCAAATCGTCTGCTGATTTTCTGATCTTCGCCTTCTTCATAAAAATACTCTACCAAATTGGCCTTTCTCAAGCAATATATATTCCTTTATCCACTTCCGTTAAACACAAAAACTTGTCATGAAATTAGGATAGTATGCAGAATGGCCTGGCGCAGCCTCGGGCTTCGCCCTTGGCCGCAACCAAAAAGTTCGTCTTATAGAAAAGCTTCGTAAAATGCTGCAAATACAAAGGTTACGAGTGACAAAAACAAAAATCGAGCATAAAAAACAACGTTTTGAAAGATTGTATTACAGAGATTTCCAATCAAACGGCGCTATTAGTCAACCTCGAAAGCGGCTAAATATGCTTAACTTAGTGCCATTATATAGTGTGCCCTGAATTCGCTGTATTCTGTCAAAAATCAGTGACAAACAGCCTCACGTTTGATAATATAAAACTTACGGATGCCGAACGAGCCGGTTTAACGCATCTGTTTGGAAATCCCTATACGAGATACGAAAGGACCTCAATGAAAGGGAGAAATAAATAAAGTGTCCCAGGTCTATGCGGATTTCCGTCTGGGCTGAGCTTGGCGAGGTTAAGGAAAATGGAATCAATATTCGCAGTTCTTATGTTTGTCCGGCGGTACCTCATAAAACCGGGCAGGTTAATCAATGAAATTAGTCGATGTTGGTACCATCTGAATGCGAAGTATAGGATGTCAAAGCTCTTTCCAGAGTTTTTCGCTCCCAATACTAAGCTCACTCTCGTGCTTCCATCGATATGCCTTAAACCATCAAGCGAGGAATGTCATATTGTTGCCTACAAGGACAAAGATTTCGGAGACATCCCAGGGCAGGTGAACACAAGTAAACCTTTCATTAGACATACTGACGCTCTTGCGGCTGGTACGTTGAGAAACGTGTTCTCAACCTGGTTTCCACACCTCTCAGAAAAACTCGATGACGAAATGACCACCGAGGATTGTCAAGGAAACATCATATGCATCGGAGGCCAAACAAATTGGATTTTCCGTCAATACTTATACGAGGAACATAAAACTCAACCCCTGGAGTATCATCTGATAAAGGGTCAAAAGGATTGGTTCGAGGACAAAAGCAAGAACGCGGTCTGGTCTAGCGACGATAAGGAATACGGGTACGGCCTTATCTGTTCGATAAGAAATAATGAGAATTCCCGATGTAGAGTTCTTTTTGTGTCCGGTCTAAGCTACACCGGTACAATCGCCACCGCAAAGCGGCTATCGAATGACATACTGAATATTTATAAGCAGGTCAAAAATGACAAATTACTAAGGTCTGGGTTCTATTTGATTGTTAGGTTTAAGAGAACCACCACACCGGCCCAGCCTCTGGCCTTTCATAATTATATAATTGGACGAGTGTCACCATGAAGGACGAAATGAGACCGCTGCACAAATAGGGTCGTGCACTGATGATCAGGGCCGTAGAGAAAGCGCGGCGCTCTCTGGCCGAGGACTCTCGTGTCCATCCAAGAGTTGGCGTCGTAGAGAATGATTAGGGTCACATCTTTTTTTACAACTTATTTACAGGTAACTCTCATAGAGATAAATAGGGTCGCAGGGGCCGTTAAAAAAGTCCATGTTTTTCCTTTATCCGGGTTATTAGTCATCCGGCTTTTCTCTGTGAGAAGTTTCTCCCGAAATTGGTTGAAACTTTGCTCGCTGCAACATCAAGTAGCCTCTGTGCCAACAGGTTCCAAAAATAAAAGCAAAATTGAGCAAAAAGTAGGCCCACAAACGCCGAATGGCGATCCGTTAAGCGGCATGATTGATTCTCCCTTGTGTTGTTGTCGTTTTCAATGACGGATAATGTTTATGTTCTCGGCAGACCGCTCACGGTTACAATCGGCCCGGACGTTCTGGATTGCGTTGCTGGCAATCTCGACCAGCATAGCTTCATAGACATCCCAGCCTACGAGTTCATAATCCAAGTACCGGAATCAAGGATCAAGCACCGGCATCCCTCTATGCTATACGCTCCACGCTTTACGCTTTTTAACCTGCCCAGAGGAATTCGAAGGGATGAAGTGTGGAGTCACGGAGATTTTTTCATATTCCACTTGAAATTTAGGTTTCATTTTAGTATAATGCCAAACAAATTGAATACAGGATACATAAAACAGGAGACAGAAGCATATGGAAGTTAAAAGGCAAAATGGAAAAGGAAAAATGAGGTCCATTCACGCAGAACTCAGAACGCAGTACACAGTACGAAACAATACAGTTTAGCCCGCACCCCTGCGGAGCCGGGTCGAAAAAAGGCAGAATAATGAAAAAAACAGTTGAAAAAGAGTAGAAAACAACGAAAAATTGAGCTTAATTTGAAAAAACAAACCCAATTTACGAAAGGGCTAAATGAGCTTAAGTATCTATACGAAAGGTGATTATGAAGATTTTCATGCTTTGAGACGGCAAAAAAACAAACCCAATTCAAAGCCAATCAAAGCCAATCTCGGTTAGCCCCCAGACCTGCTCTGGGGGTTGAAAAAACAAAGCCAATGTTAATATGGGCAAAAAGACGTTAGGTCAGTAATAGTAAGGATTTATGGGGATTTTGATGATTTTGAGCAGTTTTGGTCGGCGAAAAACAAAGCCAAACAAAGCCAATTTGGAACGAATATAAATAATATTTGACCGCCCCGCCGGGGGCCGATAGAATCTCGGACGATTCGGAAACGATCCCTCGGGATCCAATCGAGAAAGGGTATTTAAACATGTCAACGAACAGCCTTAAACAAGTATCAATCGCAGCGGGAGCTGCCGGCATAATGGCGCAAACGGCCCCTAACGCCCTGGGCCAAGGGGTGGATGAGCTTATCGCCGGGATCAAGGACGGCAGCGACAAAGTGCGAACAGAAGCCTGGCAGAGTGCAGGCGAGGTCGGTGCCCCGGCGGTCAAACCTCTGGCGAAAGTTATGACGGACAATGATCTTGAAGTCGCCCGCGCGGCAAAGCGGGCTTTGTGGAAGATCGTGCGGCATACCGGCCGGCCCGGCGCCAATCTAGAGAGAAGGGCCGTAGAGACCGAACTGGTCGGGCTGCTGGGCGATGACCAACCGGTCGCCGTCCGGCGCGAAGTGCTGTGGATGCTTTCGGAAATCGGGGCACGCCGCTCCATCGAGGCTATCGCCGGGCTGTTGAAGAACGAGGACCTGCGCGAGGACGCCCGAATGGCGCTCGAACGTATTCCAAACAGAAGGTCCCTGGCGGCATTGAAAGCCGGCTTCGAAGCGGCGCCTGAGGATTTTAAGCCCAACATCGCGCAGTCGCTGCGAAAACGCGGCGAAGAAGTGGCCGGATATCCGTGCAAAAAACTGGTGCCAACGAAAAAAACGGATGTTAAGCCGCTATAGGCTCAGTGTGTGGCAGCCTCAAATCCAAAGGATTTGGGGATGGTCGGGCTACTTTTGGCCTGCCCTGGGCAACCACACGGGGTTGCCCCTACGGCTGCCACCCGGGATTGAAATAGACCTAAAAAACAGAAAGGCAGTAGAACGATGAAAAAGTCAAATAAACTCAACAGGCGTGAATTTCTGGCGGCCGCCGGTGCTGCAGCGGTGAGCATACCTTACTTGATACCGTCCGGCGTTTTGGCGGGGCCCCGCAGAATCGGGGCGAACGAAAAAATAACCATGGCGCATATCGGCGTCGGCGGCATGGGCGGATACCACCTCAATGACATGGTACAGCGCCGCAATCAAGGCCAGGTCAATATCGCGGCGGTGTGCGATATAGATAAGAACCGCCTTATCAATGCGTTAAAGACGGCAGGGCCCGGCGTAGAGCCTTACCACGACTACCGTTATATTCTGCAGCGCAAGGATATCGACGCTGTGGTAATCGCCACGCCCGACCACTGGCACGGGGTCCAGATGGTTCATGCCGCCGAGTGCGGCAAGCACGTTTATGTCGAAAAACCTGCCTGCTGCACCATCGAGGAAGGCCAGGCAATGGTCGCCGCGGCAAAGAAAAACAATGTATCGGTCCAGGTCGGCTCGCAGGGCCGGTCCCAGCCGGAAGCTTATCTGGCGCATCGCTACTTAGTCAACGGCAACATCGGCCACATCGACCGGGTCGATTGCTTCCATTACCCAAGCCCCGAGGACAACAACCCGGTTCCCGACAGCGATCCGCCGGCCGAGCTGGATTGGGACATGTGGCTGGGGCCGCTGCACTGGAGACCGTACAACCAGAGATATTGTCACGGCGTGTTCCGCTGGCTGCTGGAGTCGGGCGGCGGGCAGATTCGCGACCGCGGCGCGCACGTGATGAGCTGCGCCATGTGGTGGATGGGCGCCGACGGCACCGGCCCGGTGACAGTCGAGGCAACAGGCACAGCGCCGAAGAAGGGCCTGTGGGACAGTGCCGTGCTGATGGACGTGACATATACATTTAAGAATCCCGATTGGGTGCTCACATGGCGGCAGATGCCGAACGATAAGCTGCCGAAGGCCGAAGAGCGGACCGGCGACGAGCCGGGCGGCAAAATCAGCCGGCCCGGTTACGGAGCTATCTACCGCGGCGATAAGGGCGAGTTTATCCACTGGGGCGGCGACGGCGGCACGTGGGCCGAGAAAAAGGCCCGTCAGTGGGAGCTGCCCGCCGGCGGAAAAGATGTCTATAAAAGCCCTGGCCATAAAGAAGACTGGTTCAAGGGCATCAAGACCGGCGCCAAAACGATTATGAATATCGAAGCGGCGGCAGGTGTGGCTAACCTGTGCGTTCTGGGCAACCTTTCTTATATTCTCGGCCGAAAGCTCGAATGGGACCAGGCCAACCAGACGATAGTCGGCGACCGGCAGGCACAACGAATGATGTCCCGGCCGCAGCGTCACCCGTATCATTTGTAGGAGAATTTTATTGTGACTAAGGGCCCTCTACGATTGTCTCGGTCGGGCCCAGCAGCTTATAGCGTATGCCTCGCCAGCAGATCGTTCTGCCAAAGGCCGAGGAGATAATAAGAAACAGCATCAGAAATGACCAGAGCCAGAAAGCCAGAATATCGGCGGCACAGGCGGCCCTCATTTTTCGCCGCTCGTGCTCGAGCAATTCGCCGGCCATTGCCTGGCGGAGTATCGCCCGAATGAGCTGGCTGATGAAAAACACGACAGGGACCGCTGCGAAAAGGAGCAGGTGCTCATGTTGAATCACCCCGGCATAAATCGCCAGGCCGGCCGCAGCCCATATCCCTGATATCGAATAGAGGCTGCTGAGCAATCCGAACCACCAGGTCTTCGGGGCACTTACGCGGGTGATTAGAAATTGCCGCCGAGAGAATTCGAAGAGCTTTCGCCACGTGGTGACCTCGTGTGAAGCTACCAGGCAGGCGGGGACAAAGGCCACGATCAGGCCGGCCTTTTTGACGGCGATGCTTAGCGATAAGTCGTCGCTGAGGGACTTCGGCCAGATTTTGTCGAGCCCGAGCTTGCGAAAGACTTCAACGCGAATCGCCATAGATCCGCCCCAGGCCTGATTGAAACGGGTATTGCCGAGCAACTGGGCGACCTTGGCGTTCATCGCCGAGAGAACCAGGCTGGCCAGGTTGTTCTTCTCCGGGATGAACCAGCGATATCCGCTGGCGGCACCGTTCTTCGCTTTTCGAAGCGGATAGACGAGGTGGCTGAGCCAGTTGCTCTGTACACAGATATCGGAATCGGCAAAGGCCAGAACGTCGATATCGTCGCTGATCCTTTCGTAACAGTACAGGAGATTATGGATTTTTTGACTGCAGGTTTGCCCCGGACCGGCAACAAATACCTGCAGATCCTGGGCCTTCGAGCCTTGGCTCAGCCGATTTTTCAACTGACATAATTCGCTGTAGGCCGGGTCCGATTCATCGCCCACTACAAACCACAGCAGGTAATTCTCATAATCCTGCTCAAAGAAAGAGGTGATATCTTGCTGAAAAGCTGAATCCAAACCCTTGCACGGAACAATCAACACTGTTCTCGGCCGATACCACGAACGTTCTCTCTTGTATTTGTTGACGGCATAGCGATAGTTTTTATGTGACTGGAACAAAAAAACTAATTGTGAAACGATTGCCGCCAGGGCTATATAATAATACCAATCCATTGTCGTTTTTTATACCCCGTGCTTGAGCCAGGCCGCACTTCACGATATAGAAGCCAACGGCACAATCGACTCGATGAGCTGCTCAACTGTGTAAGATTGTGCCAGATTGATTGGAATCAAACAGCCGTGATTGTGATTGGAGGCAATAATAATAAGATTCTCACCGGCCTGGTTCCATCCCTTCTCTTGCGGCTGGTGACCGAGAATAAAAACATCAATATCAAATTGTCCGGCCAATTTATCAAGCAGCGCCTGACTGTGCCTTCTGCCCCACGTTAAGAGATAAGCCGAGCCAGGTCTGACTACATCGTTGACTTTCAGTTGTCTGTTCAAAATCTGCGGATCGAACTTCTCGATGAAACGGTCGCTCGGCAACGAATGCGACATCCATATTCGGCTCTCGGTTTTGACAGCTAACGGCTGCGAGAACAGAAATTGCCTTGTCGCCAGCTCTACTTCGGCGCCGTCCGAGCCGAATTCTCGATCCATAGCCAAACGCATCGCACGATTCATTTCTCTGCCGTCTTTCATCACTTCGCTGCTGTTGATAAATGCGGTATCATGGTTGCCCATAATAATATGTACACGGTGAGGAAAGTTCAATTTATAGCGGACAACATCATATAAAAGTCTATAGGACAAACAGCCCCCAAGCGAATCCTCCGGCCCCCCGTGAATGATCTCCTGGAGAACGATATGCCTGTCAGGATTGTTGGCCAGATCGGCAAAGGCTACTATTCTTTCAAAATTTCGCCGATGCCCGTGGAGATCACCGGTTACAATCACGCTGCCCTCAGCGGGCAAATAAATAAGATTATCGCGCCGATACTTATCCGCGGTGTTGGCTTCTATGCCTTTGTTCAGCAGGTCAATTATTGTTTGAGGCATTTTTATTCGTTTTTATCTTGCCCCCGAAAATACTATGCACCATCAGGTCCAGCCTTGATGTCACCGCCATCATATTACTCGGGCGTTTTGCAGGGTCGTTCTCAATACAATCCATTACGAGGTTTGAGATTCCTATCGGTAGTCCCTTTTTTATTTCGTGCGGTGCTCGACGCGGCTCGGTCACGGGCAAGCCTAACTTGTTCTTTTTAGGTATTAGAGTTGGGGCGTGTTTTCCGGTAAGGGCCCAGTACATTGTCGCGCCAAGGTTAAAGATATCCGTCTTTGGGCCGAGCGGCCTGCGCTTAACCTGTTCAGGAGCGATATAATCGGGAGTGCCCTGGATTCTCTGCTTGATCGTGCCGATCTTGCAGCTCTGGCCGAGGTCTATAATTTTAATAGAGCCGGACTTGTCCATAAGGATGTTATTGGGCTTGATATCACAGTGAACAAATCCGTGCTGATGCATAGCGTTGAGCCCGCTTGCGACCATCCTGAAGACAAGCAGCACATCTCCCAGGCTCAAAGTTGGACAGTCTTCGAGGTTCTTGCCGTCAAAGTATTCCATGGAAAGCAGCATTTCTCTTACTCTAAACATGCTGCGTATTTTCCTCAGCTCGAAGCACTTTCGGACGCAGGGATTGTCTATCTGCTTAGCCACTTTATACTCGGTGTCCACCTGCTCGAAAATTCTTGAGTCCTCAGGCTTTTGGAATATGACCCTTTTTAGGGCAACTTTTGTTCCATCCACTTCGTCGGAAGCCAAATAAATCGTGCTGCGAGCACCGGTTCCGATGCGCCTTAGTATCGTAAAACCACCAATATCGAGTATATCTTTCGCCATACTGTCGATAATAACCTAAAATTCAATCGTTAAACGATATTTTACCCTAAAATCATTAGATGCGCTAAACAGGCCTTTTGTTCGTTTAATTAATGTGTATAGCAAAATGCCCCTGTTTGTATAGGACGTAAAACGAAACAAAATATTACTAAAAATCCTTCAAAACACAAAAAACTATCTTTATATCGAACGTTAGACCCACTTACTTAAATTTGGCAAAGCCGGAAGTATACAATAGAATCCGGCCTCCATCCAGTATTAGTCCAATTTTTCATAATATTCGCTAAAAAAGAAGTACTTGACAAAGTTGCTGGAATTTGGATAATATCATAGATGAATTGGACGAAAAAGGTTTTTGGAACGCAAGATGTTAATCCGGTCCGGTTCATCGGGATTCCCCGATAGCTCAATTGGTAGAGCGAGCGGCTGTTAACCGCTAGGTCGTAGGTTCGAGTCCTACTCGGGGAGTTTGTTGTGTAGCCAAGAATGCTGTTTTTAACCCATCTTGGCTGTTTTTGTGTCTACGGTTGTCTACTGAAATCTCTTGTTTTGTGCACACTTTGGCCAAGCCAGTGGCAAAGACAAAATCCCCGAAGTTCGGCAGGAAATTCATCGCCTTTTGTTCGGCCTTCTCAAAAGCTCTTGCGTAGGTGTTGAACGTCAAGCGGGGGTCTGAATGTCGCGCAAGTTTCTGGACAACCTTAGCGGGAGTCTGGCTGTTCGCAAGGAATGAAATGTAGCTGTTCCGCAGACTGTGAAAACATATAGCATTACCTTCTCTGTCTGTCAGTTCAATTTCTGCTACCCTCAAATCTTCCCTGATAAGCTCTGCTGTGTTGATCGACTTGCTAAAGGACATAAAAGTAGCGTTCGGCCTTGTATGAGCTTTCAGTGCCGTCAGAACATTAACCAGTATCGGGGGGACAGACTGTTCGGCCTGTTTTCCGTTTTTGGCTATCGAGGCTTTTACTCCGACAAAAGCATTATCCGCCGACAGGTTTATATCGTCCCAGCAAAGGTTAAGCAGCTCTTTTTTGCGAAGCCCCGTCATTCCTGCCAGAAGATAAAGCACAGCCCGCTCCGCTGCTCCTGCCGATAAGGATATTCCTTTCAGAAGTGGTCTTGATTAAGTGGACAAATTGCACAGGGTTTAATACTCCCTTTTTCTCAGAATCCCTTGCTGGCTTTGCCATCTTCGCAATAGGATTTTTCATAATCCGCTGGTCTTGCTCTGCCCAGTTTAGAAACGTCTTGAAGCAATCCAGATAATGCCCCGCCGTCGTCGCGCTCAGTCCTTCCTTTATCAGCTTGCCGATATATATTTCAACCGCCGTCTTTGTAATATCCCGGAAATAGAAAAACCGGCAGTCCTGTACAATCTTTTTAAGCCTGTTCTGTGTATGGCGAATATAACCGGCTGAAAATCTCTTAGCTTTTAAGACCTTGACATAATCGCTGATATGCTCCGTCAGAGGCTTTGTGATCTCCGTCCGCTGTCCATCGAGTAAGCCCCAGGACACAAACTTTCTCAAGAGGCTGTACGGCACAGTCTCTATCCATTGGTTCAACTTAACATCCAGTTCAAGCCCTGCAATCCGGCAGTTGACCAGAGACTCGATGTTTCGCCCAAGAGCCTCACTTATCCGCTTATCGGCAAACGCCGGTATTCTGTGCCGAAGCTGGTTATGGTCGAAAATATCGACATACCGCTTTGCGTTTTTCACCGTTGCGATCTTTGTATGAAGGACGATAAACTCTCATTTCTCACCTGTTTCTTTCTGCTGCTTTCCGCAGCTAATTCTCGTCACTTTCCTCTTCAGGCATCTCAATCCAAGGGTGTGTTAAAGATTCTTTCCAGTCAAACGCAAGTGCAGGCTTTGCAGTGCCAATACCAGCTCCATCAATCAGCATATAGTACCTGCGGAAGATTTCATCTAAGAACTCTAAAGCTTCTTCCACATCATTGTGTGTAGGCAATTGTTTGGTTGCTTGATTCACGTCAAGATGAGCCACCCATTGGTCCCTGAAATTCTTAATAAGCTGTGTTTCTTTATCCAGATGTTTGATGTCCTTATCGAGCTTAATCGAACTTATGTATTGATTGCCCTTTTCCGCAAATTTGTCAAAGTCATTATCAGCTATTCCCCTGTCTTGCATCCATTTCTTGTATCTTGAAACAAAATAATCACGGGTTATGGCTTCAGGATTCTTTATAATTTCTTTAATCAAGTTGTGTAACGAAATAGTCCTACTATCATGGTCATTCAGCCGCGCAAGACCGACAACTATGCTGTCCATATAGTTGTTCTGAATCCATGTAAAGAAGAATGGTGACGACTGGATTTGCTTGTTTGAAGCAACAATCTGAGCAACTTCTTTGAAAGTGTCCTGGCTAATTAGAAGGTCACCCAAATCTTGCCCTATCTTATCAATCCATTTTTTCCACTTCTGTCTGAACTCAACTTTCTCCTGCTCTGTCATTTTTCACCTGTCTTTTTTTATCAGCTTTTGGTCTCTAATTTCTCTAAATGACTTTTAATGAATTTCTCTATGCCCATAACAACCTCATCTTTGAGTACCGCCGGGCTTTGTGCTACCCATACTGTGAAATTGTAAAGCTCCTGCGCATCGACTGCAAGCCACTTGCCGTTCCTATGCAAAAACACAAACAGTGTCGTCAGTGCGATTCTCTTATTGCCGTTCTGAAAAGGATGGTTCTTAATCATAAGGTAAAGCAGGATACTTGCCTTTTTAACCAGCGATGGATATAGCGGTTTTCGAGAAAACTTCTGAAAAGGAGTTATAAGGCAGCTTTCAAGTGTATGCGGAAATCGCGTCGAATAATCCGGTATCGGCTCATCAAAAGCCAATAATTCCCTTGCCAGATTAAAAGCTATATGCTCAACATCTGCTGTGGTGATGATCTTCATTCCTCACCTAACTTTCTCAATACTTCGCCGTACTCTTTTACAGCCTTCTTAACGGCCTTTTCGATTTGGCCTTTGTCCTTAGCGGTCAGTTTTTTTCCGAGTATATGGGCCACTTCTTTGTCCTTTATGACATACATGCGTCCGATCTTTTCGGCTTTAATTTGGCCTTTACGGACTCTCCTGTAAACCTCAATACGGCTTAATCCTAACAGTTCCGCTAATTGCGGTATTGTGATATACTTTTGATTAACCATATATTCTACCGATAGTTATGATGTTACTATATAGGTTCAAGGTAACAATAGTTACCTACTTTGTATAAAGTAACAATACTATCGGCAGAATTCAAATATAAAATCCTCAAATTTATTTATTTTTTTAGCCTTCTATCTGCCTGCTTACCATCATACACATACAAAGGACTGTACAGACTGGTAAGCTATAGAACGTTGTTGTAAAGTAACATAGAGTCAAGTTAGGCAATTTTGAACGATAAGACTTTTCGATAAAACAAATTAAGCTCAATTTTCAATTCCTTGCTATGTTCTCATATCAACATAGCTCCTGTCTGTTTTTGGTTATGTTAGACTTTAGAGCTTCTTCGCAATGACACGAGGTGAGTTTTAAAAGTCATTGCGGGCCTGGCCCCAAGGAGCCGATTTGAAGGATCGCGCGGCAATCTCAGGTGTTACGGTGGAACTTTTTCAACACCCCCCCTTATTTAAGTCCTATTCCCTATAAGTAATCAGTTCGTCTTGATCATTCTCAGGTTCTGTAATATTATCAAGCACTTTAATATTGTCAGGCACTTTAACATTTTCAAGCACTGTTGGAGGGGAGGCCTCACCAAGCTTCCTGAGAAATCCTGGAGAAACTTGTAATCCCAAATTCTGCGCCTTATGGACATCTTCCCATGCTTCATCATACTTTCCCGTGAGGTAGTAGGCCAACGCACGTTTGTTGTAGGCCTTTGCAGACTTTGGACTTAACTCAATAACTTTGGTGTAGTCGGAAATGGCCAGGTCATATTGGCCTTTAGTACCATAGGCAAGCCCCCGACTGTTGTAGGCTTGAGCATCCGTTGGATTTAACTCAATAGACTTGCTGTAATCTATGATAGCCAAGTCATATTGGCCTTTCTTGTAGTAGGAAATCGCCCGATTGTAACAGGCTTGAGCGTATTGTGGATTTATCTCAATGGCTTTAGTGAAATCCAAAACTGCCTCGTCATATAATTTCTTAGCGATATAGACAGCCCCACGATTGCAGTATGCTTCAGCATAGCCTGGATTAATCTCCACGGCCTTGGTGCAATCCGAGATCGCCTCATCATATTGCCCTTTGGTGATATAGGCAGCCCCACGGTTGCAGTAGGCCTCAGCATAGTCCGGATTAATCTCAACGGCCTTGGTGAAGTCTGAGACGGCCAGTTTATGCTGACCCTTCTTAAAGCAGACAATCGCCCGATTGTAATAAGTCTCAGCTAACATTGGATTAATCTCAATCGCCTTAGCATAATCAGAGATCGCCTGATCATATTGACCTTTGGCTTTGTAGGCGTTACCACGATCACTGTAGGCCATCGCAAATTGTGGGCATATTTCAATGGCCTTGTCGAAGTCCGGGATCGCTTTATCAAATTGCTCTTTAGCAAAGTATAGAACTCCACGGTTGTAGTAGGCTTCAGTCAACCTTGGGCTTATCTCCAGGGCTTTTGTTAGGTCTGAAATGGCCTGGTCATATTGACCTTTAGCCTTGCAGGCAATCGCCTTATTGTAATAAGCTTCAATATATAGTGGATTAATCTCTATGGCCTCTGCGTAATCTGAGATAGCTCGGTCATATTGACCTTTAGCTTTGTAAGCATTGCCTCGATTGTAGAAGGTCGCTGCATTTCCTGGTTTTATCTCTATAGCCTTGGTGTAGTCTGAGATGGCCTGGTCATATTTACCTTTGCTGTAGTAGAGAAACGCCCGACTAATACAGGTTTCAGCAGAGCCTGGGTCCTTCTCAATTACTACGGTCTCATCTGAGACGGTCAAATTACGTTCATCTTTAATCGTTGGGGCGACCTCCCGATCGTAGCCGTCATTAGATTTGTCTTTGCATCCCATGAAGAATACACAAAGAACCATCCCACACTTCAGCAGTATGCTATTAAATGCTTTTTCGCTTCGAATCTGCACGATAATATACCTCGCTTCTCCCATTCAATATTCTTCAAATTCTTGATTTATTTTCTATTTCGGCAGGATCTCCTGGCAATATGAATTCTTTCGTTGTGCCATTCAATAGCAGGATCTACATTAGCCAGAAATTTTCTCTATAGGCCGATAAAGTTCTGTTGAATGATAGAAATAAGTGTCGTCAGAGGGAATTTATAATTGACGTCAGACAGTCAATCGAAAAATGCAGCAGTTAAGTATGGTGCCCGGCACAAAAAGAAAGGGCCTATACCGAACAAAATCAGTATAGGCCCCAGATTCATGCTGATTCAGCTATACTGTCCCGATTCAGGTCTTCTTCAATCGAGAAAACCAGTACCAGGAGCAGCCGTGTTAATTAGCTGGGGGTACAAGACGAACATTATCCAAACCAATCCATGTGTCACCGGAACTTACATTGGCAAATTCAATACCGATTAGGTGACCGACTGATTCCGGAACTTCGTCGGCTGAAAACGTCAGGGTATATTCCTGAGCGTAATCAGTAAGCGCTATGTCACTGGTCGCAGCCGGGACCCTGGTGCCGTTATCATCATAGTAGATGGTCATCTGTAAAGTCGTGGCGGCCCAGGTAATCCCAGCATCCACTTTCAGCTCCAGAACGTCGCCTCCCACAATCGTATGGCCCGTCAACTGCCAGACGGAAGGATCACCACTCATCAGAAAAGCTGTCCATTCTCCATCAGTAGGCCCAAATCCGGTTTCTACTCCCGAATCGGCACAAGGCCCATCGGTGCTCCAGCCGGGTATATCGACAGCAGGAGTACCAGCTACACCTTCACCATTCCATCCCTTGATTTTCTCGGTGCCGGGCAGTTCAAAGCTAGAGTTTTCAATATCGACCGGCTTAGGCCGATACAGGCGGATATCGTCAAAGTACATCTTGCCCGAACCGCCGGGTACCGTCATGTTACCCGCAGTACCAAGGCCAATCGCAATCTTATCAACATCGGTCAGGACTATGCCCTGATCGGTAAAAGTCCGGAGCGGAATAATCCACTCCGTCCAGGTGCCTATCTGTGTCGCAGCCGGATCATCGTGGACCACCACCGCAGGTGTGCCGGTACTGTTGGACACAGCCACATACAGCGGCTCGGCATCGTTGTTGAGTATGCCGATATCCTGGTTCGCCCACTGCCCGGTGACCGAGCCGGTAGTCGTTACGTTGGAGAATACGGCCTGACACGTTAAAGCCGCATCATGGCTCGTAAGCGCCAATCCGATATAGACATTCGAACCCATCGGGATGGGCTCTGTGCCCTGCATTGTCCACGCCGTCCCATTGGCTGAATGGTACGCCGTAAAGTTCCCGGACATATCACGCTCGATCTTCACCCAGTAGGGTGCAGTAATCTCGGCGGTCGTCGTATCGAGGCTGGTCTGGCCCGTGCCGGGACGTCTCTGGAAGGACACTCCCGAAGCAGGCGTTACAACCATCGTCGCATGCGCCGAGTCCGGATTGAGCGTCTCACGAATCATCACGCCGGCTTTTGCCCAGTCGTTGGTGTTATCGACGCTCTGGACCTTTGCGACCATCGAGCCGGGGCCGGTGAGTGTCTTATAGGCAAAATGGAACTCATCGGCTTCCACACCGTCAACCGCCCAGATATCTGTGCCAGAGCCCGTCATCGTATAGGTTCCAACCGGTCCTTCAGCAAAGCTGCCAACCGAAGCTGAGTAGCCTCGGAACCAGAGCGAAAATTCCGTGACGCCTTCTTCAGTCCAGTCACGCGGAGCAGACAACGTTTTCACTGCTTCTGAATAATTCGCGAAGCCCTGCTTATTGTTGTCGTACCAGTACGGCATCGACTGGACACCACTATGGACGATACTTTCCTCGGTATAAGAGCCAGTAGTGTCGTCGCCTACAGCCGCACCGGTGCCGTTACCAGGAATGTAACCGGGAGTGCCAGGCGAGCCGGCGCCAAGCCCGTCATTCCACGCAAACCATATCTGGTTATCCCCTGCATTGTAGTCCTCAAAATTGTCCACAACAAGGAAGTCACCTGTCGTAAAGCTCCAAATGCTGCCAATCCACGGACTGTCGGGATTGACGGTATTGACTTCGTCAACGCGCCAGTAGTAAGTAGAAGCCCAGCCAAGTTTCCCGGGATCATAGCTCTCGTCACCAAGTGCCTTTGTGCCTTTATACTCGGGCGAAGCTGTGGTAGCATTCTTGACGGCTTCTTCATCCGTACCGAAGTACACCTCATGCGAAGCGGCATAATCTCCTGCTCCCCACTTGAGTACAGGTGTTTGCGTTACACCCGTAGCGAAATTACGTGGATTCGGGCTGCTGGCTTTTATAGGCAGTGCCAATGCAGCCTGCGGAATGAGCTGCTTCGGAGTTGATGGGCTTCCCCATCGCAACTCTGCTATCGCATTATCAGAACTCTCAAAATACTCCATTAAAATGCTGTAGCTATTGCCGGCTATAAGGTCAATCGTTCCACTGTGCTCGATTGGATATAAGTCAACCGTTTCCCAGGAATCAACAAGCTGTCTACCGTCCACCCATAGTCGCACACCATCATCGGTCTTGGGGTAGAAGGTGTAGGTCTCGGTATATCCGGCCTCTACTTCTCCGGTCCATCTGATTGAGAAGTCATTATCGCCGACCGCCGGATCCGGCTCTTCGGGATCCATCCAGTTAAAGTTGATTTGAGGATCTGTGCGGGTCAGAACAAAAGTTCCAAAGTCCGTACCTCTGTAGTAATCTGCTCGCAGACCTCCACCGGCTTTTGCAGTCTTAAAGCTCCAGACTTCCCCTGTATATGTGGCGGAGCCATCGTACTCATCAACCCGCCAATAATAGGTCTTATCAAATTCAAGAGTGCCGGGATTATAGTTTGTAGATACCTTTTGAACACCTTCGGTAGCATTGCTCACGGTATCAAAATCATCACCGAAATATATGGTGTGCAATTTCGCACCATGACCTGCTGTCCAGCTAAGAGTTACATCCCTATTCACAAATTTGCCGTCGTCAGCCGGATCGGGTTTATAGGCCGATTTGGGGGGAACCAAAAAGCTCCACACATCACCAGCGTATATCGTACCATCGGCACTAACCTCATCGATCTTCCAGTAATAAGTCGTGCCCGGAACAAGACCGTCCGGATACGGATACCCGGGAAAACCGACGATAAAAAATGTTAAGTCCTGATTGACCCGGAACGTGTCGCCGGTTCCAGCCTCTACATCAGCAAAACTTTCACCAAAGTACACATCGTGCGAGACAGCAGATGGTGCCGCCAGCCAGCCAAGAGTTGCCCATGTTCCCGTATGAATGCCCCCGTCAGCAGGTATGGGATTAGCTGCCTTGTTACTCGCTTCGAGTACAGCAACTCCCCACACACTCGGATCTTGCCAACCATTTCCATCCGTTGAATACCAGGAAACCTGCGATTCTCGTGTATCACCACCATCGTCATCGTCGTTCATCCATACATCGAAACCAATCAGTTGGCCGGGTTCTGCCGCCTTACCCATTATGCTCATCCACGGCAGCTTGACTTCAATGAGGTAACCGTCGTCGGTCGTAACTACGGCGTATTCAACACCCACTAAGCTTGGAGCTCCGTTGTGGATTGCACTGGGTTCTTCCAATTCTTCGTCATTCCACCTAAATGTGTACTGGTGGTCATCTGTGCCTACCGAAGTGTCTTTGCTGTTATCGCCATCGACGTAGATTTCGACACTGTCATCGAGCCATTTACTATCGCCCCCACCCGAATCGTTAGTCAGAGTATCATCTTTCACCTCGACCAGCACATACAGACATTCCCAGTTCCAGAGTGCATGCCAGACACCAGAGCAATCTGCGGGCGAACTGGGGGCGGTGCCGACCTGGCTGTTTTCTATCTTATGTTCTGACGAAAAAAACCATATCTCATCGACGATACCATCGAGCATCGGCATGGTCCCCGGGCTGGGGATGACCGCGTCCTGAGCCGGTACCACGCTAACCAAACTCAGCACAAAAACAAATGAAAATACATAAATCAGTTTTCTAAACATAATACGCCTCCTTCAAATATAATGATTGATAATAGTTTTTAGCTGCACCACATTCAATTCATCCTTGTTCGGGATGAATACTTGCGATTTGCTACCACCTCCTTTCCTTAGAAAGCTAACCATTGACTATAAGCAAAAAAAGCCACTATTTGGCACAAAGCTCCTGCCGGCAACTCTGTGCCTTCCTCAGTAAAATTTCAGCAAAACGACCTGAAATAAAAAAACTTAATGCTGGTACTTGAAGACCAGAATCCACAGATGCAAACCTACACAAAATGCGCCTCACTAAATTTATTTGTACCAAATTACCTACCTTCCCGTCAAGGAAAATCTCATGTTTTTTGCTTGATCATGACCCGGACGAGGAACCAGATTATGCAGGGATTTCCCATTTATACTTCAGAAAACACTCCTGCAAGCTCCAAATCTCATAATAACACAATTTCTGAGACTGTAGCAGCAACACAGAATTTTTTGGGCGTATCTTGTGTCCAGATGCCGATATTCCAACATGGAAACTTGAATCTATGCTGGAGGTTATCGAGATGCTTGGACCAGGAGAATATGTAGCAGATAAAACACAGGGAATTACGCGTATTGAGGATTTACCGAGACCAAAACTTGTACGGCGCAGCCGCAACTATAAAAGGCGGCCATGGACGATTTGGCAGTGCCCAAAAGCCATTATACGCACAGGGTGGTCTCAATGGTGGTGCGGCTTATTGTTGGAGATGGTTTTTGTCTCTGACGCAGAAAATCGTTTAGGCTGAATCCTTCGGCTGCTGCCTGATTATTTTGCTTTCTTTAATCCAGCAGTACAGAACCGGCACAACGAGCATAGTGAGTATCTCAATTGTCATCCCGCCAAAAGAAGGGATTGCCATCGGCACCATAATATCCGAACCGCGTCCCGTGGAAGTCAGGACCGGAATCAGCGCCAGGATTGTTGTGGCGGTTGTCATCAGGCAGGGCCGAATTCTGCGCTTCCCCGCCTTGATTACCATCTGACGGGTCTCGTCGATACTCGCAGGCGTCTTGCGTTCGAAGGATTGCTTCAGATACGTACACATCACAACGCCATCGTCCGATGCAATCCCGAACAATGCCAGGAATCCCACCCAGATTGCGACGCTCAGATTGATCGGGTGCATCTGGAAAAGGCCCCGCATATTGACGCCGAACACGTCAAAGTCGAGGAACCACGGCTGGGCATAAAACCAGATCATTAAAAAGCCGCCGCTCCAGGCAACGGCTATGCCGGAGAATATCAGCAGGCTCGTCGATACTGAATGGAACTGGAAATACAGAATCAAAAAGATAATCAGAAGAGCCAGAGGGACAACGATTGTGAGCGTTTTCTGTGCGCGAATCTGGCTCTCGTACGTGCCGGAGAATGTGTAGTGGACGCCTTCGGGAACAACAAACTCGCCGGCGGCGATTTTCTCCTGCAAATACCGCTGGCATTGCTCAACGACGTCCACCTCCGCATAGCCGGGCTTCTTGTCGAATACGACGTACCCGAGAAGAAAAGTATCTTCACTTTTTATCGCCTGCGGACCCCGCACGTAGCGAATTTCCGCCAATTGAATCAGCGGTATCTGCGCTCCATCGGCTGCTGGAATCAAAATCTTGCCCAGGGTTTCAATACTGTCCCTGAGTTCCCGCATGTACCGGACCCTCACCGGGTATCGCTCGCGGCCCTCAACAGTAGTCGTGACACGCCTGCCCCCGACGGCCACTTCAATCACATCCTGAACCTGACCGATTGTCACCCCATACCTTGCTATCGCCCGGCGGTTGATATCGATCTCCAGGTACGGCTTGCCGACGATGCGGTCCGCGATGACGGTTGTGGGCTCGACGCCGGGGACGTCTTTGAGAAAGCGCTCAATTTCCAAACCGACACGATCAATCGTATCCAGGTCCGGCCCTTTAACCTTCACACCCATCGGGGCGCGCATGCCGCTTTGAAGCATGACGATTCGCGCGGCAATTGGCTGGAGCTTTGGCGCCGAAGTTGTGCCGGGAATCTGTCCGGCTTTTATGATCTCGTCCCAGATATCATCCGGGCTCTTGATATGGTCCCGCCATTGTCTGAACGGCCTGCCTTTGGGGTCCGGGATAAGCTCGCCGTTCTCGTCGCGGACAAACTGGCCTTTAATTCGGTCGTACCGGAAGCGAATCGGATGCCCATCCTTGTCGATGATATATTCGGACTTATAATTGATGACCGTCTCGATCATCGAGATTGGCGCCGGATCGAGCGAAGAGTCCACCCGGCCGAGCTTTCCAACCGCCGATTCGATCTCGGGAATGGACGCAAACGCAGCATCCTGCTTCTGCAATACATCCAAGCTCTCTCCGATGGATGCGTGAGGCATCGTCGTGGGCATATACAGAAACGAACCTTCGTCCAGAGTCGGCATGAATTCCTTGCCGAGACCCGGAAATGCATGTGCCGCCTTCGACCATACCGCATTGGCCTGCAACCGCTGAGGCACGAAGAAAAAGACCCTCCCAAAACCCATCCAGATCACGCCGCCAAATATAATCAGCAGCGTAGGGATCGAAAGAAACAGAACTTTGTGCGCCAGACACCAGGCCAGGATTTGCCCGTAGAATTTCTGGAAGAGCCTGAAGAATACCAGCAGCCCGCCGATCAGTAGAGTGACAAATAAGATGTTCCTCGCCAGACCTTTGACCGGCCCGAGCGGTAACCAGTGGCTGGTCAGTATAATACCGACGACAATCACCGCCATGATGTTGGCAAGGACAGGCAGCAGGCCGACCACTTTCTTCGGCATGCGGTTTCTGAGCAGATGATAAAACCCGATCGCACCGATCAGGACTCCGATCCACCAGTTGAGTTTGTAAGCCGCAACGACGGCGGCGACAATCAGGATGGTTCCCATGATGTATCGCTTTGCTTTTTTAAGCGTCACTTTCTTCGTAAAGAGAATATGAGCAGCCGGCGGAAGAATCGTAAGCGCCACAATGATCGAAGCCACAAGTGCGAAGGTTTTGGTAAAGGCCAGCGGTTTAAAAAGTTTCCCTTCGGCTCCCGTCATCGTGAAGACCGGCAGAAAACTCACCACCGTCGTGGCAACAGCAGTCAGGACCGCCCCGCCGACCTCGGTCGTCGCGGAATAAACAACGTCCAGCGCATTATCATCCGGTCCGGCCTCATCGAGGCGATTGAGAATGTTCTCGCAAATGACAATACCCATATCCACCATCGTGCCGATAGCAATCGCTATACCCGACAGCGCCACAACATTCGCATCGACCCGGCCGGCCTTCATCGCGACAAAGCACATCAGCACCGCCAGCGGAAGAAGACCGCTGATGAGTGCCGAACTTCGAAGATGCATGAGCAGGACGATAACGACTAACATAGTGACCAGTATTTCCTCGGTTAGCGCGGTATTCAGGGTTCCCAATGTTTCATAGATGAGCTCCGTTCGGTCGTAAAACGGGATAATTGTCACCTGCGACACCGTCCCGTCGTCCAGCGTCTTTTTGGGCAGGCCGGCGGATATCTCCTCAATCTTGTCTTTGAGATTCTTGATGGCTTCGAGCGGATTGAAACCGTAGCGGACAACAGCCACGCCGCCCACGGCCTCGGCTCCACCCTTATCCAGCGCGCCGCGACGCAGCGCGGGACCGTACGAGACCTTGGCCAGGTCCTTGATGTAGATTGGGACATTCTCGTTGACCTTAACGACCGTCATTTCGATGTCCGATGGAGCCTTGTAAAAACCCAGCCCTCGAATCACATACTCGACCTTGTTAATCTCAATCGTACGAGCGCCGACGTCGATGTTGGAAGCTTTGACCGCCTTGAATATGTCACCCAGGGCGACGTTATGGGCCCGCATCGCATCCGGGTCCACATCGATCTGATACTCCCTGACAAAACCTCCCACCGAGGCAACCTCACTGATACCTTCGGCACTGAGCAGGCTGTAGCGCACGTACCAGTCCTGGACGGTCCGCAACTCGTCCTGATCCCACCCGCCGGCGGGATTGCCGTCCTGGTCCCGGCCTTCGAGCGTGTACCAGAAAATCTGCCCCAGAGAGGTCGCATCAGGACCCAGCGTCGGCTTGACGCCCTCCGGCACCGTTCCGGCCGGCAGACTGTTGAGCTTCTCCAGAACCCTGCTTCGGGACCAGTAGAAATCGATACTTTCGTCAAAGATTATGTAAATGCTCGAAAAGCCGAAAAACGAATAGCTGCGGACCGTTTTGACGCCGGGAATGCCCAGCAGCGATACGGTCAATGGATACGTAATCTGGTCCTCGACATCCTGCGGCGAGCGACCCATCCATTCGGTGAACACGATCTGCTGGTTCTCGCCGATATCCGGAATTGCATCGACCGGCACCGGATTGCGGGGCATACCCCAGAGGTCCCAGTCGAATGGCGCAACGTAAAGGCCCGCGCCCACTACAAGGACAACAAAGATGGCCACAACCAGCTTGTTCTCAAGACAAAACCGGATCAGCTTGCTCAGTGGACCTGTAGATTGTCCGTTGATGTCTATCAGTCGCTCGTCCATTTTTCCCTGCATCTTAGCTTATTGTTTGAACTGCGGCAGCTTGGCAATGTACTGCTCGGGAGCTGCTTCGAATTTCTCCTTGCAGGGTTCGCAGCAGAAATACACCTTCTTACCTTTGTACTCGGTGAAGATCGCCTTGTTAATGGCTCCGCCCATGACCGGGCACTCCGTCTGCTCGACAGCCTTGACGACCTGGCTCGCCGCGTCTTCTGCAACCTTCGCCGCAGTCGGTGCCGCTGGCGCAGTCCGTGCGGCTGGCGCAGCCGGTGCGGGTTCTGACTTCTTACAGCCATAGACGAAGACCGACCCGGCAAGCAGCAATCCTGCAAGCAACAACATTGTGATCAACTGTTTCTTTTTCGCGTTCATTTTCTTTCTCCTTAAAAATTAAAATTAGGTTTCCATAATTTCACTTCATTTTGTTATTGCACTTATTGTCTTGACAATTTCGCCGCACTTTAGCATGGAGGCCCCAAAATAAGGATTTCGTATTTCCTTATCCGCCTGCAGCCAGTCCGTTCCCTTGTTGTTAAACGCCATCGGGCAATGAATCCTATAGAGCTTCTGATTTTCGGGAATCCCGAACTGCTCGACTACGGCAATCAATTCGTTAGAGAGCGTCTCAAACGCTTTGCGTGCAGCGTCAATGCCGACAGCTTTTTGTATCGTATCCAGCGCTTTGCTCATCTTGGTGCTGCGAGCCATCCACACATTGTGAGGCTCTCCGCTCAGCAGACTCATATCAACCTTAGACATTGACTCTATCGTGGATTTAGCTGCCCTGACGGCAAGGCCGATATCGTCGCCGGCCAGCGCCTCGTGCAGCGACAAATACTTCTCAACGACCGCCCGGATTTGTACCCGGAACTCATCGGAAACTTCAATTATTTCGTGCTTGTGGCCGCTTTCGGCGCTCATCATGCTGGGCTTGGCCTGGATCTGAAGTGCCGAGTCAATCTTGAAGTTCCCTTTGGTTACGACAAGCTCGCCCTCGGCCAGACCTTCTTTTACCAGGTAATGCTCCCCGGCCCTTGGGCCGAGAGTCACTTGCCGTCCTTCGAAGGTCGGCTTTTCTTTATCCGGCAGCCGGACATAAACCACAGCACGAACTCCGGTAATCAAAGGCGCCGAGGCAGGAATCACCAGCGGCGCTTCATTGGGCGTATCGACTACGTAGCCGAGCGATTCGGTAGTCACCAGGTCCATTCCGCAGATATCGCAGCTTGCGGCTTCGGTCTTAACCACCGCCGGGTGCATCGGGCAAATCCACTTGCCCGCCATGTCCGGGTCCATTATCATCCCGCCCTGAGCAACGCCGGAGCGAACGGTTGCTCTAACAAACATCCCGGGCTTGAGCCTGCCGGCGGCGTTATCCACATTCACCCGCAGCTTAACGGTCCTTGTCTTTTCGTTGAGTACCGGGTCGATAAAACTGATTTTGCCTTTGAAAACTTCTCCCGGATAAGCCTCGGCGGCAAAATCTACATCCTGGCCATACCGAATCCAGGACAAATCCGATTCGTATGCATCCAGTTTCACCCACAAGTGCGAAAGATCCGCCACCTGATATATTGGCGTCCCCGTGTTGACGTAGAGCCCTTCGGCGGCGTTCTTATGGATAACCACGCCGCCCATCGGCGAGTAAATGGTAATGTGAGTGACGGGTTTGCCGGAGCTTTCGATTTTGCCGATCTGCTCGTCGCTAAGGCCAAGCAGCCGCAGTTTTTCCCTGGACGCATCCAGCGTTGCCAGCGTGGTTCTTGTCACCATCTCGGAGGTTGATGTCCTGACATTGCCGGCCGCCTTGAGCGCCTGGAGCAGCTCGGCCTGGGCGCTGATCAGCTCGGGACTGTAAAGATCAACCATATGGTCGCCCTTGCTGACCGTGATGCCGGTAAAGTCTACGTAAAGGCGGTCGATTCTGCCCGGCACCCAGGCCGTGATATTTTTCACGCGCGTCTCATCGTAATCGACCTTGCCCACCATTCTGATTTGGGCCTCGACAAATTTCCGCTCGACCGCCGTAGTCTCAATCTCCATCAGCTTGATAGCCGCCTGGGAAAATGAAATCTGCCGTTCGCCGATGTCACCACTCTCGGAAGCAACAGGGATTAGATCCATAAAACATATTGGACATTTACCTTGTTTGGGCTGCCGAATCTGCGGATGCATCGAGCAGGTCCACCATTGTGGCGCTGCGCTTTGGCCCGCATCAGAGGCGTGGTCATGCCCGGCTTCCGGCGGAGCTGAAACTATAAAACCCCTGACCGCGTAGCCAACAACGAAAGCCGCTATAATAATCAGTATTACCTTAAGTCCGGCCCGGCCGAACTTTGCTTTAGGCATAGAGTTTCTCATGCTATCCACCTTCAAATGCTTCTATTTCATACCGATTTAGTAGGAGTTTGTTCTAAAAATATTTCCCTTCAACAACTAAAGTCGCGTTGTCCAGGTCCAGTCGCTTAAAACAGCACCGATACCAAAATGCCGTGGCAGAGAGCGAATCCCACCGTGAGCCAGGCAAAGACGCGGTGGACTTTGAGAAACCGTTTTCCCAGCTTTCTTCGGAACAATCCTGTACCAAAGGTTACCAGCGCGGAACTCAGAGCACATATTCCCAACGGCTGGACAACCGAGAAAAGCGAGATACCAGGTTTGGATTCGTTCCCGCGAGCGCCGCCTTCATCCGCCAAGGCATGACTCGACAAACAAAACAGCGCCAACAGTAGAACCAATACTGTTTTCGTCGTTGCTGAAATTCCAACAATCCGGATCTTCATGAAATCACCTCGTTCTATATATACTACAATTCAGCTCCCACAAGCATTTCCAGCCTGGCCAGTTCCTGTTGATTATCAGTCATGGCCCTTTCATAATATAATTGAAACTCAAGTAATTTCTGCTGAGCGTTAATCAGACTCAGAAAATCAATCGTGCCGGCCTGATATGCCGTCTCCGAAGCTTCCAGCAGCTCTTCGCTCTTCGGTATCAGGACATCTTCATATAACTTCCGCTTCCTGTCACTGTCCTCGAAATCATACAGCGAGCGCTCGGCACGAGCGATTATCGTGTTTTCCGCTTCCTTTTTCTGATGTGATGCTTTCCGGACATTTGCCTTGGCCTGCAATTCAGCGGCCTTATAACCTTCCCGCCAGATAGGCAGATTCATCGTAAACATCAGGATGATCGGGTCTTTTCCGCTGTCAGACATACCCGGATTCATGGCGCTTCCGGTATCGGTCCAGCCGACGCCCACGCCCACATCCGGATAGAATTTCTTCTTTGCCAGCTCGACTCTGTTCTTTGCCGCCTGAAGCTCGAAGTCCAGCGCCTCAAGCTCCGGATTTCTCGCCCGAAGCAATTGGATCATCTTGCCGCGGCTTATCTCCACTGCCCGAAGTTCCGCTTTACGAGGCCACGGCAGCATTTCAAGACTTTGCCGGTTGAGAACCGCATTGAGCCTGGCGACAATCGGCTTTCGCAATTCCTCAAGTGTCTTTAACCGGTCTTCGAGCCTGGCCAGTTCTATCTGCGCGCGAATCACATCAGGGTGGCCCGTCGCCGCCGTTATATATTTTGTTCGAGCCACTTCTTCGAAGTGCTGAATCAGTTCGAGATTTTCCTTCGCTATCTCAATTGCCCTCGCCAGGTAGGTGTATTCGTAAAACGCATCCTTAACTTCGGAGAAAAGCTTAAGTTTCGCTGCTTCATATCGTTTCCGGGCAGCTTTGGCAGCGGCAGCGGCGGCATCCGTCCGCGCTTCAATCTCACCAAACCAGGGAAATGTTTGCATAATCTCTAATTTGTTTTGTTGCGGACCTACCCTCGTTTCGACCTCCTCGATGAAATACCCATAGGTGAATTTCGGGTCCGGAAGTGACCTGGCCTGGGGGACCTGCTCGACGGCAATTTTCCACTGCTCGAACGCGACTTGAAGACCGGCATTATGCAGCGCCGCAAATGCCAGATAATCTTTGAGTTCAACCGGGTCATTGGCATCGCCGGAACGCTCGGAGGCACCCACACCGTATGCAAGTACAAGGGCAATTACCATCACAATGAAGACTATTTGTCGTTTCATACTTGGTCCTCCCAATTATGCCCGGCGAGTTCGATTGATAAGTTTGAGAATTTCATTCATTTTCTGCCGCTTTTCCTTTTCAGAACTTCCCATTATAGCGGCAGTTACACAATGCCGGAAATGCTTTTGCAAAATCTTTTCTTCCACGCTGGCAAGGGCGCCTTTGACGGCATGAATCTGGTTCAAAATATCAACACAATACTCACGATCTTCAATCATCTTTTGTACGCCGCGTACTTGCCCTTCGATTCGCCTTAATGCGACTATATTATCCTGATGGTCTGGATTCTGTTCCATCTTTCATGCCTTTTTTAACTTCAGGTGTATATACCCCCCGGGGGTATATTGTGTTCGAATAATTCCGACTATTTCACTATGATATATGAGTATTTCCAAAAAATGAATAAGACAGCCCGGCAACTGTTAGAAAGGGGTGGATAAAGTTGAAATTTTCATGTAACGGTCTTATCGCTGCCGACAAGTATTGCCACGCAGACACAAATCCTCGTTAACAGCCAAATCTCTGCTTACGGCTGTGGTTCCTCAGCCGGTCGATGCAGACCAATATCATCGAAGTACATTTTACCAAGACCGCCAGGCGGATTGGCCTTATCACCAATACCGATAGTAATCGTATTGACATCTGTCAGGTCTATACCCTTATCTGCAAATTCCTGCAGGGAGATATCCCATCGCGTCCAGGCGTGTATCTGGGTCGCGGCCGAATCATCATGCGTCACAACCGCAGGTGTGCCTGTGATATTAGCTATAGCAACATATATCGGAGCAGCATCGTTAGCATAATCACCGTGGAGCCAAATAGTCAGCGTCTTGACGTCCGACGCAGTCCAGTCACGCGGAGAATCCAGGATTAGGGTCGCCTCAGCATACTTGCCGTTAATGTCATAGAAATACGGCATTGATTGCCTGCCGCCATGAACTACAGTCCGCTCGGCATACGGAAGAGGTGGGTCATTGCCGACAAGAACACCGTTTATATTGGGAGTGGAATAACCGTCAATCCAATATGCAAATATCGTATTGCTGCCCGGATTAGGCGGATCGATATCATTGTAGGACTCTATGTCGTCCACAACAAGATAATCGGCCGTAGTGAATACCCAGACGCCGCCTTTCCACAGACTGTTCGGATTAAGATTATTAACCTCATCGATACGCCAGTAGTAATTCGTGCCTCCCATGAGGGATCCGGGATCATATTGCACATCGTCAAGGTTCTTAGTGCCCTTGTACTCCGGCGAAGCGGTTGTTGCGTTATATACAGCAACTTTGTCCGTTCCTAAATAGACCTGATGTGAGCCGGCGCTATCTCCAGCAACCCACCTGAGCATTGTTGTCTGCTTTACATTCTCGGCGCCATTATACGGATTCGGACTTCCGACGGCGCCCGGAGTCGAAAAGCTCCAGACCTCGCCTTTGTACGTGGCGAGGCCGTCGTCCTCATCTACCCGCCAGTAATAAAACTTCTCCGATTCAAGTATGTCTGGGATATAGGTCGTAGATTCCTGTGGGGGTCCTCCGGAGGCATTGTTTACATCGTTGAAATTGTCGCCGAAATAAACAGTGTGCGATTTCGCCAGAAAGCCTGGTTCCCAGCTAAGAGTCGCGTTCGTATCTACGAACTCGGCGCCATCAGCGGGATTAGGGTCATAAGCTGTCCTGGGGGGAGTCCGGAAGCTCCAGATGTCGCCCTTGTGCTTCGTACCGTTTGCTTCGACTTCATCGATTCGCCAGTAATAAGTTGTGCCCGGAACAAGACCATCCGGATAGGGAGATCCGGGAGAACCGGCGATAAAAGAGGTTGCGGACTGGTTGCCTTGAAATGTCCCATTGATTCCATCGTTTACATCATCAAAACTGATGCCGAAGTACGCATCGTGCGAGATCGCAGTATTTCCCGGCCACCAGCCGAGACTCACCGCAGTATCGTTATAAAGACTGCCGTCAGCAGGGGTGGGATTATAGGCCTTTGTCATAACCTTTTTTGTGGCTGTAAGAGTCGCATTTATTGCGAACTTACCGTTCCCCAGGGCTTCGATATCGTGGTCGGCTAAACCAGCACAGAAGAAATTGAAAAAAACATAGATTTCCTCGCCGGCATAAGCATCAAGTGTTCCGGAGCGTGCGCCAAAGTCACCGAGTTGATCACGGCCGGCATTAAAATAACCTGAAGAACTCTCCATATAAAGCTGCCAAAAACACAAGCCGTCCCAGGTATCATTCGGAAATGAAATATCTATTTGCAGGCGGCTTGGTATACCGGCGGGAAATTGGTCGATTCGAAGCAGTCCTTCTACTGTGCTGTTGGCATCCTGATAGAAATACTCCACGAGATCCCATCCGACATCGAATTCGTAGGAACCGGTAGTTTCGCCGGATAGAATCACTTCGTTCGGTTCGACGGAAGCTTCCACTAAAGCGGTAACCCCAACATTGCCCAGATACTGAATTTTATCAAAAAAGGCCGTAGCATAGGATCGGGCGTTATCAGCTTCTTGAATGTCATCGTCATAAGCCGCGATGAAGCCAAGAGCATCATACCAGCCGACCTCAGCCAGGGCACTGGCTGTCGTATGGTAATCAAACGTAAATGCGCGGACAGGTTGATATAGAACGCTCAAAAGCAGAACAGATACTGCCATAATAAATGCTTTACTGCTTCGCATTGTCTGGCCTCCTAATTGTTTTTCCACAGACATAATATCTAAAACTCTAAGCAAACCTTGCCGGCCGGACTAAGTAAAAGACATTTCGATTCCTCTATAAGTGGTATTTTACTTTAATTAGCGCATTAGTACAAGATAATTTCACGGCCCGGATGGATTTTCTCTAAAAGCACTTGCACGTTACAATACTTGCAAAATGTGCTGAAACAGCGTATAAATTAAGCCGTCATGGCAAAAAATGTAAGCAAACAAATTGAACGGCTTCGCGAAGAAATTCGCCGGCACGATTATCTCTATTACGTACTCAGTCAGCAGAAAATCGGTGATCGGCAATACGATGAACTCTTCGCCGAGCTGAAATCTCTGGAAAAGGCGAACCCCCGGCTAATCACGTCCGATTCGCCTACTCAGCGCGTCTCCGGCCAGCCAGTCGAGGGTTTTGCCTCCGTAAGGCACGCCGTACCGATGTTGAGCATGGACAACACCTATAACGCCGACGAGCTTAGGGCGTTCGATGAAAGAGTGGCAAAGCAGCTTCGCGGTCAGGATTACGATTACGTTGTCGAGCTCAAGATTGATGGTGTTGCCATAAGTCTTAGTTATAAACAAGGCAAGCTTGCAATTGCTGCAACACGTGGTGATGGAGAATTCGGTGATGATGTCACTGCAAATATCCGCACAATCAAAGCTATACCATTGGTTCTGCGGGTTGACTCTAATATTCCAGCTGTCCTTGAAGTCCGCGGCGAAGTCTATATGCCCAAAAGCGCTTTTGACGATCTCAACAGAGTTAGCGCCGATGCCGTCGAATCGGCCTTCGCTAATCCTCGAAACGCCGCGGCAGGTTCTTTGAAACTGCTGGACGCGAAAATCACCGCTGAAAGGAACCTGTCTTTCTTCGCCTACGCCACCGGCCAGGTTTCCGAGCCATTGGCTGCAAATCACTACGAGAGCCTCCGGAGATTCAAAGAACTCGGCCTGCCCGTAAACCCCAACATCAAAAAAGCAAAAGATATCGACGAAGCCATCGAGATTTGTGACAGTTGGAGCAAAAAGCGCTCCGACCTGGATTACCAGATCGACGGCATGGTGATAAAGATCAACCGCTTCGACCAGCGGGATATCCTCGCTGCCACTAGCCGGGCGCCTCGATGGTGCATCTCCTACAAATTCGAAGCCGAGCAGGCCGATACGACCGTCGAATCCATCGACGTACAGGTCGGCAAGAGCGGGATTTTAACACCTGTTGCGAATCTGGCGCCGGTGTTGTTGGCCGGGACGACTGTCAAGCGCGCCAGCCTACATAATTTCGATATGCTCGCAAAGCTCGACGTACGATGCGGCGATACGGTAGTAATCGAAAAGGCCGGTGAAATCATACCGCAAGTGTTAAATGTAAAAATAGAGCAGCGAACCCTGCCCGAAAGTCAATCTTTCAAACCTCCAAGAGCCTGCCCAGAATGCGGAAGTAACGTGGAGAAAGATCAAAGCGGTGTATACATACTTTGTAACAATTCAAACTGCACCGCTAAACTGAAAGAACGCTTGGAACACTTCGTCGGCAAAGGACAAATGGATATTGGTGATATCGGACCAGCGTTAATCGATCAGTTGGTAGATAAAAAACAGGTAAAGACATTCGCCGATATTTACAAACTTACCATATTTGACCTCGCACCTCTTGAAGGAATGGGTACAAAAAGTGCAGACAATGTTATTGAAGCTATCAAGAAAAGCAAAAAGAAACCATTTTGGAGATTATTAGCAGGATTAGGAATTAGATATATCGGAGGACAGTCAGCTCAAACTTTATCGAAGTATTTCGGATCATTTGAGAAAATGTTAGCTGTTGATAAAGAGGACTTGAAAAAAATAAAGAAAGAGGAAGAATTAAAAAAGAACCTATTAGAGAAAAAATATAAAAGACGGGAGATTACCTATGAAAAATATAATAAAGAACGTGAAGAGTTACGAAAGAGTGAAAGATTGAAAGATATCGGCATCAAGGTTATAGATAGTCTTTGTGATTACATCGCAAATAAAGAGAACAAGGCGATATTAGAGGAATTAATAACACTCGGCGTAAGACCAGAGGGCCCAAAGAAAACGATGGGCTCAGAAGAGCTGTCAGGCAAGATTATCGTTGTTACGGGCACTCTGGAGAACTTCGACCGCCAACAGGCTGAGGAAGCAATCCGTCAAACCGGTGCAAAGATATCGAGCAGCGTTAGCAAGAAAACAGATTTCGTTTTAGTAGGTAAAAATCCTGGAAGTAAATTGAAAAAAGCTCAAGAACTAGGGATTAAAATTATTGATGAGAATCATTTTTTAAAAATTATCAATATGGGTCACAACTAAATTAAAAATGAAACCTATGGATAATGAAAATTACATTGAGGTTCTTGCTAAAAGTTCTTCTGGTAATCCACATACAGTCAGATTTTACTTTGGTGAAAATGACTTATCAGTTTTTTGTTCCTGTCCTGCCGGAGTTTATCGAAGGATATGTAAGCATATATTGCATCTCATAAGTAATGATGACTCAATTCTCTATGATAGAAATCAAAAAAAACTTATGAAACAAATCGACACTCACCTACAGAAAACGACTATACCCTCTCTCTTATCTGAATTAAATAAATCTGAAGCACTTCTGAAAAAAGCACAACAGAGAGCCAAAAAAGCAAAGATAAATCTTGAGAAAGCGATTTTGCAAAAATGATATCAAAAGAAGAATCTCTAAGACTTCTCGAAAAACTTATCACCCAAAAGTCTTCAGGAAAAGACAAAAGACATACTGAATTCTTAAAAAAACCAGAACGCACTCCGATTGATAAAGACGAATGGTTTATATATGTTCCCCCTTGTTTCAATGATTGCTTAGATATAGCAAAGACAGAACGTCGTGTTAAAACTGGCCGTAAAGTTGAAGATGAAAAAACGGGAAAAATGAAAGATGATAAGAAAACTAAAAAGGTATGGACACAAGGATCCCGTTTCAACTTTCATCGTGGATGCACTCTTTATGACACTCCAAAAGCCTACAATAGATGGGACGTTGCAGTTAATGAAATAAAGTATTGCATCTCAATTAAAAGTGCGAAAGCCGCAAAACCAGTGATAGATAAAAATGAGAGAACGCATGACGAAGTTATATTCTCAATACTTTCACCATGTTCTCAAATAAGCAGCTTAAAAGAAATCGGAGAATTTAGCCTATCACAAGATGAATTTGTGAGATTCTTGATTGAAGGAGATCCGAAGATTATTCCAGAATAAAGGATTAGGAGAATAAACTATTACATAGTATTAAAAATACACTCAGATGGCTTTATAAATGGTTTAGCATGACATCAGTTCTGTCAGCAAAAAAACCGATTTTGTGCTGGCCGGCGAGAATCCGGGTAGTAAACTGGACAAGGCAAGGAAACTCGGAGTCGAGGTAATAGACGAAAAGCGGTTTTTAAAAATGATGGAAGAATAGTCACAAAGATGACTTAACAAATTTACTCTCTTGACAAACAGGACAAATTTTGCTCGAATTAAAATATGGACACTGCAGAAAGCAATTGGCTCACTCTCAAAAGGATGCTGTAAAATGAGTATCAAAGACGAGAAGTTTATGGAGATGGCGTTGAGACTGGCCCGGCGGGGTATAAGCTCGGTGGAGCCGAATCCCGCGGTCGGCGCTATCATCAGAAAAGCCAATCAGATTATCGGCAGAGGCTGGCATAAGAATTTCGGCGGTCCCCATGCAGAAATCAACGCCCTGGAAGACTGCCGGACATTAGGCGTCAGGCCCAACGGTGCTACGATGTACGTCACTCTCGAACCGTGTTCTCATCAGGGTAAAACCGGCCCCTGCACGGAGGCTATCATATCGGCCGGGATAGCGAAAGTTTTCGTCGCGATGACCGATCCGTCGGAGCACGCCAGCGGCAGAGGCATCGAGCAATTGCGCCGGGCGGGTATCGAGGTGCATACCGGGATTTGCGAGAATCAGGCGAAATTGCTCAACGCCCCTTTCATCAAATTCGCCACGACCGGCAGGACCTGGGTGACATTAAAGTGGGCGCAAAGCATCGATGGAAAAGTCGCCTGGGCGGACGGAAGCGACCAGCGTTGGATTTCCGGCGAATCAAGTAGAAAAGACGTGCACAAACTACGCCGGCGTGCACAGGCTATCCTGGTTGGGATCAATACGGTTATCGCCGATGATCCGCTATTGACAGCCCGTCCGAGCAAAGGTAAAAAATCCGTCAGGATCGTTATGGACAGCCATCTTAGAACTCCCACGGACTCCCAGCTTCTTGCGACAGCTAATAAATGCCCCGTTATAATCTGCACAAGCCAAAACACAGTCCAGACAAATCCACACGCGGCCGAAGAATTGTCCACCAAAGGGGCTGAACTGCTTGTCTACCCGGATACGCATGGTTCTTCCAATCTGCATTTTCTACTCGATGAGTTGAGTAATCGAGGCATTGCTCAATTACTCGTCGAAGGCGGGCCCACCTTGTTAACGTCGTTTCTGAAGGAGAATCTTGCCGACGAAATCATCGTTTATATCGCGCCGAAGATACTCGGGTCGCAGAGCGGCGCCGGCATAACCGGGCCGATGACCGAGCTGTCGGAAGCTGTCGGGCTGCATAATGTTGAAATCGATTGCTTCGGCGATGATGTTCGCTTTCGCGGCCTGACCGAAAAAGCGATAGACGAAATTTCCTTTGACCCCGAGAGCAGCTTCGAGATTCACACGATTCCGGAACCGGTCAATGAATAAGAGACAAGTAGTCAGACTGGCGATTGAGGGACGCGAGGTCCCGTATGTCCCCTGGCACTGCGGTTTTACCCTGGAGGCGGCCGGCAAATTGCGAAAGCATTTCGGCCGGGATGACCTGGAGCAGGTCCTGGACAACCATTTTGTCAAGCTGGGTCGTGACATAGGTTTTTTTACCGATCTCGGCAATGACCGTTTCCGCGATATCTTCGGCGTCGTCTGGGACCGCAGCGTCGACAAAGACATAGGCGTAGTCGAAGGTCGTATCCTGCCGGAGCCCACACTTCGGGGCTACGATTTTCCCGATCCTCTGAACAGCCGTATTTTCGCCGAAATCCCCGGGAAACTGTCCCGGTATGCCGATTGTTTCCGGGTCTTCAAAATCGGTTTTTCGCTATACGAACGGGCCTGGACGCTGCGCGGGATGGAGAACCTGATGATGGATTTCCTGGACCATCCTGACTTTGTGCAGCGTTTGCTACGTTCGATAGCCGACTATAACATCGCCCATTTCACCGAAGCATTGAAATACGATATCGACGCGGTATATTTCGGCGACGACTGGGGCCAGCAGACGGGTCTGCAAATGGGGCCGCGACTCTGGCGGCAGTTCATATTCCCGGAACTGAAACGGATGTACTCGCTGGTTCGTGACGCCGGCAAATGCGTCTTCATACATTCGTGCGGCAAGGTCGATGAGCTTTTCGACGACCTGATCGATATCGGGCTCAATTGCTTCAATCCGTTCCAGCCGGAAGTTATGGATGTCTTCGATATTCATAAAAGGTATCGAGGCCGGCTCGCATTCCACGGCGGACTCTCTACGCAGCGAACGCTACCGTACGGCTCGGTCGAAGACGTAAAAAGCGCAACGAGAAAACTCCTGGCTGCCGGCGCCGACGGCGGATACATCTTCGCCCCGGCACACGCCGTCGAGGGTGACGTCCCGCTGGAAAACATGCTGGCCTTCATCGATGTCCTCCACTCCCAAGCCGGCTACAAGTGACGATAAATCCGCAGCCTGCTTGCCGTAGCAATACCTTTGTGCAATTTGTCATTCCCGCGAAAGCGGGAATCCAACTTTCACTACGTCCCTGTATCTCTGCTTTGTACGTGTTTAGCCGGGCTTTTGCATTCCCAACCATCCCCAAGCTCAAACCATTGCTTATGGGCAGTAAACATCTTCAAATGGCAAGCTCGGCTCCTCCCTGCGCACGTCGAATGCTGCCAGGTCAATGAAATCTTCGGCCAAAGAGAGCTTGACCGCTTCCTGGACAAGCTCCGAGATGGAATAGTCTGTCTCGGCTGCTTTGATTCGTAATGCGTGGTGCAAATCGGAGTCCAAGTAGAGTGTTATTCTCTTTTTCATCGTATCAGCCTGAGAATTTCATCGAGGTCGTTCGGTGCCTCTATCGGCGGATTGCTGAACTGCCCCTGTTTGTCCTTGTGGTAGTTGACCGTTCTGTCCGGATCCTTCAACACATGGCCCGTCAATACGCAGGCGACGCGCTGGCCGGCGTCGATCAGCCCTTCGGCCCGGAGGTGTTTTAAGCCGGCAATTGTCGCCGCCGAAGCCGGCTCGCAGCCTAATCCGTGTTTGCCGATAATCGCCTTGGCGTCGAGAATCTCCTCGTCCGTGACAGCACGCACGACGCCGTCGCAGACATCGATCGCCCGCAGGCATTTTTTCAGATTGACCGGCCGGGATATTTCTATCGCTGATGCACAGGTATGCGGCGAAAAGTTCCGAGCCGTCAAATCGGCGTAATAGTCGTCGATGATTGCCTGGTCAACACGACTGTCATTCCACGTGAGTTTCTTGTTATTGACCAGGTCGGTCAAAGTGTCCGCGCCGGTGGCGTTTATTATCGCCATCCGCGGCACCTGATCGATCAGGCCCAGTTGTTTCAGCTCAGAGAAGGCCTTGCCGAAGGCGCTGGAGTTTCCGAGATTCCCGCCGGGCACCACGATCCAGTCCGGCACCTCCCAGCCGAGGCCCTCGATGACGCGATACATGATGGTCTTCTGCCCTTCGAGCCGGAACGGGTTGAGCGAATTGAGCAGGTAAAGTCCGAGCTTTGTGCAGACATCCTGGACCTGCCTCATGCAATCGTCGAAGTCGCCGAGTATTTGAATCGTCTGGGCCCCGTAATCCATCGCCTGGCTGAGCTTGCCGAACGCGATTCTTCCCGAGCCGATAAAGACCGTGCATTTCACGCCGCAGCTATGAGCGTATAACGCAACCGATGCCGAAGTATTGCCCGTCGATGCGCACGCACTCGAGGTGGCACCGACCATTTTCGCGTGGCTGAACGCCGCGGTCATCCCGTTGTCTTTGAATGAGCCGGAGGGATTCAGTCCTTCGTACTGCAGATACATACTCCCGGGCTGCATATCGACATATTCAGCTACGGCGTCATTTTGCTGCAGGATCGTCTGGCCTTCGCCGATTGTCATTCTGTCTTCGTCTTCACAGAAGTTCAGCAGCTCGCGGAACCGCCAAACGCCCGAAAAATCCAGCGGATTGTCCCTGGTTGCCCAGCGTTTTGCGAACTCGCTCATTTTGCTTGGAACGTAAATATCGTCCCAGTTATAGCGGATATCGAGCAATTCACCGCAGGATGGACATTTGAACATTGCCTGGCCGCAGTCAAATTCCGCCCCGCAGTCCGGATTTATACACTTTTGATAAGCAGCTTCAGTCATATTCTCGTTTCTCGTATTGCATAATTCGTATTGTGTATATCGAATGTCGTATGTCGAACGTCGACATACGAAGCTAATGGCCTTTCTTGCACAAGCTCACCATTATAAGCGATGAATCGGGCCGCCGGTACAGAAATTGGCTTTGTTTGGCTTTGTTTTTTTTGACTCCGCCGGCCGCTATATTGTCATAATCCTCTTTCATAAAAGACTTTGCGCCAACTTGTGCCGGGGCAAATTGGCTTTGTTTTTTCAAATAGCCCTTTCAACCCCCAGATAAATCTGGGGGCTAACTAAGATTGGCTTTGATTGACTTTGAATTGGGTTTGTTTTTTCGCCGTCTCAAAGCATGAAAATCTTCATAATCACCTTTCATATAGATACTTAAGCTCATTTAGCCCTTTCGCAAATTGGCTTTGTTTTTTCAAGTTAAGCTCAATTTCTCGTCGTTTTCTACTCTTTTTCACCTGTTTTTCTTCTATATTTCTCAATTCTACATTCGAAATTCTCAATTCTTTGGACCCGGCACCAGTGGTGCGGGCTAAAATTCGTTCTGCGTTCTGCGTGATTGGACCTATCATTTATCATTAATCGTTTAGTTTAGTATTATACTAAATTTTTGCCGAATATCAACTCAATTCTGAAAAAATCTCCGTGAGAAGTATCTCACCAAAGCAGGCCAACGAGCTAAAATATGCCGTATCCCTTTATTTCATTTAATAGTCAGCGGTATCATGAGGCTTTGGACAATGTGAAGCCGGTGATTTTTATTTTGGTAGACGTAAGGAGATTCTTAAAAGATGGGTTGAATTGAAGGAAATAATTGTTCTTGAAAGTGAATATTATATCAGTAGAATCACAAAGATAGGAGTTGAATTCGCTCTCTAATAGAGAGGTTTTTTTGTCTCATTCATGTTAACAACATACAATCAAAATATTCAAAAAGGGGATAAAAATTGGATGTAAAAGAGAAAGTTAAGCAAATATTTCCCAAGGATAGTGATATTCCACAACAATTCAACATCACCGAGCCTTTAAGACAGACCGAATATTTAGTCAATGGCAAACTCAGTAGATGGAATGGACCTGCACAGAATGTTCTCTCACCTATCTACACTAATCTTGGATCGGAGACAAAACAAAAAGTTCTTGGGAGTTATCCGCTTCTCACAGAAAAAGAGTCAATGGAAGTATTGAATGCAGCAGTAACCGCCTATGATAATGGCAAAGGTGCATGGCCTACAATGGCAATAGAGGAACGAATTCGACACTTAGAAGATTTCGCCTACAAGATGAAGGAAAAGAGAACAGATGTAGTTAAATTACTAATATGGGAAATCGGGAAATCGCTTTCTGACTCCGAAAAAGAATTCGACAGAACGGTAGATTATATAAGAGATACTATTATAGCCTTAAAAGAAATAGATCGAATTTCTTCACGATTTGTAATCCAGCAGGGAATAATAGGACAGATTCGCCGAGCACCATTAGGCGTGGTGCTTTGCATGGGGCCTTTTAATTACCCCCTTAATGAAACTTTTACGACACTGATACCTGCTTTGATTATGGGAAACACTGTAATTTTTAAGCCACCCAAAATGGGAGTTTTATTACACCAACCGCTTTTGGAAATTTTTCGAGATTCTTTTCCGAAGGGTGTTGTCAATACAGTTTATGGCGAAGGTCAGAAAGTCATAGCCCCTTTAATGGAATCCGGCAAAATAGATGCTTTGGCCTTTATTGGCAGCAGCAAAGTAGCCAACATTCTTAAAAAGCAACATCCGACACTCCATAGACTTCGAACAGTCTTGGGGCTTGAGGCAAAAAATGCAGGGGTCATCCTTGAGGATGCTAATTTGGACTTAACCATTAAGGAGTGTATTTTAGGGTCACTTTCATACAATGGCCAACGTTGTACAGCCTTAAAAATATTATTTGTTCACAAAAAAATTGTAAACGAATTCCTTGAAAAGTTTTGCCAGGCTTTAAGTCAACTGAAAATTGGTATGCCTTGGGAAGACGGCGTGCATATAACTCCGCTTCCCGAACCTAATAAAACACAATATCTAACTGAATTAATTGAAGATGCCAAAAAATCTGGCGCAAAAGTTATAAATGAAGCCGGGGGAGAGACGAACAACACCTTTCTTTATCCTGCTGTGGTTTATCCCGTTAATGATAAGATGAAGCTTTATTCTGTTGAGCAATTTGGGCCTGTGATTCCGGTTATCGCTTTTGACAAGATAGAGACACCCATTAATTATATAATCAATTCAAATTTTGGGCAGCAAATGAGCATATTTGGTACAAATCCAGATGTGATTGCTGATATGATCGATCCTTTAGTTAATCAGGTTTGCCGAGTTAATATAAACTGTCAGTGCCAAAGAGGACCGGACACCTTCCCGTTTACAGGTAGAAAAGATTCCGCAGAGGGGACACTATCCGTTTCTGATGCGCTTAAAGTATTTTCTATAAGGACTCTTGTTGCAACAAAAGAAGTTTCGGTTAACAAAGAGATAATAACCGATATCGCCAGGGGACGCAAATCTACGTTCCTTTCTACAGATTATATTCTTTAATTTATATTTGTCGGGTGCTTAGGGGAAATTAGGGGCAGCGTGGTTGTTGAAAAACGTGAGATTGCTTCGTTGCTACGCTCCTCCTAAGAAAATGGACAGTTATTGCTGCGGAAGGATTGAGATTGCCACAGTCGCTGCGCTCCTTCGCAATGACGCGAAAATATACCTTTTGTCATTGCGAGCACCTGACCTGATTCTCAGGATGTATGCAAAACAAACTAAGACATTGGTTTAATCGCGATAACATCGTGCCGAATGCGATTTCTTAGTTCATTAGGAGCGATTCGAAGAATCGCACGGCAATCTCAGGCATTACGGTGGGACTTTTTCAACAGCCCTGCTGCCACGAATAGCGGGACTTTAGCAACATAGTTTTTCCTCCATTGAGTTCTCGTTTTTTTTTCAGCTTATTCAGTAAATTCATCAACAGGTTGATTTTTCCTCTAAGAATTGACTTTTTGTGACCGATTTGCGGCGATAACGGCTAAAATAAGAATAAAAGGGATATTTTTAGCGCTTATTTTCCGCCTTTGGCCAGACTATATAACGGACGCTGATTGGCGGAAGACAAGTTTGGAGGTTAACCTTTGAGACGTGCCTGAGAGATCGGAAATACATCTGATTGAAGCGGCAACCGGCGGTGATATTGAGAGCTTCGGCGAGCTTTGCCGGCGATATTACGCCGCGATGGTAGCAATCGCATACAGTATCCTCTCGGATCATCAGCTTGCTGAAGATGCCGCACAGGAAAGCTTTGCCCGAGCGCTTATTAATCTTAAAAATTTGAAGAACAAATCAAGATTTATTCCGTGGCTCGCGGCTATATGCAGAAACGTTGCCAAAGATATGGTCGCGCTCAGAGCAAAGCGAATCAACGCCGAAGATCTTTCACAATTGACCCAGAAGAATAAAGACGATGAAAACAGCCTTGCGATCCGCCAGGCCATCGAGCAATTGCCTGCCCCGGCGAAAGAATTGATAGTTCTGCGGTATTACAACGGTTTGTCTTACGAGCAGATTGGCTCGATATTGGGTATATCGCGGGCGACGACCAACGGCAGACTAACAAGGGCAAAGCGAAAAATGGCAAAATACTTAAAACACAACGGCTTTCCGGAGAGCCAATTATGAAAGCTGATAGAAATAACAAGAAGCTTGACGAACTAATTTCCCAGGCCATCGGCCGGGAAGGTCCCAAGTTCGATTTTGATAAATGGAAAAAGTCGCATAAAAAGGAAATACAAGCTTTCGAATCACAAGCAACCGAGCAGAAAAAAACCGCTGTTCGGATATCTGAGATAGGAAGAACAATTATGAAAAATCCAATTACTAAAATTGCCACGGCGGCGGCGATACTTTTAGGACTGCTCTTCCTGTCCCGGTACCTGATAGGCGACCACGCCCGGCAACATACTGAGCAACTCCACACAACCGGCACTAATCAGGAAAATCTCCCAATCGAAGATGATCCTTTTGACAAAATGCTCGCAATAGAACTGGAGACGTCAAAGCAGCTCTTTGAGAAGAAAGATTTACCGGGATTGCTGCAACTGCTTCAGTCCGGGCAGGATACTGTGAAATTTCAGGTGGCCGAATATCTTGGGCAAATCGGCGATGAATCCGTATTGGCTGATTTACAGGTATTAGCCAGTCAATTCCAGGGGCTGGAACCGGATAATATATTTGAGCAAGCAATTTCAGCTATACAGGAAAGTTTGGCTGAGTCCGAATCCGAAGCTGTAAAGGAGCCTCTGGAGACAGTTATTAATCAGATACCTGTTGAACCTCAAATAACTCCAAAAGAAATTCAAACCGGAGTATCCGGCATAGTTCTTGATAAAAACACCTACAAGTCTATTCAGGGTGCTTCGGTAGGTTTTCAGCAAAATGAGGTCATTTTCACTGACGCCGATGGTCGGTTCACCCTAACTACTCCTATCTTCCAACAGGAAGTACCTGTGGATGTACTATCCGTGGAAGTTCCAGTGTATGTTTATGTTACGGCTACAGATTATGCATCACAGAGGATTGTTGTGCATGTGGAACAGGGGAAAATGAAAGATGTCACGATTGAGCTAAGTCCCGGCTCAAAAATTAACGGGAGAGTAATAGACCCGAATAATCAACCTGTTTCCGATGCTGAAGTGTGTATTTTAGGATTAACTAATACGTCTTTGTCTGTATTGACCGACATCGATGGAAAATTTGAAATAGATGGCATAGACCCTGCTTACTCTACACCACGGATTAATGTTCATCATCCCTTATATCCTTCTGTTTCCATAGATTTTCAACCAGCTCAAGTCGGTCAAAGTGTATATAAAGAAATTGTTCTGAAACCTGGTTTCATAATCTTTGGGCAGGTTACCAATTCACGGGGTGAGCCTGTAAAAGGAGTTACCGTGGGAAACACTGATTCGCCTCTTATGTGGAATGTTAAGAAGTATGTGACTAAAGAGGATGGAACATATGTACTTGATAATATGGATATCGGAGAATTAACTTTATGGGCCGTTCACAATAATTATGCGCCGTTTGTTATGAGAACAACCACTGATTCAAATCAGTCACAAAAACAAATTGATATAAAGCTCTCTGACCCATCTGAACTAAAGGGAACGGTATTAGACGGCATGGGAAATCCTGTAACTGTAGCATTTATTGTAATGCAGAAATATAACGGAGTCTTAAATATCGACAATAATCATTATCCATGCAAACCAGATGGAACTTTTATCATTCCAAATGCTCCAAAAGAAGGCGAATTAACTCTTGATGTATTTGGCCAGGGAATCACATCAAAAATGCACGAAGTTGATTTTGCTTTAGATGAACAGTTAATTACTGTTAATAAATCAGGAAGAATATATGGTCAGGTTATTGATGCCGCAACAGGAAAGAGTATCCCTGCATTTCATGTACGAATGACTGCCAGCCGAACCGGTGACAAAGCATATGGTTATTCTGTGACATGGTCAGAAGAAGGACACACCTTTAATTCCCCCGATGGTTTTTTTGATACTGGAAGACAAGACCTTCCTATCGACAAACATTACCGAATTACAGTTAGTGCAGAAGGTTACGATCCTCTCACTAATGATTTGGTTGTTGTCAAACCAATTTCAGATGATCCTAATAGAACTCAATTTATGCTCCAGCCTGCGACACTCCGCTTTGGCCGGGTCGTCTCTGTTGATAGCCAAGCTATCGAAGGAGCATCTATTGTCTTCTACCCGAATGAGAATGTGAACAGTAATGAAATTTTACCACGGGCAACGACAGATAAGGAAGGCAATTATTCTATTTTTGGGCTTGGCTCGGAATTTAAAATAATTGAAGTTAATGCCCCTGATTACACTCCAAATATCTATCTTTTAGAAGATATTAGCCAGCTAAATGGACAGTTCGCTGATATCGTTCTGGATCATGGCGTGAGCTTATCAGGTTATGTTTTCAATGAAAAAGGTACAGGAATAGGCGATGTAGCAATCTCTGTATATATCGATCCGGCCAGAACAAATAACGTAAGAACACGTCTGGCTAATGTTCGATATGGGGCAACAACAGATAAAAATGGTTTTTATCAAGTACAAGGAGTTCCTTCCGGAAAACTTTTGGTAATTGCTTCTAATACACAATATTATCATAGAAAGAAAATAGAAATAAAGCCCACCCAAACGATGCAATTAAACTTCGGCGATTAAGGCAGTTAAGTGACCGCAACTGCTGTATAAGCCGGAAGCGGAAAGCTGCGTGACTCAAGTCAAAATCCAGGGTGAAACTCACGGTCGAATTACCCCTAGGACAAGCCTAGAGGCTAAGCCGTGTCGGCTATGGCGATGTTTTTACCGTTGATTTTTTTTATCAGGGCCGGCAACTCGGAGATGTGGGTTATTTTCCAGGCCCCGTCGGGCGGTGTTTTTCCGACGTTGGTGTAAGCGGCTTTCAAGACGACGTGCATGCCGATTTTTAGCGCGGGTTTAATGTCCTTATCGATGCGGTCTCCGACGTACATTATATTTTCCACCGCCTCGCCTATTCGCTCGGCGGCGATTTTGAAGATCCGGGCATCGGGCTTGCGAAAATTAAATTCGTACGAATACATTCTAACCGTAAAGAAATCCAGTATGCCTACTTGTTCGAGATGCTTCTCCAGGGAATGCCTGTTGACAAAGGTATTGGAGAGAATGCCGAGCTTGAGGCCCATTTTTTTAAGCGCGATTAAAGTCTCTTTTATTTTCGGTTCGGTCGTAGCTATTTTGCTCAGGGGCTCGTACCAGAGCCACGCAAAATCCCGCCACTGCTGCGTATCGAATTTTATGCCTTTATTTATGCCGATCCTTCGTAACAGCGCCGATGAATTGATATCGTTTTTCGTGATATTGGATATTAAGTGCCGAAAGCGAAGCGCGATCAGATTTCTCCAGCAGTAATATTCGAAGTTGCCGACCGGCTGGCCGGAGCTTTTGAGAAAATCGTACGATAATCTCGCACCGTGGCGAAACAGGCGAGTTGTCTTTACTTTACCGAAGTCCAGCAAAGTTTCGCCAAGGTCGAACAATACCGCTTTGATTTGGTGTCCCTTATCGCGCATCCGATCTCATATAAGATTAAAATGCAAAAATCAAAGTGCAAAATTACAAATCAGAACGCCTGAAAGAATGGCTTTTTGACATTTAATTTTTAATATTCGATTTTTCTTTCGGCACATCGTCGCCGAAGGCTTCCCGCACCCATTGGAACATTTCTTTGTCCGATATACTCGATACTCTGTCCACCGCGTACTCGGCGTCGATTTGATCTTTGATCCAGGTGATTTTCGGGTCGTGCTTTGGGATTTGAATCTCGAACCTGGCCTCGATCCAGTGCTTGATTCCCGCCGCCCCGGTCTTGTCTGTGATCGCCACACCGATCGGACGATCGAGCAGCTTGAGCGTGTCGAAGCAGTTATATATTTCCTCGTTTTTCAACAGGCCGTCGGCGTGAATGCCGGCCCGCGTCACGTTGAAATCCTTTCCAACCAGCGGATAGTTCCCCGGAATCTCGACATCCAGCTCTTTTTCCGCGTAATCCGCCAGTTCCGTGATCGCTCCGTAGTTAACACCTTTTGTCATTCCTTTGAGTTGAGCGTGTTCGACAACCAGCGCTTCGAGCGGCGGATTGCCGGTCCGCTCGCCGTTGCCGAATATCGCGGCATTGGCGGCGCAACAACCATACAGCCACGCCGTGGCGGCGTTCACCTGAACCTTATGAAAATCGTTATGCCCGTGCCATTCGAGCCACTCGGAGGGGACCCCGATCTCTCGAAGCCCGTGGATGAGTTTCGGAACGCTCCGCGGCAGGGCAACTCCCGACCACGGAAGGCCGAATCCCAGCGTATCGCAAAGGCGAATCTTAACCGGCTTGTCGTACTCTTCGGCGAGTTTCATCAACGCAACGGCAAAAGGCAGCACGAAACCATCGTAATCGGCCCGCGTAATATCCTCGAAGTGGCAGCGTGGAATCACCCCGCTTTCCAAAGCCGCCCTGGCAATATCGAGATATCCATTCAACGCCTGGGCCCGCGTCTTCCGCAGTTTCAGGAATATATGATAATCGCTCGCCGAGGTCAGGATGCCGGTTTCGGTCAGCCCCATCTGTGAGACGAGCTTAAAATCGGCCGCTACGGCCCTGATCCAGCCGGTAACCTCGGGATATTTGTAATCTCGCCCTTTGCACAACTCGACCGCTTCTCTGTCGCGATCCGAATACAAAAAGAACTCGCATTGGCGAATCAGGCCGGTCCCGCCGTCGATCTCGTGCAATAAATCGTAAATCCTTAGGATTTGCTCGGGTTTATAAGGCGGCCTGGCCTGCTGGCCATCGCGGAAAGTGGTATCGGTAATCCAGATTTGTTCCGGGATATCATACTCGACTCGTTCGTTATCGAATACTACTGCAGGAAATTCGGAATATGGAAACGTTTCACGATATAGGTTAGGTTTTCCTACATCTACAAGCTTAGGGTTCTTATTAGCCATCATTTTCTCCAAAATATAGCCGGCTGACAAAGCCCGGCTCATCTGCCCCTAACTTACGCTGGGGCAATGTTTTTGTTTTCAATTTTCTGTCTTCCGTCGTCCGCGTCCTTTCTTCACACGAACAATAGCCGAGGTGGGAGTCGAACCCACACGCCCATTACGGGCAGGGGATTTTAAGTCCCCAGCGTCTGCCGTTCCGCCACTCGGCCACTCGGCCAGGCGCAATAGAATAACGTATTTGGCGCTAATTTGCAAATAAAGATAAGTGTGAAAAATTAGAGAATTGAATTCTGGGATGTAAATCCGGACCTGAATCGGTGGATAAAATCCATTATTCGCCGTTTTATACGGGCCAGAATAATGGTCTTTTCAAGCGTTTTCAACTGCGCATCGCTGCCGTCCAGGGCCCTTGCTTTGCTGATTCTATCCGCGGCGTCGGTCAATTTACCCATTTCCAGGTAAAGAGAAGCCGAATCGCGCAAAGCCGGAATGTGCTCGCTTTTGATATCGAGCGTATGGGCGAAAAGCTCCGCCGCATCCTCGAACTCGCCCTTTATAGCACTGACAACTCCAAGATAATAATAAGCTTCCGCATTGGCACAATCTATATCAACGGCTCGCAGCAGGCAATGCGTCGCACTGCCGAGATCATCGATTGCCAAAAACATCGATCCCATAGAGACCAATGTATCCACGTCCTCCAAAGCCAGCTTTAGCTCGGAAACCAGATAAGCTCTGGCCTCCGTCTTATGGTCTTTCATCAACGCCTGCTGGGCCAGCCTGTAGCACGGCCCCTGAAGTGCACTGTCTTTCTGAAGCGCCCGATTGTACAGTTCCAGCGATCGCTCGCAATCGTTGCTGTTAAAGGCAATTTCCCCGAGATAAAAAAAGGCGGCGGCAAAATCCGGGTCCAGCTCGAGAATCCTGTTAAACTTCTCCTTTGCCGATTCTATATCGCCGGCCTCAAGCAGAAACATGCCAAAATCGAAAATAACGTCGATATCGCCGGGATTGATACGAAGCTCGGCCAGGAAATACTCCCGGCTTTGTTCGGTTTTGCCATCCGACCAGTAAGCCTGAGCAATCCGGTAATTGATCTGCGGGTGAGTCGGCTCAAGCTCGGCCGTACGCAGCCAGCAGCGAATCGCCCGTTTATACTCGCCACGAGCGAAAAGACTGTTGCCGATATTATAATAGCACAAAGCACAATCCGGTTTTATCTGCTGGGCAAGATAGAACATCTGCTCGGCCAGATCGTGCAGGCCCATCTCGGTATAGGTAATAATCCGGTTACAGTAGCTTGGCTCGAACTCCGAATCCAGATCCTGAATACGCTCGAAAGTATCGATGGCCAAATCGTATTGGCCGGTTCGGGTATAATCGACCGCCAGCGAGTTTAATATCTCCAGGTCATCGGGATTCAACTCCAGGGCGGTTTCGTATTCGGTAATCGCATCGTCAAACCGGCTTATCGAATCCAGAGTAAGCGCCTTGTTGAAATGCCACGAACTATTGGCGGGATTTATCTCGATAGCAGTCTCCAGCTCGTCGAGAGCCTGAGTCATATTTCCGTCTTCGTAAAGTTCAAAAGCCTTGTGAGCTTTCTGCTCAGCTTTGTCATAAGAGCCGAATTCCATATCATCGAAAATCATAAATAATCCTTTACTTTGTTTTTAGCCCAATAAGTAAAATATTACCAACGCACTTATCGCCAACAAAACACCGCCGCCTTAGTAGTTTCCCGGCAATTCGAAAGCTTTTTGTTCAAAGTAAAATTTTGTTGCAACATTGGCTTATAAACTCTTATAATTGCAAAAGTTAGCTTTTAGTGCTAAAAGATTACGTGCCGGAGTTAATTCGGTGCTGATCTGTATTTTCTGGAAAGTTGCCGCTGATAGTCTTATAATGTGTGAGCTGAAAATAGCGGATAACGAGCAAAAAATGAACGCTATAAGCAGAAGTTACTTGGAGAATCGAAGCTATGGTTAAAGAGATAAAAGGCCAGATAACAGCCGGCAAAGGCAGTTACGCTATTGTCGTGAGCAGATTTAACGAATTCATAACATCAAAGCTGCTGGGCGGTGCGATAGATTGTCTCCAGCGTCATGGTGCCGCTGACGAGCAAATATCCGTGGTATGGGTGCCGGGCGCCTGTGAAATTACGCAGGCCTGCAAGACACTCACCGGCAGCGGCAAATATGTCGCAGTACTCTGCCTCGGTGCTGTAATACGAGGCCAAACCGCCCATTATGATTATGTCTGTCAGCAGGTAGTCCGTGGTATCGGGCAAATCAATTATGATTCATCGACCCCGGCGGTATTCGGCGTGCTGACCTGCGAGACGATCGAACAGGCCGTAGAAAGGGCCGGCACGAAAATGGGCAACGCCGGCGCCGACGCTGCTTTGACAGCTATGGAAATGGCCAACGTTATACAACAGATTAGCAGTTTGTAGTTACTGGATCGTAGCACGTTGACTACGAACTATGCACATGGATAAAAGAACAAGGGCCAGAGAGCTGACAATGCAGGCATTATACCAACTCGATGTGCAGGGCCCGGTTGTGTTCGAGCATTTAGGGCCGTTCTTTCGAGAAGCAGATCCGGATGATTTCGTCCGAAATCTCGCCTCGGACTGGTCAAAAGGGACCTGGGAAAATCTTCAGCAGTGTGACAAATTGATAACCAGCTCGACAATAAAGTGGCAATTCACAAGACTCTCACCCGTCGATAAAAGCATTCTGAGACTGTCGGTCTATCAGTTGAAATTCTGCACTGACATCCCGCCCAAAGTTGTTATAAACGAGGCTATCGAGCTTGCCAAGAAGTACAGCACCGATAAGTCACCGGGGTTTGTTAATGGTGTGCTCGATGCCGTGCTGAAAAAAATCGAGCACCATGACTGACGGCTCGAATGATTTGCAGCGAGCCGTGGGCGGCAAGAAAAATATTATGAGAACGATCGCAGTACTAAACCAAAAAGGAGGAGTGGGTAAGACCACGACCGTAGCCAACCTGTCAGCAGCCCTTGCCACGGCCGGCTCACGGGTCGTCGCGATCGATCTCGACCCGCAGGCCCACCTGACAATACACCTCGGTCTGGAGCCGCAAATCATCGAGGCCGGCTCGTACAAAGTCCTGACCCAGTCAGCCAAATTCGAAGAGCAAATTATGCTCGTACGTCCCAATCTATGGCTGCTGCCGGCGAACATCAATCTGGTCGGCGCCGAAAGCGAGCTGGTAAGTGTCGTCGGCAGGGAAACTATTCTGCGAGAGGCAATTGATTCAAGCAAAGATAAGTTCGATTATTGTATCATCGACTGCGCCCCTTCTCTGGGGCTGCTGACACTCAACGCCCTGGCTGCCGCCGATGAGGTTTTAATTCCGCTGCAGCCGCATTTCCTCGCCCTGCAGGGATTCGGGCAACTGCTCCAGACAATCGAGCTTGTCAACAAAAGAATCAATCCTAACCTGACGGTCAAAGGGGTTTTGCTTTGCATGTTCGACAGCAGAGCGTCACTGCCCAACGAGGTCAAGGCCGATATCGAACAATTCCTCAACAACGCACGCGGTACCAACAGCGCATGGGCGCAGGCGCAGATTCTGCCCACGTTTATCCGGAGAAATATCAAGCTCGCCGAGGCGCCCAGCTACGGCCAGACAATTTTCGAATACGAACAAAATTGTCACGGTGCCGAAGACTATAAAAAAGTAGCGGAATTCATACACGCGCAATTCCAACCGCCGGCACAGACCGAGCTGCCGCAGCCCGTTACCGCCGTTGAGATTCAGGATGAGCCCGATTTTCCGGAACCTCCGGCGGCCGAAATACAACCGCAGGAATTCGACGAAAATGCGGGTGAGCCCTTAACGGCCCCCGAGCCGGTATCACAGCCCGACTCGCAGGAGCCGCCACTGCCTCCTGCAGAGCCCGCCGGTGATGACCAGGGCCAAAGCAGGCCTCCATTCCAAATCAGATCGATCCCGCAATCCGAACCTCATACACCAACGGAATTTACGCCGTCGAACCAGGAGCCGGACCAGCACGAAAACCGATACGGCGAATATTGATCCCGCAGGCCATGAAACCCCGTAAGCCGAAATAAATCCAAAGAACATGACAAGTCCCTTCATTGTCATTCCGACCGGAGGGATGCGAAGTATCCCGTAGTGGAGGAATCTGGCTTACGTCTTACAAAGAATTCTGGATTCGAGAAGGAGCCACATCTATAATACCTGCATGTCAGCCAGCAAGACCTACTACGTTTACATAATGACCAATCAATCACGGACTTTGTACGTTGGATTCACCAATAATATCCAACAGAGAATCATGTAGCACAATGAAGGTCTTGTCGAGGGCTTCACGAGTCACTATAAGATCGATACGCTCATTTATTTCGAGACATTTAGCGATGCAACCTCCGGGATAGCCAGAGAAAAGCAGATCAAGCGATGGCGTCGTGAGAAAAAGGTAAGGCTTATTAATCAGGAGAATCCCGACTGGCATGACCTCAGTGATGGCTGGTACGATTGATATTGCGCGCCGTCCAGATTTCTCGGCTTCGCTCGAAATGACAAAGGGGAAGGCGGCACTCTTGAAATGGCAAAATGCTTCATTGTCATTCCGACCGGAGGGATGCGAAGTATCCCGTAGTGGAGGAATCTGGATTCGAGCAGGAATCATTATACGATAATAGAAAATTAGCCCGTGGGATATTTATGCCGTAGTTTATTTACTCTCCAAGCGCTTTAAAAACACAAACGACATAAACATCCCGACCTGCTCAAGATGTCCAGCGCATCTATAAATTAGGATTTCGTCTTATTTTTGTCCGCCCTGGTCTTTTGTTTAATCCAGCAGTCCGCGTCCTTTCATCCAGTCGGCGCAGCGGACCATCCAGCTCGAACAGGCGCCCTTGCCCGCGCCCGGCCCGAATCCGTGGCCCCCTTTTTCGTAGATGTGCATTTCAGCCGGGACCTTGGCCTTTCGCAGAGCAAGGTAGAAAGCGATGCTGTTCTCGGACGGCACGCCATTATCATCGTCGGCGTGAACCAGGAACGTAGGCGGCGTTTCGGGCGTCACCTGCTTTTCATTTGAAAAGTTCTCGACAAGATCGGCATCGGGATTTTCACCCAACAGATTCCTTCGAGAGCCCTTGTGGGTGTACCATTCGGTAAACGATATGACCGGGTACATAAGGATCATGAAATCAGGCCGGCAACTGCATTGATCAATCGCGTCAGCCGGCTCGCTGTATCGGTTCTGGAAATGCGTGCCGGCGCTCGATGCCAGATGTCCCCCCGCAGAAAAACCGATAATACCGATCCTGCCGAAATTGACGCCCCACTCTCCCGCCCGGCTGCGAACCGCCCTGATTGCCCGCTGGGCGTCCTGGATTGGCGCCGGATGACCGTAGCCGGCCCCGCTGTTGCTGTGGCGGTACTTGAGAATAAAACCGGCCACGCCAATCGAGTTGAGCCACTGGGCGATCTGATGTCCCTCGTGGTCCATAGCCAGATGGCCGTAACCACCACCGGGGAAAATCACCACTGCGGCGCCGGTCGCTTTTTGCTCGTCCGGCAGATAAATTGTCAACGACGGCTTATCGCCCTCGTCAGTTCCTTTGGCGCCCGGGGCACCTTCCGGCCAGAGCAGCACGACCTCATGCGGCGAGGTTGCCGCTTGTCCGACCGGTACTATCACAGCAAATATCATCAAAGTAATTGTGCAAACAAAAGCGATTCTCATGTCACGATTCATACGGTTCTCTCCTAAGAAAAAGGTTAATATTGCACTGAGCAAAAAAATTCCTGATTTTTTATCAAATCACCTGCTGCGGATTTTGCAATCGGTCTTTAATGTAATTTAGAAACTCGGCAGCATAGGTCTCGTCGAGGACTCTACGGTCGGCAGCAACAGACAGGCTTAGCATTTTTCGCACCGTTATTTCGCCCTCTCTGCAGACAACCGTGGCCACGACGTTACCAACGGACAATATCGTGCTGGCCGGCGGCGGGATGATTCCCAAAAAAGAATCTATGTCGTACGCGCCGAGATTGCTTAGCGCGATCGTCTCGCCT
>Ga0268285_1000084_pt1 | contig 61235 bp, 63 predicted proteins | sample saktaG_2_FD_190144 | JGI IMG/M metagenome (GOLD analysis project Ga0268285, IMG submission 190144) | Saline water microbial communities from Sakinaw Lake, British Columbia, Canada - sak_2013_06_06_120m | ecosystem: Environmental > Aquatic > Non-marine Saline and Alkaline > Saline ... | reverse complement strand
AAGCAAAATTGGAAGCTAAAATTAGTTCATATCCCGAGAAAGAAGATCTTAAAACCAATGTTGATTTGCCTCAGGTGATTGAATATTATTCAAGGTAAGCTTGACATAAGGAATACAACAAGATAAACTATAATTAGTCTATCAAATATGATAGGCTAATTTTAGTTCTTCAAAAGGGAGGAAGAAATGGAAACTATCAAAAAGTTTGAGAGAAAAGAATTATATTGGGATATAGGACTTAGTATTCTCCTTGGTATAAGCTTGTATCTGGATTTTGTTCGTAATCTATCTCCAATAGCATTGTTGCCTCTTCTATTTTTTACTATACGAATTGTTATAGTTCACGGCAAATTTTTTGGGAGCTGTGATACTATCGAAAAAATTCAAACAATGAAAGACTATATAAAGAAAGACACAGAAAAGAAATTTGCATGGATCATTGTTAGTATAATTTTTTTTGTTGCCAGCATGATATGGCTTAGCTTTTCTCCAAAACAACCCCTTGTTTACCTATTGATGATTTTTGCTTTTTTTTCGTTTGCGAAAGCAATACACAAATTGTTATTTTGGATAATGAGTAGACAGGCTAAACCAATTAATGATAATGACTAGCGCAGAGCGCTAGTCATTTTTTATGTTAAAAATTGACGCGAAAATGATTTAAAACAAATTATTTTTTATCGGGAAAGATGCAACGACAAAAGCTTTGATAAATTTTACCCACTTATCCACAATTGTTTTATTTGTTTAAATTTCTTACAATCTAAGTAATACCTGTAGGCGTTCGCCAATCTCCTGTATTGGCGAAATAAAGGCAATAGGGTATTTAAGACGCCCTTTTTTTAATTGAAATTATGTCTCAAATTAGCAAAATAAAAAAAAGAAATGGGAGAATTGTAAAATTTGATATTAAAAAAATAGAAGCCGCTATTCACAAAGCCATTGTTGCCATTGAAGCAAAAGATGGAAAAAGAGCGGTTTTTTTAGCGAAAAAAGTCGTGATTTTGGCTGAGAAAAGAACAAAAGCTGGAGAAATGATGACAGTTGAAAAAATTCAGGACATTGTTGAAGAAGTATTAATCAAACAAGGAGATATTACAACCGCGAAAGCGTATATTATCTATCGCCAACAGCATAAAGATATCCGTGAAGTTAAAAAACTGCTTGATGAAACAGCAATAGTTGAAGATTATCTTTCCGGAAGCGATTGGCGCGTTAGAGAAAATTCTAACATGAGCTATTCTCTTCAAGGACTGAATGTTCATATTAGCTATCATATAATTGCTAATTATTGGCTAAGTAAAATTTTTTCGCCCGAAATTGCGAAAGCTCACAAAAAAGGCGATTTTCATATTCATGATTTAGGCACATTAGGAGTTTATTGTGTTGGTTGGGATTTGGAAGATATTTTAAAAGTCGGTTTTAAGGGAGTGCCTTGGAAATTAGAAACAAAACCGGCAAAGCATTTTTCTACCGCTTTGATGCATTGCGTAAATTTTATGTACACAATGCAAGGGGAAGCTGCGGGCGCAATCGCTTTTTCTAATTTTGACACTTTGCTTGCGCCTTTTGTTTGGTATGACAAGTTAGATTACAAGACAATAAAACAAGCTCTGCAAGTTTTTATCTTCAATATGAATGTTCCCACTAGGGTAGGGTTTCAGTGCGTATCAGATGATACCGAGATATTAACCCCTGGTGGCTGGAAAGGATATAAAGAGCTCAAAAAAGGAGATATTATTCGTACCTATAATTTAAAAACAAAGAAAATTGAAGATCAAAAGACGATAAGTATTTTTAAAAAAAATTACAAAGGAATAATGTATCAGCTGCAAAATCGCATCCAAGATCAATTGATATCTCCTGGCCATAAAGTTGTGAGAAGAAAGTTTAATACCGATCGCTGTGTTTTAGAATCCATAGAAGATGTCTTAAAACTGAAATCTCCGTTTATTATCCCTGTTGCAGGAGAGAATATAAATAAAGAAGCAAATATTAGCGATGAGCAGATTAAATTGATGGCATGGATTATTAGCGAAGGCACCATTGATCGATCAAAGAAATACCGCAGTTGCCATCGAGTTAGTATTTATCAGTCTATGATTAAAAATCGTAAGAATTATAATGAGATTATCAATTTATTGAAGCATTTTAAATTGAATTATTCAAAGAGCAGAACAAGTAGCTTGGGTCAAAATGTTGAAAGAATGAGGTTAAATGCTGAAAGCTCAAGAATAATTCACCAATGGTTTGGAAGTAAAGAGAACATTCATTTTATTCCTGATTGTTTATTGGATTTAAGTGAAAGGCAGTCTAGGTTATTTTTGACAACCTATTTAAAGGCAGATGGATCTGAGGGCTGTAAAATTTCAACGACTGAAATGAAATTATTAGATAATTTACAAATTATTGTTGTAAATTCAGGTTACGGCTTTACTGTTTTAAAAAGGAATCCTACAATTGGCACAAAAGACATTTTTGTTTTAAGAATTATTCGACACAAAGAGACCTATATTTCAAAAGTTCAAAAAATAGATTATGAAGGCATTATTTGGTGTCCTCACACAAAAAACGAAACCATAATTGCAAGAAGAAACGGAAAAGTATTTATAACAGGAAATACGCCTTTTACAAATGTTACATTAGATCTCCAACCTCCTAAGTATATGAAAGATATGTCTGTTATTATTGGGGGTAAACTGCAAAAAAAACAATATAAAGATTTTCAAAAAGAGATGGATTTATTTAATCAAGCATTTTCTGAAGTTCTGGGCGAAGGAGACGCAAACGGAAAACCCTTTACATTTCCTATCCCGACCTACAATCTTTCCAAAGATTTTGACTGGGATAACCCTAATTTAAAATCCATTTGGGAAATGACAGCTAAATACGGAATACCATATTTTGCTAATTTTATTAATTCTGACATGAACCCGGAAGACGCCAGAAGCATGTGTTGCCGCTTGCGTTTGGATAACAGAGAATTGAGAAAAAGAGGGGGCGGACTTTTTGGCTCTAATCCCTTAACTGGATCTATTGGCGTAGTAACTATTAATTTGCCGAGAATTGGCTATTTAGCAAAAAATGAAAAAGATTTTTTTACGCGCTTAGTTAAATTAATGGATTTAGCTAAAAATGCGTTAGAAATTAAAAGAAAAACTCTTGAATATTTTACGGAAAAAGGATTGTATCCATATTCGGCATTTTATCTGCGAAACCTAAAGCAAGCAACAGGAAAATATTGGAAAAATCATTTTTCAACAATTGGCATAATCGGGATGAATGAAGCAATTTTAAATTTTATGGGTAAAAATCTTGGAGATGAAGACGCCATTCAATTCGCTCAGAAAATATTAGATTTTATGAGAGAGAAATTAGCGGATTATCAAGAAAAAACAGGAGAAATATTCAATTTAGAGGCGACGCCCGCCGAAGGAGCTTCTTATAGTTTGGCTCGCATTGATAAAAAAAGATATCCCAAAATGAAAATTCATCAACGAGGCAAAGAAGAATCTTATTACACCAATTCAACTCAATTGCCGGTTGGTTTTACAGATGATATTTTTGAAGCGTTAGATTTGCAAGACGGTCTTCAAATTAAGTATACCGGCGGAACGGTTTTGCACGGATTTTTAGGAGAAAGAATGCCGTCGGTAACATCAGTCAAAAAGTTAGTCAAGAAAATTGCTGAAAATTATAGCTTACCCTATTTCACCTTGACTCCTAATTTCAGTATTTGCGAGAAACATGGATATATTTCGGGCGAGCATCTGTACTGTCCTCAATGCCAACAAGAAGGGAAAAGAACAAAATGTGAAATTTATTCACGAGTAGTTGGGTATTTAAGACCAGTAAGCCAATGGAACGCCGGCAAACAACAGGAATTTAAAGATAGAAAAACATACGATAAACAACTTAAATCGTGCTAATTACACGGATTGGTGGAATAAACACGGATTATTAGTGCAATATTTATGTGATTTGTGAAATTAGTGTAAATAATATCGTGAAAATTGGCGGATTTCAAAAGACTTCGCTCATTGACTATCCTAAACATCTTTCGGCAATTATTTGGACCATAGACTGTAATTTCAGATGTCCTTTTTGCTATAATCAAGAATTGGTTTTTGGTGGCGCGCCCTTAGTGTCTGAAAAAGAAATAATTAATTATTTAAAGAAACGTCAAGGAATTCTTGAAGCATTGGTTATTACTGGCGGTGAACCTACTCTTCAAAAAGATTTAAAAGGTTTTATTAAAAAAGTTAAAAAACTTGATTATTTAGTAAAAATTGACACTAATGGAACTAATCCTAATATATTGAAAGAACTCTTAGACGAGCATTTAATTGATTATGTGGCAATGGATATTAAGGCGCCCAAGGGAAAATATTCAATTTTAGCAGGCGCGGAAGTAAATCTTAAAAATATAGAAAAATCAATTAAAATAATCAAAAAACAAGCGCCAGATTATGAATTTAGAACAACTATTGTGCCTGATTTGCTTAAAAAAAGAGATATTATAGATATTGCCAAGTGGCTGAAAGGTTCAAGGCGTTACATTCTCCAACAATTTCAAAAACCGTCAGATTTAATAAATAAAAATTTTAACAAATTGAAACCATATAAAAAGGAATTCTTTAAAGAAATATTAAAAGAAATTAAACCTTATTTTGATTGTTGCGAAATAAGAGGAATCTAAATTTTTTACAATGAGAGAAACTTTTAATATTCCTTTATTCTGTTTTGTTTTTATATTAGGCGTTGCTCTGGGATCATGGGCGGAAATTCCTAACCAATGGATATTTTATGATTTAATAATTGGACTGTTATTGTTTCTAACTTATATTTTTAAGAAAAAGCCCTTGCTAATCTTGGCAGGGTTTTTAATTTTAGGATTAGGGCTGGGTGTTTTTATGATAAATAAAGCATCGGTCAAGCTTGATGAACTGAAAAACATAGAAAAGTTTTCTCAAGAAGTTGAAATGAAAGCTAAAATTATTTCAGAGAAAGACACAAGAGAAAAATATTCGCGCTATATTGTAGAAGATCTAAAAACAAATAAAGGAAAAATCTTATTGCTCACAGATAAATATAATAATTTTAAATATGGCGATATATTAAAAATTCAAGGTACGATAGAATTGCCTCAAAATTTTTCTGGTTTTGATTATCAAGGATATTTAGCAAAAGAAAATATCTACTACATCTCTCCCTTTCCCATAGTTAGCGTGTTAGAAAAAGTAAAAAACAACATTATTAATAATTTTCATAATAATCTTTATGGGTTAAAAATGAAAATCAGACAAAATGTTATGAGGGGTTTTCCTCTAAAAGAAGCAAATTTTCTTAGAGCAATATTATTGGGGGACGAAGGTGTGGTGGATGAAGATTTTAGGCGAGAACTTTCTCGTTCAGGCACTTCTCATATTGTTGCTATTTCGGGGCTTCATTTATCAATCTTGTCAGTGTTTATTTTTTCAGGACTATTGATGCTTGGTTTTTGGCGGAAACATGCTACGGCAATAACTATTTTTATACTTATAGTTTTTGCTATTTTCATCGGCTTCAAGGCGTCGCTCCTAAGAGCCGTTTTGATGGCGAGCTTAGCCTTCATAGCGTTATCTTCAGGAAAACTCTTTAAAATTGAGCAAACTCTCTGTTATATTGCTTCTATAATGCTTGCTTTCAACCCATTGCTCTTAAAATATGATGTTGGATTTCAGCTATCATTTCTTGCGGTTTTAGGAATTTTTCTTTTGAAACCATTATTTGATTATATTTTTCAACAGAAGTTTAAACTTTCTCAAATTTTAACTGACATATTAACAGTAACTTTAGCGGCGCAAATTTTCACATTGCCGATAGTTATCTCTAATTTCGGAATTATTTCTTTTATTGCTCCTTTTGTCAACTTTTTTGCGCTTTTATTGATTCCTTTTATTTTAGGGATGGGATTTGTCTGGATCTTTCTTTCTATTTTTATAAATGTTTTTTGGTTGACAATTTTTCTTTCTCCGCTATTAAAAACAATTTTAGGGTTTATTTCTTGGGCAGGAAATCTTAATTTGGCGGCGACAGAGGTTAAATCAACTTCATTAATAATATTTAATACCACCTATTATTTGTTGTTGATTGGCATAATTTACCTTTGGCGCAGATTTTATAAAAAGAATTTAACGCCTCTTGCTTTATGGAAAAAATGGAAAGATGAAAAAAGTTTTAAATAAAATTATATTGATTGTTATTCTAATAGTCATAAACTTCTTTTTATGGCAGGAAGTTCTTTTTTCCAATAAAGAATCAGGACTATTAACGGTTAGTTTTTTAGACATAGGAGAGGGAGATGCTATTTTGATAGACGATTCTTTTGGCAATCAAATTTTAATAGACAGCGGGAATGGAGAAAAGATTTTAAAAGCTCTTGATAAGAATATGCCGATTCATGATAAAAAAATTGAACTTGCTATCTTAACTCACCCAGATGCCGATCATATGAAAGGATTTATTGATGTTATAAATGCTTATGAAGTCAGTGAATTTCTTTATACGGGAGTAAAAAAGGACTCTCGCGCTTACAACGATTTATTGGAATTAATAGAAAAAGAGAGCATAGATCTAAAAATTGCAGTTCAGGGGCAGGATATTGCCTTAGCCAATGGCGCCGACTTATATGTGCTTTATCCAGATAAAAATCTTGAAGGATTTGAGAGCGAAAATACTAATGATTATTCCGTAATTACTAAATTAATTTTTGGAAAGTTCTCGCTTCTTTTAACTGGCGATGCTGTGAGAATATTGGAAGCTTATTTATTAAATTCAAATCTTAAATTAGACTCAACTGTTTTAAAGGTTGGCCATCATGGTTCAAAATATTCAACTCATCCTTTATTCCTTATTAGAGTCAATCCAAGGGTGGCAATCATATCGGTAGGAAAAAATAGTTATGGCCATCCAGCGCCAGAAATTTTAGAAAGATTAAGCGACATATTAACTCTAAGGACAGATTTAAATGGAGATATTAGAATAACAACGGATGGGCAAAAAATGCAAATTTTGCCGGAGTATGAACTTGAAAACAATTATTAGCTTTGTTATCATTAATTTAACTTATAACTCGTTATTTTATTAATTTATTAACTATCCATTATGGAAAATAAACAAGAGCGGACTTTAATTGTTATTAAGCCGGACGCATTGCAAAGAAATTTACTTGGTGAAATTATCGCTCGGTTTGAAAGAAAGGGCCTTAAAATAATCGGACTTAAAATGGTAAGCATGGACGATGTTTTGCTTGAAAAACACTATTCTCACCATAAAAATAAACCATTTTTCACAAGCCTTAAAAAATATATGAAAAGCTCTCCAGTCATAATGATGGTTCTTGAAGGACTTGAAGTTGTTAATGCAGTTAGGTTGATAACTGGCATTACCAAAGGAAGAGAGGCAGACGCAGGCACTATTAGAGGAGATTTTGCTATGAGCTCCCAATGTAATATTATTCATGCTTCTGATTCGTCGGATAGCGCCGAAAAAGAGATTTATCGTTTCTTTAATAATGACGAGCTATTCGGCTATACAAAAGTTGATTTTGACTATATTTACGGAGAAGAAGAAAGATAGTCGCCTTCGGCTAAATTAAAAAATTAAAGATAAAAAATAAAAAATATTGGTAGAATTTCTTTTGTATTATACTGTGGATAACTATTCTTGACGAACTTCCCTTTTATCTTTAAAATAAGGGGACGCGTTGAGTTAAAATTCTTAGCATACAATAAATATATGAGGCCTAGCGAATATTTGCTTAACCCTGAAAAACTGCAAGACTTGATAAGTTATGTTTTGGTTGTTGCTTTGACGGTGGGCATTTTTCTTTTTCAGGCGTTTTTTTTGAGTAAAAAAAGAATTTTAATTGGGCAAAGAACAGAACAATAAATTAAAGCAAAACTGAAACAAAGAGTTAAGAACTCTTTTTTTTAATAATTTTGCATAGCAAAGCAAAGCTTGATACAATAGGACTGGCTTTGATTGAGGATGGGCCTTGGGTTTTGATCTATGCTATTTTTCTGGGATTCTGATATATCGGCTTCCGTGGAAGTCGGTTAAGGAAACCCCCGCCTGCGCCATGCTTCGGCGGACAGGCCCGCCCGGGCCACGCTTGCGTGGCATGTCTGAAGTTAGGACTATATACTGTCTCTATTTTGAGATGGTTGAGCAGGCATTAGAATTTTTAGTTCAAAAAATCCTTGGTCTTCCCAATTGAGGCCATACAAAAAATCCGTCTTCTTGACGGATTTTTTGTTAAAACAAGCTAAAACGCTTGACTTTTTTTATCAGTATGCTATAATGATGTATAGATGAGGGCAAAAAGGGAACTTTGTCAACTTGCCCAGACCTGACAGCAGCCTTTTTTAAAAAGGAGTTGACGGTGCGTTGCGCGCAATGCATCTTTATGGCCAAAAATCTGTTTGTGCCTAGCCCTCTCTATAATCTACGTCTCCTCGTTGGGCGAATTCAGCGAGCGTAAAACGGTAAAGAGCTATGATCCTCATGTTGAGGGGAGCAAATTCCGTAGCCAGGTACGTAACCCTGGCTCTTTTTTTACTTAAAAATTTAAAGACATTTATTTTTTGATTGTTTTCATTACTAACCAGGCGATGATACCACCCATTAAGGCCGTGAGAAGCTGCGGCCACGACATCATTGCCACTACTTTTGTGGCGACTTCTTTTTTCAAAAGAAGACCAATCACAATTGAACTGGTTGAGAAAAGAAAGATAAATTTAATTAAGCTTGCCGAAACAACAGCTAACCAATAATTTTTCTTTTGAACTAAACCAAAAATAACAATAAGAAGCGCGTTGGAAATCATAATAAAGGGCACCATAGGCGCTAAGATTGCTGGCAAAAGTCCAAAGCTGAGAGCGATGACGCTTGGAATGAGCCCAATCAATATTGCGGCTTCTGCGCCGAGAAACACTACGGAAATAAATAATGTCGCGTTAACAATTGGTCCCGTAATTATTTGAACATGCAATATTGCCGGCACAAAACTAGCAATAAACATTAGACTGGCAAATGTCGTTAATTTAATGGCGACAGGCATTGTTATTCTTAGGGATTTCCCTAAGGATAACCCCAAGGATGTTGATTCTGTTTTAATTGTTTTTAAGTATTTCATATTATTAATTACTAAGTATTTCAACTTTGCCTCTTTTTTGTTTGTGATAAGAAGTATGAAGAATCTCTTGACGCGCTTTTTTATTTTTATCAAAAAACTCGCTATAAATTTTTTTAACCGTTGGATTTTCGTGGGCTCGTCTAATTTTTGTATTTTTGTCTATTTCATAGAGCCCGTTCGCTCGCGCCAAACGAATATTTTCATCTGTTGGCAGGGGCTGGCCGCCACCGCCAATACACCCGCCCGGACAAGCCATAACCTCAATACAAGTATATTGTTGAGGATTTTCTTTAATTTCCTTGATTATTTTTTTCACATTCCCTAAACCGTTAATCACGGCAATTTTATGGCATTTGCCCTTAATGTTTATCTCTGCTTTTTTGACATCCTCCATTCCCCTAACTTCTTTAAATTCAATTTTATCAAGTTTCTTGCCTGTTAATTTTTCATAAGTTGTTCTAAAAGCTGATTCCATAACGCCTCCTGAAGCGCCATAAATAACGCCCGCTCCCGATGGTTTGCCAATTAAAGCATCAAGCTTACCTGTCTTAAGATTAGCAAAATCTATTTTTTGTTTAATTAATAATCTTGCAAACTCTCTTGTCGTTAAAACATAATCAACCGCAGGCATACCGTTAATTTTAAGTTTTGAGCGACTAATTTCGTATTTCTTGGCAACGCAGGGCATGATTGAAACGACAACTATATTTTGCGGATTAATTTTCTTTTTTTTCGCCCAATAAGTTTTAATAATGCCTCCCAACATTGCCTGAGGAGATCTCGCAGTGCTTAAGTTAGGAATAAATTCAGGGTGAAAAAATTCAATATATTTTACCCACGAAGGACAGCACGAAGTAAGGATGGGCAAATTCTTGCCTGAATGGATTCTTTCAATAACCTCTTGAGACTCTTCAAATGTCGTAAAATCAGCGCCAGTGGAAGTGTCAAAAACATAATCAAAGCCCAATTTTTTAAGAGCCATAACGATTTTTCCCGTGACAACTTCGCCATAATCCATACCAAATTCTTCTCCAATGCTGGTTCTAATTGATGGCGCAAATTGAGCGACGACAATTTTATTTTTTTGCAATAACGGTTTCTCAATTTCTTCAAATTCTCCTTTTGATTCAAAAGCGCCGGCGGGGCAGTGAGTAATACATTGACCGCAATAAACACAGTCAATATCTTTCTTTTTAGTAGGAACAATTTTCATTTCATGACCACGCTTCTGAACTTCAAGATATCCTATTCCTTGTTTTTGGCACATATCCACGCAATTACGGCAATCAATGCATTTTGAACTGTCAAACTCAACAACTCCTCCAAACCTATAGGTGGGATAATTAGTTTTTCTATCTTTAAATCTAGTGATTTCTACATCGTTTTTCTTAGCCAATGTGAGTAATTGGCAATTATAGTTCCAGACGCAATCATTGCATTCTTCTTTATGTTGGGAAAAAATCAATTCAAGATTAATTTTCCTTGCTCTTTTTACTCGCGGGGTATCTGTAAAAACTTCCATACCTTCTTTAGCAATAGTTGAACAAGCAGTAACCAATTTTTTTTGACCCCTGATTTCAATACTACAAACGCGACAATTTGGCTTGATATCTAAATCAGTATGATTACAAAGATTTGGTATATAAATATTATTTTCTTTACCTGCTTCTAAGATGGTTTTGCCTTGTTCTGTCTCAACCTCTTTGTTGTTAATTTTAAATTTAATTTTTGGCATTAATAATTTTATTTGTAAGTGATTCAATAGATGATCCCGCAATCATTCCTAAAGGACAAAGAGTCGTGTCTTCTAAAACATGGAAAATATCATTAAGAATTTTTTCATCTTTCATTGTTTTTTTAAATTCTTCAAAAAGGCGGTAAACACCTTCTCGACATGGCGTACATTTATCACAATTTTGATACATAGCAAATTTGAGTATTTTTTGGGCGAGAAGCGTTGGGTTGGTAATTTTTTTATTATAAATTACAACAGACGCTAATCCTTGCAGGGGTTGGTCAATTTCTTCAGGAGTTAAAAATTCTCCCAAAGTCCCGCCCATTTGAATAAAATAATCATTATCTTTGGGTAAGTTTTTAGTAGCTTCTAAAATTTCTCTGATTGTTAAGCCATCTTTTAACTCAAAAACACCTTTATTCTTAATATCTCCTGATAGGCAATAAAGCCGTTCGTTTTTGTACTCTCCTTTTGCGATTTTTGCCACGCAATAAAAAGTTTCAACATTATTTATTAAAGTCGGCTTACCAAAAAGACCATAATCTGAAGGATAAGGCGGTTTGGATCTTGGTTCTGGCCTTTTTTCCTCAATTGCCTCTAAAATTGACGTTTCTTCGCCTGCCAAATATTCACCTGGTTTTTTAAAAGTTTTTATCGGCAAGTTTTTTACTATTTTTTTAATTTTACTTGCGAACTTTTTGTAATAATCCTTGCGCAAATAAATACACGCCTCACTATTAGGAAATGTTTCAAGGGCAATTTTGAGGCCGTCAATCAGTTCTTTTAGATAATTTTTCAAGATATAACCATCTTTTGACATTTGGGGATCGCCCTCGGAACCATTTACAATAATATATTTTTTGTCAGATTTGACTTGAGCGAAAATTTCCCACTTTTTTCCAGTAGGAAAACCGGCTCCGCCTCGTCCACAGAGATTAGCATTTTTTATATTTTCAATTACATTTTTATGCATATTTACACATTTTAACATTTTTTGGAAAAAAGAAAAAGCGCATATGTTATAAAATATGTTGGAAGCTCAGCCTCCAACATATGTCTAAAAACACTATCTTTTGTTTTGGATTCTTTGATAGAAAGTTAAAGAATTATTGATTTTTGCGTCTTTCAGAGATGCGCATTATTTGTATGCAAGGGGATTATTTGGTAAAGTATAGAGTAACCAAAGAAGAAATTGTTGAAATGATAAATGGCATAATTCATTGAGTAAAATGCAAAATTAAAAATATGAACAATGGCGAATTTGAAAAGACAGTTAGGGAGGCGATTGATTTAATCCCGCAAAAGTTTTTAGCAAGACTTGATAATGTTGTCATAACCGTTGAAGATGAACCGAATGAGAAGCAAAAGAAAAAATTGAGAATGAGAAATGGGATAGTTTTATTAGGGCTCTATGAGGGCATTCCCCAGAGTAAAAGAGCTTTTTATAGTGGCGCTTTGCCTGATAAAATTACTATTTTTAAAAAGCCGATTGAAGAAATTGCTGGAGAAAACGAAGAAAGAATCAAAAAGATGGTCAAAGAAGCGGTTTGGCACGAGATTGCCCATCATTTTGGGTTGAATGAGCAGGAAGTCCATGAAGCGGAAAAGAGAAAAAGAGCGCAAAGCTAAATTTATCCTATGAGGTTGAATCGGCTGCCAAGTTGCGCGCAAATCACCGACTGGCATCAAAACAGGGAAGTCCGACTTCCCCGTTTAACTTTCTCGCTTAAACAGATCCCAACAAAAAAACCCTCTAAAAAGAGAGATTTTTTTATCGGGGCGGTGGGATTTGAACCCACGATCTCACGCACCCCATGCGTGCGCCCTAAGCCACTAGGCCACGCCCCGGTAATCTGATATTAATTATTAAATTTTGCCTTTTTTATTAAGCGTTCTAATACAACGAGTACAAGCGTGGATGCGTTTGCCATCAACACGAGTCCACTGAATATTAGCTCGTCTCCATGCCTTTCCCGTTGGATTCACATGGCCTCTAAGTTTTTTTGTTGTGGTTGTGATTCTTGAAGTTTTTCCGCAAATTTGACACTTCATAGAGATATCAATTAAAATAGCAAGTAAAAATGGGATATTTTTGTGTTCCCAGAATCTAAGTTTATTAGTTTTTAAATGTTAGCATGCTTTTTTATAAATTTCAATATGTTAAAATGATTAAGAATTAAATTTAGACATTAAATTTTAAAATTATGAATAATCTTCAGAACAATTTAAATAATCAAAAACCGACAAAGACAAAAATAAGCAATAAACTATGCTTTTGTTGTGAATTTTTGAGAAAAATCTGGAAGGATAAGAAAAAAATTATTATTGGCGTTGGCATCGGCACAATTCTTGTAGTAAGCGGAATATTGGTATGGCAGTTTTGGCCCGATATCTTTTCGCCAAAAAGTACGCCGGGAACACTAAATAACCGAACGAAACAATTAACATTGGAAAGTATTAAAAATACTGAATATTATTGCAAGCCATGCAACGCGAATATTCAACTTGCAGATGGACATTATGTGAAAAAATTTCCTGATAGTGCCTCTGTGCTTAATATTAAAATATTTAATGACATGGTTGCTTTTGGTGACTTGAACGATGACGGAATACAAGATGCAGCTGTTATTTTAGATAGTTCCGAAGGAGGCAGTGGACATTTCTATGAATTAGCTGTTTTGGCTAATACTAACGGAGAACCATTGTATCTTGATTCTGCGATAATAGGAGATAGGGTGGTGATAAATTCTATGACCATTCAATCAGGAGTGATCATTCTCGATATAATCACTCATGGTCTCAATGATGCCTTATGCTGTCCTACCACAGAAAAAATTATAAGATATGAGTTGTCTGGAAATCAGTTAGTAAAAATCTTGGATAACGAAACTGTTGACTGGAAAACTTACACAAACACAGAATATGGATTTGAGATAAAATATCCTTCTTCATGGAATATAACAAAGGATGCTTTACAAAAAATAGGCGAATATGGCACTGCTAGTAAAAGCTTAGAAATAGTTGGAAATTCAGCCATAGAAGTTCCAAAACTATATTTATGGGTAAATCCCTTAGGTTTTGGAGTAAATCCTCCCGATATAGTATATGAATTAATCTTAAATAAAGAAAATAAAATAGAGATTAAAAACCGAGAGGAAATACCCCAAACTGAAGAAAATTTAAACGTAGATAAACAAACTATTATTTTTTGTAAGACAGCTGAGCTGGGTACTAACATGTACGCAATTGAGTTTGTGTTTGACGAAGAAGACGAGGGAATAAAAACTTTTAATCAAATTCTTTCTACTTTTAAATTTGTTGATTAATACCTATATACCAATAAAGCATCAGAGCCATTGATAATATGTCTATTGTCTAATACAATAGACATATGTCTAATTTTTTAGATAGAGAATTATGAAAAATATTTTTTTTAACACTAATACTCAAAAAGTTTTAAGATTTTTTATTCAAAATCCTACTCAATTTCTTCTTGCCTCTGATGTTATAAAGAACACAAACATTAGCCGAGCTGGGATTAATTTTGCATTAAGAGAATTATTAAAAGAAGGATTAATTCAAAAGGAAGCCAAGGGAAAAGCTTATATTTATCGGGTTGAATCAGAACTATCGGTTTTAAAGCAATTGAAAGTTTTGGATTCAGTAATGAAACTTCATCCTTTGGTAAAAAAAATAGAATCCTTGGCTGAAAAAATTATTCTTTTTGGATCCTGCGCTCGGGGAGAAAACACCGAAGATAGTGATATAGATTTAATGATGATAAGCCACAATAAGGACGAGATTAAAGACGGGCTATGTCAGTTCAAAAAATTACCCATTAAATCCATGATAAAAACCCCAATTGAATTTGCAGATTTAGAAAAAAAAGATCCTACTTTTTATTTAGAAATAACAAGAGGGATAGTTTTATTTGAAAAGAATAATGAATAAGAGAAACAATGGATATTAAATTTAAAAGATGCTTGGAGAAAAAGTCAATTCGGAAATTTTCCCGAGGACCTGCTTTAGTTAAAAAAGAAACCTTCAATGCGGAGATAGATTTAAAGTCGGCAAGGGAAACTTTTACTGGCAAGAATTATAAATGGGCAATTATTCAGACATATTATTCTATGTTTCATTCAGCTAGGGCGTTGCTTTACGCTAAAAGTTATCGGGAGAGAAGTCATTTGTGTTTAATTGAGGCGTTAAGGAATTTTTATGTTGAAAAAGGGGAAGTTGGATTTTGGCTGGTGGAGGCCTTGCAAAAAGCAAAGACCCTTCGCGAAGAAGCTGATTATTACGGCGAATTTACAAAAAAGAACGCCGAGGAATTAATAAAGAAAGCCGAAGAGTTTCTTTCTAAATCTAAAGAACTTTTAAAGGTCAAATAATTAATTTTAAAAACTATGAACAATTTTAAAGAAAAATTAACGCTTGAGAAGAAAATATCTCAGCAAGAAGAAATGCCAAAAAAGAAAAAGATTTCTTGTTGTGATTTTTTTAAGAAAGTTTTTACTGATAAGAAAAAAATTATTATTGGCGTTGGTATTGGCATAATTCTTGTAGCGGGAGGGATACTAACTTGGCAATTTTGGCCGAATCCTCCTTCTGCCTCGGTTGTTCCTACTTCATCAATTTCAACTGCTATTATTGAAGGATCTTTGGGATATCCAAGCGATTTTATCCCTCTTGATATGAAAATCTGCGCGGAGAATAATAAAACAGGAGAAGAATATTACACAGTTGAACATATTAAAGATGAAAAATATATATACGGCGAAGGATATCAAATTGCCGTGCCTCATGGAGATTATTTAGTTTATGCTACTATTCCTCGTATGCAAGATCAAAAGGCCTATTATTCTGAATTTGTCACTTGTGGAATTAGAGCCGAATGTCCTTCCCATAAGCCGATCCTCATTTCAGTAGAAAAAGGAGATGCTATTACTAATATAGATCCAATGGATTGGTATGTAGTACCAGAGCAAGAGGACGCAACCGCTGATTGGCAGACTTTATGAGAATTATAGCCTAAAAACTAAAGATCTTCATCGCCAAATCCTCTCTACTTTCAAATTTATTGATTAATTAAACATTAAAATAATATGGATTCAGAAATTGCTATTTTTCAAATTATAGTTTTGATTTTTTCAGTTATCATTCATGAGGTTTCTCACGGATCTATGGCTAATTACTTAGGCGATCCGACTGCCAAAAGAATGGGGCGGCTAAGTTTAAATCCGATGAAACATTTAGATCCTCTTGGATCTTTTGTCGTGCCGTTTTTTCTACTCATTACGCACGCGCCCTTTATTTTTGGCTGGGCTAAGCCAGTTCCTTTTAATCCCTATAATCTTCGCGATCAGAAATACGGACAGGCCAAAGTGGCAATGGCGGGACCGATGGCTAATCTTTTGCTGGCTTTCGGCGCCGGTATTGTCTTGAGATTTTTGCCCTTAGGAATGCCTCAAACAATGATGTTGGGGAAACTCTTAAGTATTGTCGTCTTAATTAATGTCCTTCTGGCAATCTTTAACCTTGTTCCGATACCGCCCTTGGATGGCTCAAAGATTCTTTTTACTTTTTTGCCGGCGCGAATGTGGAAATTGCAACAAAATTTAGAACAATACGGATTCGTGATATTATTAGCATTTATTATGTTATTTTCAAATCGTCTTTGGCCAATTATTTTATTTATTTATAAAATGATCGTTGGTCATTTTAATTTTCTTGTATAATCTACATACATAAATGCAAGTTTCTTGGCACGAAATTTCATATCAAAGCGTTCTTAAAAAGTTAAAGACCAGCGAGAGCGGTCTTTCTTTAAAAAAAGCAAAAGAACTTTTGCTTCAATATGGCTTTAATGAAATTGCTGAAAAAAAACGCTTTGAAATGCTTAAGTTATTTCTCGCGCAGTTTAGAAGTTTTTTTATCATATTTTTACTTTTTGCCGTTGGAGCTTCTTATTTGGCGGGCGAAAAGATAGACGCTTATATTATTTTGGCGGCTGTTTTATTAAATGTGTTTTTTGGTTTTTTTCAGGAAAGGAAAGCAGAACGGATTTTAAGCGCTTTAAATAAAAATATCACAATAGAAGTTCATATCTTGAGAGAGGAGAGGGAAATGATAATTTCGGCTCGGGAGTTAGTGCCAGGCGATATTGTTTTCTTACGGCAAGGCGATAGGGTACCGGCCGATATTTATTTGAGTCATGTAGAAAATTTGGCAATTGACGAAGCGTCGCTTACGGGAGAATCAGTTCCTGTAAGTAAAATTAATAAACCTTCAAAGGGAAACGCAATTTTAGCTGAGAGGAGAAATATGGCTTATCAAGGCACGCTTATTGCGCGAGGGGCAGGCAGAGGAATAGTAATTGCTACGGGGAAAGAAACAGAACTAGGAAAGATAAGCGTGCAATTGGGAGAACAGAAAAAAGAAGAAACGCCCCTTCAGAAAAAAATCAGGCAGCTTTCTAAGTTCATAAGCTATTTTGTGATAGTGGCTTTTTTAATTATTCTTATTGACGGTGTCTGGATTGATCCAACGCATATAACGGAAATTTTTATTTTAGCCGTAGCCGTGGCAGTTTCAGCAATTCCCGAGGGGCTTATTGTGGCCGTGACGGTAATTTTAGCTATTGGCGCGCGCGAACTTTCTAAAAAGAAGGCCTATTTAAGAAGATTATCAGCTGCCGAAACATTGGGCGGAGTAACGGTAATTTTAACAGATAAAACCGGCACTCTCACTCAAGCAAGGATGACGGTAGATAATCTTTTTTATGAACCATCAAAGCAAAATAGGGACTTATTTTATAAAGCGCTTATTTTTACTAATTCGGCGCGCATTGAAAATCCTCACGAGAAGTTTGCAGATTGGCGCTATATAGGCAGCCCAACAGAGAAAGCAATTTTAAAAAAAGCGATTGCGGAAATTGATCAAAAACTTTATTTTAATAGAGAGGCATTTATTTTAGATAGTATTCCTTTTGACTCTCTAATAAAATATCAGGCCAGACTGACCAAAGGGAATAATAGTAATTTTCTTTATGTTGTTGGCGCGCCTGAAAAGGTTTTAAATTTTTCCATTTATATTAAAACAACTAAAGATCAAGAGAAAATTACCCCTAAAATTTATCAAAAACTAAAAAAAGATTATCGTGATTTGGCTAATCAAGGATTAAGAATTTTGGGCGTAGCGTACAAAAGAACGTCATTAAACCAACAAAGCTTAGAAGGCGCAGAAATAAAAGGATTAACTTTTTTGGGATTTATCACATTGAAAGATCCGTTAAGAAAAAATGTGAGAGAAGCGCTTGATTTAACCAAAAAAGCCGGCATTAAGACGGTTATAGTTACAGGAGACCACGCCTTAACAGCCAAAGCTGTGGCAGCTGATTTGGGCTTTGATGTTAAAAAGGGAGAAATTATTGCCGGCGAAGAAATTTCTAAGCTTTCTGAGGATGAACTCAAAAAACGCCTTGAAAAAACAATTATTTTTGCCCGCGTTTCGCCCTATGATAAAATAAGAATTCTTCAGGCCTACCAAAAAGAAGGAGAAATTGTAGCAATGACAGGCGATGGTATAAACGACGCCTTAGCTCTTAAGGGCGCTGATATTGGGATTGCTTTGGGATCAGGACAGGAAGTTGCCCGAGAAGCGGCTGATTTAGTGCTCCTTAATGATAATTTTAAAAATATTGTTGCGGCAGTGCGTTATGGCAGAATAATTTTTGAAAATATTAAAAAAGTGATTGTTTATTTATTGGCAGATAGCTTTACCGAAATTTTGCTTGTTGGCGGAGCAATCATTTTGGGTACGCCTATTCCCTTATTGCCTGCCCAAATTCTTTGGGTTAATTTAATTGAAGATAGCTTGCCTACTTTTGCTATTGCTCTTGAGCCGGGAGAAAAAGGAGTAATGAAGAAAAAACCGCGTCACCCCAAAAGTCCGCTCCTTGACAAAGAAATGAAATTTATTATTTTTGTCATAGGATTATTTACAGATATTTTGCTTTTTGGACTTTACTGGTATTTAGTTAAAAAGGGATTTAGCATAGAATATATTAGAACAATGATTTTTGCCGGACTAACTATTGATAGTTTCTTTATTATTTTAGCAATCAAAAGTCTCAGAAACCCTATCCTTAAGACTAATCTTTTTAACAACCCTTATCTTGTTTTTTCCGCTTTGTTCGGCGTAATGGTATTAATTTTATCTATTCATTTGCCGTTTTTACAGCGAATGCTTAAATTAGTCGCATTATCTCCGAAAGATTGGCTTGTAGTACTAGGCATTGGCGTGATAGAATTAATAGGCATAGAATTTGCTAAATGGCTTTTTCATCGCAAGGAGTGGAACAATGCGTAGCTTACTAAAAACAGAGAACTATAATGACCATATAGTTAGATGATTAGATTGTTAGATTGTTAAATTGTTTAACAATGTAGCAATTCAGCCATTTAACCATTCAATATTTATGAAAATAAAAGAAATTTATGAATTGGCGATTAAGTTAGGCAGAAAAAGTGATTTTCGTTCTCAGGATCAGATTGATTCACTTTTAAAACGCGCCAAAAATAATTACGATAAACTTTCAAAAGAGAAAAAAGAGGTGTTTGACGCGGAAAATCTAACTAATCCTTACGCCGATAGTCGTATTTTGGTGAACACAGACAAAGAAATTAAGAGAATTATGATCGGTATAGATATGAGGGAGGCCGAACTTCTTTTGGCTGATAGGTTGGGCAATATTGATCTCGTTATTTCTCATCATCCCGTTGGCATTGCTTTGGCTGGGCTTGATGAAGTTATGGAGCTTCAAGCGGATGTTTTAGAGCAATATGGAGTGCCAATCAATGTAGCCGAAGGGCTTTTAAAGAAACGAATTTCTGAAGTGGCTCGAGGAGTTTCTGGATCAAATCACAATCGCGCCGTAGATGTGGCGAATTTACTTGATATGCCTTATATGTGTCTTCATACTGTCTGTGATAATTTAGCTGCCAATTATTTAAAAACGATTATAGAAAAAAAGAACCCTCAATATGTCGGAGAACTTCTTGATTTTCTCTCAGAAATTCCTGAATATAAGGAAGCTGCCAAAAGAAAAGCAGGCCCTAAACTTTTCGCAGGATCAAAGGAAAATCGTTGCGGCAAAATTGCCTTAACAGAAATTACTGGCGGAACAGAAGGTTCGCCCGAAATTTATGAAAGATTGGCGCAAGCGGGCATTGGCACGGTTGTTGGCATGCATATGTCTGAGAAACATACCGAAGCCGCCGAGAAAGCACACATTAACGCTGTTATTGCCGGACATATTTCATCAGATTCAATTGGCATTAATCTATTTCTTGACGAGATTGAGAAAAAAGGAATTGAAATCGTGCCAGCGTCAGGATTGATAAGAATAAAAAGAACAAAATAATAAAACGCAAAAAATATAGTATGTATGAGCGAAAAATTCCAAAAAAATTAAACATTTTTTATTAAAAACATATGCCATTTGAGCAACGACCAGATTTTAAAACAGAGGCAAGATTGCCCGAAAAGGAAAAAGAAGAAGAAACAATTGAAATTGATAAGGAATTCATTGAAGATGGTGTTTGGCGGCCGTCGGTTTTTGAGCAATTTCGCGATTCTTTAGGAGTTGGAGCATCAACCAAGGAATTAAAAAAAATTATTGGCAGAGAGAATGAAAGAATTCGGGTGACCGCAAAGCAGGACAGGTTTGACAAAAGTTTTTCTGAGGAGGACAGCAAAACGAGAAAAGATAAAATTAGCGCAGGCAGAATCATTATCAATCTTTTAAGAAGAATCGCGCCGGAAGCCGATTCTCACAATGTTCAAAAAACTGCGCTTGAGCATAGTAATAATGTGATTGTTGTTGACCAGGAATATTTGGGCAAAGAGAAAGAAGAACGCGCCAGAATTTTGGCTGACGGCATGGTAACTAATCTTAAAGAAATTCCCTTAATGGTTTCAGGAGCTGATTGTGCGTCGATTGGCATTTATGATTCTGAACACCAAGCAATCGGAGTTTTTCATTCGGGCTGGAGAGGAACACTTAAGCAGATTTCTCAAAAAGGCATCCAGGCAATGGGCGAAAGCTATGATTCAAAGCCGGAAGAATTACTAGCAGTTGTAGGGCCACGCGCTGACGGAGAAAGATTTGAAGTTGATCAAAAAGTTTATGATGAATTCTTAAATGCCAAAGATCAGGAAAACAAACCGATTTATCGCCCAGAGGAAGTTGAAACATTTTTTAAAGCCAATCCAGAAAAGCCAGGATTCTATTTTCTTGACACTGGGATAGCTATTAAGACATCATTAATTAATGCTGGCGTTTCAGAAGAACATATCCAACTTTCGCAATATTCAACAATGAGCCAGGAAGGCAACCAGCTGTTTTCTTCAGAACGGCTTGAGGGCAAAGACGCAAGAGATTCCTTCGCGTTTATTATGGCGCTAAAATAATTTAGGATGTTTTATTTTTAATTTTAAATTATGAAACGAACTTTAATAAAAGATACACCGCAACACATTAATAAAACTATAACACTTTGCGGTTGGGTTAGAACGCGGCGCGATCACGGCAAGATTATTTTTATTGATCTTTGGGACGCAACAGGAATAATCCAATGTGTTTTAGCGCCTGATCAACCGGAAGCATATAAAAATGGCCAAAAATTAAGGGCAGAATGGGTTGTCCAGTTAGAAGGTGAAGTCAAAAAACGGCCTGAAAAAATGATTAACAAAAATCTTGAAACTGGTAACGTTGAATTTTTAATTAAAAAAGTAAAGATATTTTCAGAAGCAGAGGAATTGCCTCTTGACATTAAAAGCGACGGATTGGCGATTAAAGAAGAATTACGGCTTAAATATCGTTATTTAGACCTTAGAAGAAAAAGACTTCAGGAAATTATAAAACTTAGGGCAAAAGCGCAAAATTGGGCGCGTAATTATTTAAGCGAGAAAAAATTTGTAGAAATTGAAACGCCGATTTTAACAAAATCTACACCCGAAGGAGCGCGCGATTTTATCGTTCCTTCACGGCTTCATCCGGGGGAATTCTATGCTCTGCCCCAAAGTCCTCAACAATATAAACAACTTTTAATGATTGCCGGTTTTGAAAAATATTTTCAATTTGCCAGAGTTTTTCGCGATGAGGACCTAAGAGCCGATCGCCTTTTTGAACACACCCAGCTTGATGTAGAAATGAGTTTTGTAGAACAAGACGATATCTTAGGTCTTATGGAAGATTTAATTATCGGTCTTTGCGAAAAAGTTTTTGGTAAAAAAATCCAAGAAAAACCATTTCCGCGCATTACCTATAAAGAGGCAATGGAGAAATATAAAACTGATAAACCTGATTTAAGAAGAAATAAGAATGATTCTGATGTCTTGGCATTTTGTTGGGTTATTGATTTTCCAATGTTTGAGATTTTAGAAGACGGATCTATTGACGCTGTTCATCATCCTTTTACCGCGATGAATGACGAAGATATTGAAATTTTCAAAAAAATTAATCCAGAAAAAATTAGCGATAAAGACAAAAAAAACCTTCTTAAGATTAGAGCCAAACAATATGACTTAGCACTAAATGGTATGGAGGTTATGGGCGGTTCAATTAGAACGCACGAAAGAGAGATTCTAAAAAAATCTTTTCAGATTTTGGGACATAGCGCTAAAGCCGTTGAGAATAAATTTGGACATTTGCTTGAAGCTTTTGGTTATGGCGTGCCGCCACATGGAGGAATTGCCTGCGGGTTTGATAGATTAATCCAGACAATTTTAAACGAAAAAAGCATTCGCGAAACTGTTGCTTTTCCAACTTCAACTTCGGGAACAACATCAGTTATGGATGCCCCGTCCGAGGTTGATCAAAAACAACTCAAGGAATTAGGAATCAGGGTTGTAAAAGAAGACTAAGCGTTAAGATCCAGTGACTACATTTCGTAAGTACTTGAGATTTTGATTTGTCAGTGATATTATCGCAATAGAGTCAACGCAGAAAAAGGAGGAGAAAATGTACTTTTATAATGCAGACTTACCTGGTGCTCCACAATTACTTGATCCTATGATTGCTTGGGAAAATGATTGGTTAAATTTTGCGTGTGAAAATCGTATAAATGCTGAAAACATGCGCTTAGAAGAAGGGGAGAAGCTAAGTTATTTGGATATTAATAACTACCCGGCAGGCCTTATTAAAGATATTGTCATAGGATATGTTAAAAAAGAGCTAATCGTTGTTCCTAACGCGCTATATATGGGATGCAGAAAAGATTATTATCCTGATTGGCTTAAAGAACGTTTATCTAATCCTATATATGACTATGAGATTTGGACCACCTTTATGGCGCCATTAACCGGTCTTTTGAGAGTTTGTTGGAATCACAAACAAATAACCAATCCAACAAGAGAAGTTCCTTGTGTTTATATTCTGCGTAGGCATTCTTGAGCTTTTAAATTAGCGCGGAGAGGATCTTTAGGTCCTCTCTTTTTTTGTCCCCTTCCTTAATCTATATTTTTTTGATAAAATGGTTAAGTAAAATATTAATATAAAATTTGTGTTTTCTAAATTTATGAGTTTTTTAGATAAAATAATGGGTCTTATCAAGGGTAAACAGCCAGACGAGAACAAAGTTGATTATGTCCAAGGCGGGGCGCAAGAAGAATCTGCGCCTGAAAAAGATGTAGTAATTCCAACTGAGCCTGAAATTTCTACGGAAAAACCAGCAGTAATCAAAACAGAAGAAAATAACATGGTTGAAGAACAACCTGTTCCAGAAGCGCCCCAAGAGGATTCAGTTCCAACAGAAGATCCTATGATAGAAAAGTCTATTGGAGAAGAGATTCAGACAGAAAATGCTGTCAAAAAAGAAACTCCGGCAATTTCAGAAGAAGCTTTTGTTCCAGAAGAAAAAGAAGAAGAGACCCAAAATGAGGAGTTGCCAGCCGTTGAACCAGAATCAGAAAAAGTTTCTCAAGATCCTGCGGAAAAATTAACCGAAAAACCAGCTACTTCAGTTGAAGAACTTGAAAAAAAAATGGAAGGACCAGTGCCTGACATCAAAGCGCAAGAAGGCGGTCCCGCAGAATCAGACAAAACACAAGCATTGTAAAACTTGTAGCTTAGAACTTGTAACTTTTTATTTGTAGGGTTGTATTTCCAAGAAGGCAGCTTTTTGAAAGAGGATTCAAGAATTGAAAAATTTCCATCGCTTTATTTAGAATAAATACTGTTCTATTTTTCAGAAGTTTTACTATTTTAAAAGCGGTTTTGTGTTGTTAATTATTTAATTTATGCCTGAAGAAAATGTAAAATTGGGGATAACTGGATTTGACAGAGTTTTGATATTTACCATAATTAGAACAGTTAATCTCACTGCCCTCCTCCTATTTTAGGATGATGGCAGTTTTGTTTATATAAACAAAAAGTTGACAATCTTAAGATCAAGAGATTATAATTAAAAATAATATGAAACTACTTCTAACTATTAAAATTTGGCCTGAGGGCAAACACTACATTGCTTATTCGCCAGAATTGGACGTTGCTTCTCAAGGCAGAACACCAGAACATGCGATGGAAAGAGCGAAAAAAGCGATTGAAGCTTTTTTAGAAGAAACAAAAAGAATAGGAACATTGGAAGAAGTATTAAAAGAAGTTGGATTTTCTAAAAAAGCGAGACAGAAATGGCAAGCCCCCTTAATTTCGTTTTCGCCCTTAGAAGTTAAGGTTTAATATTTCGAAAACTTATTATAAATGCCTAAAATTACTCCCATTCATTGGCGGAAACTGGCTAAAGTTTTTAAACTTGATGATTGGATATTAAGCCGTACTGCCGGTGATCATTTGATTTATGTCAAAAAGAATTTTTCTCGACCAGTTGTTATTCCAAAAGACTCATCAGTAGAAGTTTTCGTAATTATTAATAATCTGAGAACTGCTCAAATTTCTCGAGAAAGATATTTTTCGCTACTAAAAAAGAAGAAGTAATTATTTTGGTGTTATTAAGTATCGTAAGGTCATGTCAAGTTATTATTTGTATTTTAAAAAGCCGATTTTTGAAGGAGGATTCAAGAATTGAAAAATTTCCATCGCTTTATTTAGAATAAATACTGTTCTATTTTTCAGAAGTTTTACTATTTTAAAAGCGGTTTTGTGTTATTAATTATTTAATTTATGCCTGAAGAAAATGTAAAAAAATTTGAGCAAAAAGAGGAAATTAATCCTAATTTGATTGAAAAAGAAAAAATAAACACAGAAACACAGAGCGAAATTGAAAATAGAGAAAAAATTGAAGAGAAAATATTAACACCAGAAGAAGAAAGAGAAATTGAAAGAAGAAAAGAAGCAATAGAAAGGCAAAAACAGGAAATGGAAAAAGAAGAAGAGCTTCCTGAAGAAGAGAAAGAAACTGTTAATAAAATATTAGCCGAAGCTAAAAAAACAGGAGTTTTAGCGACTATTCCTAATATGGAAACCATTTCTGATAGGTTAATAACAGCCATAATTGAAGGTGGGCAAAAACTGAAACATGCTTTGCGCGCTGTTGAATTGGCTAACGATCCTTTTCTTTTTGACACTTTTAGAGATAAACTAACAGAGGATAAAACTTGGCAAAAGCTTGAAGAAGCTGGCGAGGTCTGAAAGCATCTTTAATATTCAACTTTATTTTTATGGAGAAATATATTCTTTGGCTGGTTTTTGTAGTTTTTTTAATAACAATTATTTATTTTGGGCGTTTGATTTTTAGAAAACGCCAAAAGGGACACTTAAGAAACCTCTTAGGAATGTCTCTTTTTTTAGTTAAACTGCCTAAGTATGAGGCCAAATTAAAGGAAGGAGAAAGTCCAAAAGATTTTAGGGAGAAAATAGGAGCGATTGAACAGTTCTATGCGAGCTTTTCAGGGCTCAGATCTTCGGGGTGGCGTAAGTTTATTCATGGTCAGCCAAGAATTACCTTAGAAATAGCAAACACAATTAGACAAGAAGAGGTTGGCTTTTATTTCTCCGTGCCGAAAACTATGGAAGCCAAAGCAAAACAATATATTCAGGGAATATATCCAGCGGCGGAGATTGAAAGATGCAGGGACGATTATAATCCCTTTGTACCCCAAGGAATATCGGTGGGCGGTTATTTTATGTTGGAGAAGAATGTTTTTTTGCCAATTAATACTTATGCTCACTTGAATGTTGATCCCTTAGGACAAATTACCAATACTTTGGCAAATATTTTACCGGAAGAAGGATCGGCTGTTCAGATTGTTTTAAGGCCGGCTGATAAACATTGGCAGGCAAACGGAAAAATGGCTATTAAACTTCTTAGCGAAGGAAAAAATTTATCTGATATAAAAAAAGAAACTAAATTCGGACTTAAATTTGGAAAAGAAGTCGCTGATTTAGTTTCTTTATCTAAATCTTCGGAAATGCAGAAGGAAGAAGATATGAAGCCAATTAAAATTGACGAAACTGCTCTTGAACAGGTCAAGAACAAAACAAGCAAAACATTATTTAGCGTGGATATTAGGATTATTGCCTCTTCTCAGAATAAGGAATCAGCCGAAAGAATTCTTGAAAGTTTGCTGGGCGCCTTTGGCCAATATGGATTGGCTCAAGGAAATGAATTTAAGTTTATACGGTTGAAGAAGCAGGCTCTTAAAAAAATGTTTTATAATTTTAGCTTAAGAGCATTTGATTTCAGAAGGTCAATGATTTTAAATACTGAAGAAATAGCAAGCTTATATCACCTTTCTTTAGAATCCCTTAAAACACCGAAAATTAAAAAGCTTAGAATTGTCAAAGCATCTCTTCCGATTGAACTTCCGAGCCAAGGACCAGTTATTTTAGGAGAAGCTAATTTTCGCGATGAAACAAAAGAAGTTCGTTTTGCTAACGATGCAGATCGCAGAAGGCACTTTTATATTATTGGACAAACTGGAACAGGTAAAACATCTCTATTAAAAGAAATGATTCGGCAAGATATTGAAGCAGGCAGAGGCGTTGGCGTCATTGATCCTCACGGCGATTTAATTGAGTCAACTTTAGCGAATATACCCGCAGAAAGAAAAAAAGATATAGTTCTTTTTGAGCCCTTTGATACAGCGCAACCAGTCGGTCTTAATATGCTTGAATATGAAACCGAAGAACAGAAAGATTTTGCTGTTCAGGAAATGGTTGCTATTTTCCAGAAACTTTTCCCGCCCGAAGTAATCGGACCGATGTTTGAACATTATATGAGAAATGCAATGTTAGCGTTGATGGCCGATAAAGATAATTCGGGAACCTTAGTTGAAATTCCGCGCATTTTTACTGATGATAAATTTATGGACGAGCGGCTTGCTAAAGTTGAAGATATTATCGTTAGACAATTTTGGGAGAAGGAGTGGAAAAAAACTACGGGCCAAACTCGTTCTGATATGTTAGGATATGTGGTTTCCAAGATTGGTCGTTTCATTGAAAATTCAATGGTGAGAAATATCGTTGGCCAAGCTCATTCTGGATTTAATTTGGGGAAAATTATGGATGAGGGAAAAATATTTTTAGCTAATCTTTCTAAGGGTCAAACAGGAGAAGTCAATAGTTCGCTTTTGGGGTTAATTTTGATGAGTAAGTTTCAAATGGCGGCAATGAGACGAGGAAATATTCCTGAAAACGAAAGGCGCGATTTTTATTTATATGCTGATGAGTTTCAAAATTTTACTACTGATTCAATTCCAACGATTCTTTCGGAGGCGAGAAAATATCGACTTAATCTTATTTTAGCTCACCAATTTATTGCTCAACTTGAAGACAATATCCGCGATGCGGTTTTTGGCAATGTCGGATCTATTATGAGTTTTCGCATAGGCGTAGAAGACGCTGAGAGAATTGAAAAACAGTTTGAACCAGAATTTGTGAGGCAAGATTTGATTAATCTTCCTAATTTTGAATCAATCCTAAAATTAATGATCAATGGGCAAATTTCCTCTGCGTTTCGTATGAAAACTATTCCGCCCAAAGAAGGCGATGTTTTGCAGATCACAGAAATTAAAGAAATTTCTAAACAAAAATATGCTCGAAAAAAAATAGAAGTTGAGGAAGAAATTGCAAAAAGAGCTAATTTAGGCAAATTATAAAGATTAGATTTTTTAAGTTGAGATTTGTAAAATAAAGTTAAATATTTATTAATTTTTATGCCATCACCAGCAGAAATGGGGTTTAGACAACCCCGACCCGAAAAACCGGATAATTGGAAAAACAAAGAGTACAATCAAGAAAATTTTGGACATGAAGCTGAAAAAATATTTATAGAAGCACTGAGAAAACATCCATATGTTGAGAAGATAGAGCGAGATGATTATAGCGATGAAAGGGAGGAAACAGATTTTTATATTACCTTTAAGGGGAGTAAAGAACCAATCAGAGTTCAATTTTCTTTGAAAGAAAAAATAGATCTTCCACTTGATATAGTATTTGTAAAAGGAGAAAATAGGATTTTTAATGATGCAAAAGAACGGTACAAAAAAAGAAAGGAAGAAGATCCGAACATTACTCTATCTGATTGCATCGCGAAACAAGACCTTAATGAACTTATTGGACGAATTTTTGATAAACTTACTCCAAACAGAAGAAAAAATATTTTAGCAAGGTTATCGGCAATATCTTAATAAAAAAAGACTAGTTTTTTAACTAGTCTCTTTGGGCTTAAGAACATTGATAGCTATTTCTCCCGCTGTTGTTGTCACGACAATACTTCCGTTTATTTTTTCTATCTGTTTTATGCGAGGATCAATATTAGGAAGCTCTTCAATGATCTTTATGAACATTTGTTCAAACTTCGTTTTGTGTCTTTTGTCCATTCTTCCCTCCTGAGGAACTTTTGTATTTCAAGGATAACACTTTTATTTTACTTTGTCAATCGTCAAGCTTGTGTAGATGTCCGACATCTACACAGAATATTAATATTAAATTAAATTATCAAATTTTTATGTTCAAAGAAAATATTGAAATAAAACAAAATGTGGAAACCTAATCTCTACGCGGATTATTTTAGGAATTTCTTTACCAGTTTTTCTGTTTCTTTGTAACCTTTAATCCAATTAATCTCCCGATCTCTTTTAAACCAAGTTATTTGCCGTCTTGCGTAGGCGTGAGTGGCATATTTTATTTTCTGAATCATTTCTGTTTCTGGATACTTGCCGTCCAAAAATTCGGTTACCTGCTTATATCCAATTCCCGAAAAAGCTGGACATGATTTAGAATAAAATTTAAGCAAATCTTCTACTTCTAAAATCAAGCCATCTTCTATCATTCTATTAACTCGCTCGTCAATTTGTCTGTAGAGTTCTTGGCGTGAGGTATTAATGCCAATTTTTAAGATATTAAACAGTTTTGGGCCTTGTTTCTGATTCTGAGAAAAAGAAGCATTTCCCAAAAGAGATACTTCAATAGCGCGGATTAAGCGCCTTTTATTTTTCTTATCAATAGTTTTTATTAATTGAGGATCAAGAATTTCAATTTGTTTTAATAATTCTTCGCAGGATTTTTGTTCTAATTTTTTGCGCAGAGCCAAATTAGGTTTAACCTTAGGGATTTCTAAGTTTTTAGTAATTGTATCAATATAAAGACCCGTACCGCCCGCTAAAAAAGCAAGATTGCCCTTTTCGGTTATTTTTTTAATCTTTTGGATCGCTAATATTTTAAATTCAGCTACTGAAAAAGTTTTTTCAGGTTCTAAAAATCGAACTAAATAATGAGGAATATTTTTTGAATAATATGTGTTATTTTTCCATTCTCCCTTAACTAATCCTGATCCAATAACAAAACCGCGATAAATTTGGCGAGAATCAGCCGAAACGACCTCGCCCTTGAATTTCTTCGCTAATTTTAGGGCGAGATCCGACTTGCCTGAACCAGTCGGGCCCAAAATGACAATGAGTTTAGGTAAAGCCATAAACTTAAAAATATAAGATAATAGTTCTATTTTATAGAATTATTTATTTTTTGGCAAATTATATAAAATCTGAAAAAAAACAATATGGGGAAGTCGGACTTCCCCATATTATTAACGATTGTATATTTGTAGAAGATTTGATAAAATTATACTATTATTATATATGTGCAATAATAGATAAAAGATAGATTTTATTTGTTTACTGGATTCTCAATATGCAGCGTCCGGATTTTGTTAACGATCAGATATACCATATTTATAATAGAGGCGTTGAAAAGAGGAATGTCTTCTTAAGTGATGAAGATAGATTTCGTTTTGTTCATGATCTTTTTGAATTTAATGATACTAAGCCTGCTTTGCATATTTATACTGGGCATCAACTTGGGGAAGTCGGACTTCCCCAAGTTAATTTAAATAAACAGAAACAGACAAAGAATCCTAAAGTCCGCAAACCAAGAAAATTATTAGTGGAAATTTTAGTTTTTTGCTTGATGCCAAATCATTATCATTTGCTTTTAATGCAAAAAAGAGAAAATGGCATAACTCAATTTATGAGGAAATTGGGAACTGGCTACACTAATTATTTTAATCAGAAATATGAAAGAGTTGGTTCTTTATTCCAGGGTAAATTTAAGGCGGTTTTAATCAAGAAGGAGTCGCAACTTTTATGGATTGTTCATTATATACATCTTAATCCCATTGAACTTTATGAGAAAAATTGGAAAGAAAGGAAAATTAAAAACATTGATATAGCCCTTGATAATTTATATAAATATCGTTGGAGTAGTCTTTTTGATTATACGGGCAGAAGAAATTTTCCTTCAGTTACACAAAGAGAATTTTTATTAGATATTTTTGGTGGAGAAAAAAGCTATAAAAAAGAAATTAGTGATTGTTTGACGAATTTTAACATTGATAACTTGAATGACTTGAAGATTGAATAGGTTCCAATCTTTTAAACAAAGAACCTTTCGTGAAGTTTGTTTTGAGTACATTTAAAGAGTCGAAAAATTTAAGGGAAGTAGGGGAAGTCCGACTTCCCCATATTAATTTTTTTCTATGTTGCTTTGACAATATTATTTAATTTGGTAAGATTAGTATAAACTGATGAAAACTTTAAAAAATATTTCACAAGAATTATATAATTTAATCAAAAACGAAAAGAAGAGACAACAAGAAACGATTAATTTAATTCCGTCAGAGAATTATGCCTCTCAGGCGGTGCTTGATGCGGCTGGATCAGTTTTGACTAATAAATATTCTGAAGGCTATCCAGAAAAAAGATATTATCCTGGTAATTTTTTTATGGACAAAATTGAAGATTATTGCAAAACAAAAGCTAAGGAAGTTTTTAATCTGAACGAAGAGTGGGAAGTAAATGTTCAGCCCTATTCAGGCGCTCCAGCTAATCTTGAAGTTTATTTTGCCTTGCTCAATCAGGGAGATAAAATCCTTTCTCTAAAATTATCTCATGGGGGACATTTAAGCCATGGACATAAAGTCAATATCAGTTCTCACTTTTATAAGATTGTTCACTATGGTCTGAACAATAAAGGATATATTGATTACAATGCCTTAGAAGCAATTGCGCTAAAAGAAAAACCAAAAATTATTATTTCGGGCGCAACCGCCTATCCAAGAGAAATTAATTTTAAGGAGTTTGGCAGAATTGCGAAAAAAATAGGCGCGTATCATTTAGCCGATATCTCTCATATCGCAGGACTTATATCGGCCGGACTTCATCAATCCCCCTTTCCTTATGCAGACGTAGTGATGACAACGACTCATAAAACATTAAGAGGACCAAGATCGGCTATTATTTATTCTAAAAAAGAAATTGCTTCAAAAATTGATAAAGCGGTTTTCCCTGGAATACAGGGCGGACCTCACGAACACATAATTTTAGCCAAAGCAATTGCTTTTGAAGAAGCGCTAATGCCCGAATTCAAGAACTATCAGAAACAAATTGTAAAAAATGCTAAGGTTTTAGCAAATCAACTGATAAGATATGGTTTTAAATTAATTTCAGGCGGTACGGATAATCACTTAATTTTAATTGACCTAAAAAATATGATTGACGCTTCGGAAGCGGAAAATCTTTTAGAGCAAGCTAATATTTTAGCCAATAGAAATACTATTCCGGACGATGAATCTCCCTTTCGACCGTCAGGACTGAGATTAGGAACGCCGGCGATAACAACGAGGGGTATGAAGGAAAAAGAAATGAAAAAAATTGCTGACTGGATTTCTCAAATATTAAAAAAGGAGGGAAAACCCGAAGAAATAAAATCTCGGGTAATTAAATTATGTAACAAATTCCCCCTATTATATGAATAAACCGAAAAGAGATATTTTTGCTGTTTTGGGAGTTGAACCAGAAATCGGAGGGTACGGCATGGCTAAATTTTCTCGTTCGCATAAACCCTATCAAGAAACAGTTGTTAATTTAACGCAAAAACAAGCAAGCAAGTTTTACAAAACTTTCTATTTAAAATATCGGCATAAATCCGTAGCAGATCTTGCGCACGGTATTTTTATTTTTCAGAATATATCCAATTATCCTGCCAGAGAAATTTTATGGGATGATTCGCTATTGGATGGGCAAGAAAGCTCAACTCGTTATTTAAATTTTGTTGATAAGGGAGTTCATATTCCGCAAGAAATAATTGGAACTGAATTTGAAAAATGTTTTCAAGAGCAAGCAAATAAAATGGTTAAAGAAAATGCTGAATTCCAAAAACTTTTAAGAAAATCAGTAGAAAAATCAGTTGAACAAGACATTAAACATAAAAGTGAATCGGAAAAACATATAAAAACTATAATAAATAATAAAATTTTTGATATTGCTCGCCAGGTTTTACCAGTTGGACATTATACAAATATGGGACTTATTATGTCGGGACGCACCGCAGAAAGATTAATGGGCAAACTTATGGCTCATTCCTCGCAAGAAGTAAGAGATATAGCAAAAGATTTTAAAGAAGCGGTTACTAAACGACCAGCCTTTATTCCATTTCAACAGAACACAAAAAAATCATTTTCTGCTTTGCCTACGATAGGGGAATTTATAAAACCGAATCAATATCAGAAAAAAGTTTTTGAAAATTTAGAAAACTGGGCTCAAAAAAATGTTTTAATAAAAAAAATTGACTACTTTCCTAACAAAAAAGTCCATTTAACAAGGCATCACAATTTAGAGCTTGAAACATTAACGAGTTTCCTCTATAAAATTACGCCTTATTCTTATGGTCAACTTTTAAATTTTGTTGAAAAATTATCTCTCCAGAAAAGAAAAGAAATTTTTAAAATTATTTATGAGCTAAGAGGAGAAAACGATGAATTATTGCGCGAAATGTCTTCGGGTTATCGGTTGATTTTTGATATTACGAGCGATTTTGGATCCCACAAAGATTTGCATCGCCATCGCAGATGTATTGAAATTGCAAAACCATTTAACGCGCTTTATGGCTATGTGACACCTAATCAAATTAAGGAAGCAGGACTTGAAGAAAAATATAAAGCATCTATGGACGAAACGGGAAAAATTGTTAAGAAAATTGAAAAAAATGAAAATAAATCCATAGGACAAACAGGCGCTTTGCTCTTGGGTTATGGCTGGAGAAGGAAATATTTGATGAAAATGGATGCTCAAGAACTTCAATATATTGTAGAATTACGGACAAGACCTGAAGGGCATTTTTATTATCGCGAAATTACCTGGCTGATGTACCAAACGTTTAAAAAATATTTTCCCAATCAAGCGCAGTATATTAAAGCATTTAATCCTTACAAAACATAATTCGTCCTGTTACCTGGTAACGGGAAATTAATGGATTTTGATATAAGACAAAAAAGTTCTTTAAGGAGGAAAAAGTGAAGACTGTTTTAGGCGAGATCAATCTCATTATTTGGGATTGGAGCGGAGTGATTAGCGATGATAGATGGCCAGTTTACGAAGCAAATATGGACATTCTTGCAAGATATGATAAGCCGAGGATTTCTTACGATGAGTGGTGGAACGATTTAAGTCTGACGCTTCAAGAATCCTTGGAAACACAGGGCATTAATTTAGTCCAATACGAAGTGGATAAAGTTTTCAGGGAGTGTTACGACAAAATGTTTCGGTTAGGCATTGTGTCAGTAATTTATCCCGAAGTTTTGGAAGCGTTAGAACAATTGAGTCATCAAGGATTTAAATTAGCTGTAGTTAGCGCTCATCCCATTCAAAATCTTGAAAGAGAGACCAAGATGTATGGTATAAGGGACTATTTTGATCTTATGTTAGGATGGGCAACAGCTCACAAGACAAAAAGCATTTTAGAGGTATGTAAATGTTTAGCAATTTTGCCTAAAAATGCAATTTATGTTGGTGATATGATAATGGATGTTCGTTCAGCCAAGAAGGCAGGAGTTCATTCTGTGGCAATTGCTAGAGATAATAACGAAAGTTATCATAGCAAAGAAGTTCTTATAAAAGAAAATCCAGAAATCTTAGCTAGAAATCTGGATGATCTGATTCAAAAACTCGGTGTTCGCGTTTAACGCGAGCACCTTTTTGTTATATGTATTTTACTCTGCTTTTCCAATTATTTTAATAAAATCTTTAATTTTCATTTCTCCAATATCTCCCTTGCCTCTTTCTCTTACCCTTACAGTTTTATTCTCTATTTCTCTGTCACCAATAATTAGAAGATAGGGGACTTTTTCTATTTCGCTTTCTCTTATTTTTTTTGAAACAGTTTCATTTTTTTTATTCATTTCAACGCGAAATGATATTGACCTTAACTCATCTAAAATTTCTTTTCCATATTCAATATGTTTATCTGAAATAGGGAGAATCTTAATTTGAACTGGAGCTATCCAAAGGGGAAACGCACCTCCATAATGTTCAATCAAAACTCCGATAAATCTTTCAAGCGAACCCAAAAGAGCGCGATGAATAACGAACGGCTTTTCCTTTTTACCTTTTTCATTTATATAATTTAAATCAAATTTTTCGGGCAAGTTAAAGTCAATTTGAATTGTAGAAATTTGCCACATTCTCCCCAAATCATCCTTGACTTTAATATCAATTTTTGGTCCATAAAAAACTGCCTCGCCTTCATCTTTTTGAAATTTCCAGTTTTCTTCCTTCAGGGCGCGTTCTAACATTTTTTCTGCCGCGAGCCAATCCTTTTCCGATCCCATATATTTTTTCTTATTTTTAGAATCGCGAACACTCAATCTAATATCATAATCTTCAAACCCAAATTTACTTAAAATTTCTTTTGTCAGCTGGATAATCTTTTTAATTTCATCAAGAAGCTGGTCTTTGTCTGCGCAGAAAATATGGGCATCATCTTGAGTAAATCCTCTTGCCCTGACCAATCCGTGCAAGGTTCCTGATTTTTCGTAACGATAAACTGTGCCAAGCTCGGTATATCTTATAGGAAGATCGCGATGGCTTCGGATATCTGATTTGTAAATTTTCATATGAAAAGGGCAATTCATCGGTTTTAATTGATAATCACCTTTTTCTTCTTTTCCCAGCTCTTCCATATGAAACGCAGGGAACATACCTTCTTTATAAAAATCAACATGACCAGAAGTTTCCCAAAGATGAAGCTTGGCAATATGAGGAGTATTGACTAATTGATAATCATGTTCTAAATATTTATCCAAAACATAATTTTCAATTAGACGTTTCAGTAAAGCTCCTTTTGGATGCCACAAAATTAATCCCGGACCAACCTCTTCGTCAATATGAAACAAATCAAGTTTTTTGCCTAAGACCCTATGATCTCTTTTTTCAATTTCTTTTTGGAGTTCAAGATAAATCTTTAATTTATTTTTATCTTCAAAAGCAACGCCATAGATTCTTTGAAGCTGAGGACTATTTTCGCTGCCTCTCCAGTATGCCCCGGCTACTTTAGTTAGCTTAAATGCTTCCGAATTTATTTCGCTGGAGTTTCCTATGTGAGGACCTTTGCATAAATCAATAAAATTTCCTGATTCGTATATAAAAACATGTTTTTCGCCACTTTCTTCTAATTCTTTAATTAGATCCAATTTATATGGCTCATTTTTAAATATTCTTTTGGCCTCCTGAATGCTTTTTTCTTCTTTCTTAAAATCAATGTTTTGAGCGATAATCTTTTTCATCTCACTTTCTATCTTTGGCAAATCTTTTTCAGTTAAATTTTCCTTAAAAGAAAAATCATAATAAAATCCATTTTCAATGGTCGGACCAATACCTAAAGATACATTTGAATAAAGATTTTTGATTGCCATTGCCATAATATGAGATAAGGAATGGCGAATATTATCAATTTTAGACATAAGATTATTGTTAAGTATTACCTTACTTCTCTTGCTTTTTCACAAATTAATTTAGGCATATCGCCCCTAATGTCAACTCTTCCCGAAATTAACAAAACTTTATTTTCTTGCCATAATAGGGGATTGAGTTTTAAGGTCTTGGGAAAAACAACTACCTCAATTTGTCCGCCGAGATCTTCAACTTTAACAAAAAGCATCGGTTCTCCTTTTTTCGTAACAATCTTTTTAACATTAATAACGACTCCGCCTACTTGTATTTTATCAGTGCCTTCTTCTATATTATCTATCCGAATTACTTTTTTTTCAAGTTTTTTAGCATATTTTTCCAAAGGATGAGATGACACATAGAGACCCAAAAGTTCTTTTTCCCAAATAAGCATTTCTTCTGTTTTTGCTTCGGGAAATTTTTTAAGACACAAATTCAAACTTTTTGATTCTTGCCCCGCAAAGAGACTTGTTTGTCCGTTTGCTTTATTTTTTTGCATTTCTTTGGCTATTCTTAGAACACTTTCCAAATTGCCCAGGAGAGTATTTCTTTCTTCTAAACTGTCTAAAACACCGGCCTTGATTAACGATTCTAAAGATTTTTTGTTTAGATCTTTATGATTGATCCTTTCAATAAAATCACTTGTATCTTTGAAAAGACCATCATTTTTTCTTTCTTCAATAATGGCAGAAATTAGGTTATGTCCTACATTTTTAATAGCTGACAGACCAAAACGTATTTTTTTTGGAGTACCCTGCTCAGGCTTAACTATGGTAAAATTTTCCCATGATTCATTAATGTCAGGAGGCAAAACCTTTAATCCCATTTTTCGCGTAGATTCAATTAATTTAGCAATTCGTTCAAGATTAGAACTTTCGGCGGTCATTAATGCTGCCATAAATTCGGCAGGAAAGAGAGCTTTCAAATAAGCTGTTTCATAAGCGATATGGGCATAGCAAGCTGCATGAGATCTGTTAAAGCCATATCTTGCAAAGGGCTTAATAAACTGCCAGATTTGTTGAGCCGTATGTTTGTCAATATTATTTTTGATCATACCCTGGATTAACTTATATTCTTGCTTTGCCAATAATTTCTCAATTTTTTTACCGACGGCTTTTCTCAATAAATCAGCTTCAGCATACGATAAACCGCCTAATTCTTGCGCCAACTGAATAATTTGTTCTTGATAAACAATAATGCCGTAAGTTTTTTTAAGCACGCTTTTTAACTTCGGATGAATATATTCAGGATCTTCTTGTCCAAGTTTTCTTCTAATAAAACTTGGAATAAGTTCCATTGGTCCAGGCCGATACAAAGATACCATCGCAATGATGTCTTCCATATCGGTCGGCTTTAGCTGTTTAAGATATCGCGTCATACCGTCGGATTCCAGCTGAAAAACGCCGGTTGTTTTACCGTCTCTAAGTAATTGGAAAGTTTTATCGTCGTTAAGAGGTATGTCGGCAATTTTAATGCGTTTATTTCTAGTGGCTTTTATAATTTTGAGAGTATTTTCAATAACTGTTAAATTTCTAAGTCCAAGAAAATCCATTTTTAAAAGTCCCAGAGATTCAATTGCGTGCATTTCATATTGTGTAACAATACTTTGGTCTCCGCGTGAAGCATATTGGAGAGGCGCATAATTTGTCAAAGGTTCTTTTGTGATTACAACGCCACAGGCATGGGTTGATGCATGACGCACCACTCCTTCAAGTTTTTGGGCATATTTAATGAGTTTTTTTGCTTGTTCGTCATTTTGACAAAGTTCTCTGAGTTCAGAAACCCCATCAAGAGATTGTTTAAGCGTCCAGCCCAGAGGAATCATTTTGGCAATTTGATCGCAGAATAAATAAGGAACTCCTAAGGCGCGCCCGACATCTCTAATTGCCATACGAGATGCCATAGTTCCGAAAGTAATAATTTGCGCCACTCGGTCCTGGCCGTATTTTTTGCGCGCGTATTCAATAACTTCATCGCGCCTAACATCAGTAAAATCAATATCTATATCGGGCATTGAAACTCTATCGGCGCTCAAGAAGCGCTCAAACATCAAACCATACTTTAAGGGATTAATATCAGTAATATTCAAAGCATAAGAAACAAGACTGCCGGCAGCGCTTCCTCTTCCCGGACCAACTACGATGCCGTTGCTTTTTGCCCAATTGACGAAATCTTGAACAATTAAAAAATAAGAAGCGTAACCCGTTTTTTCAATAACCGAAATTTCATAACGAAGCCGTTCCTGAATTTCTGTTTTATCAGCGTCTTTTTTAAAGCGTTTTTTTATGCCTTGATCAGTAAGTTCTTTTAAATAACTTAAGTCTGTTTTGCCTTCGGGAAGATCAAATTTAGGTAGACGAAATTTATCAAACTTAATTTTAAGATTGCATTTTTCAGCAATTTCTTGAGTTGACTTAATCGCGCCAGGATAATTTTTAAAATTTGCAATCATCTGTTCAGGTCCCGGCAAAGAAAGATCATAATCTTTCACCGTCAGTCTCTCGCGATCGCTGATTTTATTGCCGGTTTGTATTGCCAATAAAATATCCTGAGCCGCAGCATCGCTTGGATAGATATAATGAGAATCATGAGTGGCTACGATTGGAATGGAAAGTTTTTTACTCATCTGAAATAGCGCCTTATTAACAATGGTTTGTTCTTTAATTTTAGGATGGTGTTGCAGTTCTAAATAAAAATCGTCTTTTCGGAAAATATTTTTTAACCGAAGCGCTAATTTTTCCGCTTCCTTAATTTTCCCCGAAATAATTAATCTTGGTATTTGTCCCGCCACACAGCCCGAAAGACAAATTAATCCATCGGCATAGTGTTCCAGCAGATCATAATCAATTCTTGGCTTATAATAAAAACCCTCTAAATGAGCGAGGGTTGTTAATTTCATTAAGTTTTGGTATCCTTTTTCGTTTTTTGCAAGGAGAGTTAGGTGATAATTATTGACATCGGCTTTGCTCTGCTTATTCTTCATGCCTTCGGGCGCGATATAAGCTTCTACGCCAATAATCGGTTTGATGCCCCTATCTTTTGCTTTTTGGTAGAACTCAATAGCGCCATACATAACGCCATGATCAGTTAAAGCAATTGTATCCATTCCATCTTCTTCACATTTATCTAAAATTTCATCTATTTTTGAGAGTCCGTCAAGTAAAGAATAATGAGAATGGACATGCAAATGCGTAAATTTTGCTTTTGGCATGACCTACAGGGTTTTTAAAAATAAAAAATATGCTTTCTTTCTATTCTAATCTTTTTTAAATTAAGTTCAATTGGGGATAAATATTTAACCTTTCGCTTTATGAATGAAAGAAGATATGTTGGAGGCTGAGCCTCCAACATATCTTCTTTGTTTGTTTATCTTAATAGCGCGTCATACCTAAATTATTTTAATGTTATGAATATGGCTCCTGCTACCATTAAGAGAGCGCCGATAGCAGTTTTCCAGCCAAAATGTTCTCCTAAAAAAAGCGCTGCTAAAATAATTACAAAAATTAAGCTTAAACGATCAATGGAAACAACTTTGGTCGCTGGTCCTTTTTTGAGCGCGAAAAAATAAAAAAGCCAAGAAAGAGCGCCGGAAATTCCTGCTAAAACTATTAAAAACCAATCTTTAGAACCCAGAGATTTCAGAGAAAAACCATTAAATTTTTTTAAACCAAAACTGACCAAAATCAAAAAAATTGCCATAATGACCGAGCGGATAGTGGTTGCCAAAGTAGAGTCAATATTTTTCAGTCCCATTTTCCCAAAAATTGCCACTAACGCTGCCATCACAGAAGAAAGCAATGCAAAAATTAACCAGCTCATATATTTATTATTAAAAAATTAAGAATACAAAATCAATTGTTGCGACCTCAATCCTTCTTTTCATTTATTAATACAATTTTACCAAAAAGTTGATTGATTTAAAATAGCAAATTTCAAGAAATAATATTATTTATTGACTTTAATGTGCGATAAACATAAAATGTCATTATAGTGCCGGAGTGGCGGAATTGGTAGACGCGCACGACTCAAAATCGTGTGAGATTTTCTCATGTGGGTTCGATTCCCACCCCCGGCATATACTTGTCCGAAATAGGGCAATTTTTTAATTTAATTAAAATAAATAAATCTTATGAATATTTGAGAAGCGCCAAGTATTGGATTCCAAGCAAAAATAGAAAAAGAAATGGCGCGCATTAAAATTGGCAAAAAATATCAAAATATTAAAATAAGACAAGATTTAAAAAACGATAATTAAAACATTATTTTTTAAAATTATTAAATTTTGAGGAATTATAAGCATAGCTTGAGGAATTATAAGCATAGCTTGAGGAATTGTAAGCATAGCTTGAGGAATTGTAAGCATAGCTTGGGGAATTGTAAGCATAGTATAGCTTAAAACCATAGCTATGCTATATAAAAAGACCTCGCAATTCAATCGCGAGGCCGTATTTTTATACTCTCATTGCATAGTCAATCAGGAGAACAATCATTGACAAGATAAGCATCCACGCAAAGATAGCCATAAGGGCAAACTTTGCCATAGTTTTAAATAACCAAGGAATACCTTTGTCTAAAACATCTATTTTTGAAGCTTGATTAATAATGCTACTAAAAGTTGGAATTGTAAAGAACAATGATATAACCAACCCTGCTAACCAGACATACCAAAGACTGGCGATAGTGTTCATTTATCTCCTCCTTTATTTAATATCATATTAGCATGTCTATATATATTTGTCAATAGATATGCAATCAAACAAGACAAAACAAAAGACTTAAGTCTTAACATGTTTTGAACCAGAAGTATAAAAAAAGAGGACAGTTTTTTTCTGTCCTCTGTGTCTCTATGAGACTGTTGCTTTTCTGGTTTTGGCTCGCCTCCCCTTGGTTATTACTTGGAGTCTCTTGGCTCGCTTGCTGTTGTTTGTTGCCTTCTTGTCTTTGGCTAACCCCGAGAGAACTATTAACATTCTAACGCATAAATAAAAAATGTCAAATATCTCTTGACTTTTCAAGATATTTATTATAAGATACAGATGTTCTTCAAAATTAAAAAAATAAGGAGGAGGAATAATGAACAAAATTAGATGTATTCTTTATTCTATCGTAGTCATCGGACTTCTATTGTTTGTAGCTGGATGTGACGAGTCAAAGTCAGTTCAAACTTTCGAAGTTTGTACCCAAGAAACCGAAGGAACTGATCTGCGTATGGTATGGATTACAAGTACTAAATATTACTACGAGAGCAAACAAACAGAAGTGCGAGCTAAGCTTGAAAACCTTCTTAATGGTGGTGAATATAATGTGGTTTCTGTGAAAACATCTTATACAGAAGGATATCTTACGGGAGCAGAAGTCATTTACAATCCGTCATCTATCTGCGGGGACGGCAACAGGTTGCGCATATTGTTTGTCCATAACACGTATTTCTATTTCAGTGCCAAACAAAAGGACGTTAAGCTCAATCTTTACGAGATAGTAAATGGCGGAGAATATGACATTGTGAGGATTCAGACAATTTATGTTAAGGGATATTTGGTTGCAGCCGAGATTTATTACAAGCTTTCGTTGTAGAATCAAGAACTTTGCCGGTCACGATAAGTGACCGGCTTTTTATTGTTATTTTCTGGCTCTAAGCAGGATAATTGTACATAGTTATACTTTTACATAAAGAGCTATTTATTAACATTATTTGATCTCATTTATGGACTAAAACTTTCTAAACTCACGCTATTCGTTAAAAAATTTGTTAGCACTCTTGACAAGGGAGTGCTAATCGCTTAAAATGGATTTGTTTTGTTCTAAAAAATAATTAATTAGTCAATAACTATTGATTAATAATGATTCTTACTGATCGCCAAAAAAAAATACTAAAAATAATCATTGAAGAATATTCCAAATCAGGAAAACCCATTGCTTCTAAAGAATTGAATAGCTTACGCAATCTTCAATGTTCTTCGGCAACCATTAGATCGGAAATGAATTTTCTTGAAAGAGAAGGGTTTTTAAAAAAACTCCATATTTCTGCAGGCCGTATGCCTACGAATAAAGGATATCGTTTATATATTGGGGAATTAATGGACAAAGAAAATCTCGCTACTGACGAAAAAAGAAAAATTAGAGTTAAGGTAAATGAAATTAAAGAAAAAGAAGATTTCTCTCAAGAATTGGCGGAAATTTTGGCTGATTTTAGCAATTCATTAGCCTTAGTGGGAGAAATTAGAGAAAATCGTTTTTATTTCTCCGGCTTGGAAGATCTCTTGAGAAGAGTTGATAAAGAAATGTTTTCAACGATTGCCCACTTTCTTGAAGAGGCCGAGAGAGATTTTAAGACTTTTTCAAGCGACTTAGAAGAACCAAGTATTTTTATTGGAGAAGAACATCCATTGCTTAGCGATACTCAATGTGGTTTAATATTAGCTTCTTATAAAAGAGGCAAGAATAAAGGCGTATTAGCATTACTTGATTCTAATAGAATGGATTATGAGCATAATTTGTCGCTTTTAGAATATATTAATAAAATAATTAATTAAAAATAAAATCATAAGTTGTAATTGGTAATTAATAAGTAATTATGGAAAAAAAACAAGTTAAAAAAAATATTAGCGTCAAAACATTAAAAGAAATTAAAAAGGAAACGCAAGAATATTTGGAAGGATGGAAAAGAATTAAAGCAGATTTTGAGAATTATAAAAAAGGAGAGAAAAAAAGATTAGAAGAATTTGCGGTTTTTGTAAAAGCGGGATTTATCCTGCAAATTTTTCCTGTTCTTGATAGTTTTGACGAAGCGTTAAAACAAGTGCCAAAAAAAGAAATGGAATCAGATTGGACTAAGGGAATTTTGAAAATTAAAGAACAAATAGAAGAATTGCTTAAACGAGAAGAGATTAGGGCGATTGAAGCGGAAGGAAAAGAGTTTAATCCTTTTTATCATGAAGCGGTGGGGGAGGCGATTGGCAAAGATTCAGACAAAGACAAAGTTATCAGGGTAATTCAAAAAGGATATATGATGGGAGAGAGAGTTATCAGACCATCAAAGGTTTACGTGGGGAAATAATAAAAAAAGTCCTTGCGTTAGAAAAACACATCTAACACAAGGACAGTAGATCCACCATCTCCTATCATACCCATGTTTCCTCCTTTAGGAACTATAAGATTTATCCAAATATTATCATATTTAAATTAAAAGTCAATAAATTACTTAGTAATTAATAAATTGTAAATATCAAATTAAAATTATGGCAAAAATATTAGGAATTGATTTAGGAACAACTAACTCTGCCATGGCCTACATTGAGGGCGGAGAACCGAAAATTTTAGAGGATAAAGAAGGCAATCGTACTACTCCTTCTGTTGTCGCTGTTTCTAAAAAGGGCGATCGCTTGGCAGGATTACTTGCTAAAAGGCAAGCAGTGACTAATCCTGAGAGCACTATTTATTCAACAAAACGTTTAATTGGACGCCGTTTCTCAGATCCAGCAGTTCAAAAGGACATAAAACTTTTGCCTTTTGAGATCAGAGAAGCATCTGGTGGCGGTATTGAAATAAAGATGGATAATCCTTCAAAAGACGCAAAAGAAGCTAATTGGTATCGTCCTGCTGAAATTTCGGCAATGATTCTCCAAAAACTTAAAGTAGACGCTGAAGATAGATTGGGCGAAAAAATAGAAGAAGCCGTTATTACCGTGCCTGCCTATTTTGATGATTCTCAAAGAAAGGCAACCAAAGACGCAGGAGAAATTGCGGGCTTTAAAGTTAAGAGAATTATTAATGAACCGACGGCGGCTGCGCTTGCATACGGTCTTAACAAAAAAAAGGATGAACAAATTGTCGTTTATGATTTTGGCGGAGGCACTTTTGATGTGTCAGTCCTTGAAGTTTCTCAAGACACTGTTGAAGTTAAAGCAACTGGCGGAGATACTCACTTGGGCGGCGATGACTTTGATCAAACAATCATCAATTGGATAATAACAGAATACAAGAAAGACCAGGGGATTGATCTTTCAAAAGATAAATTGGCTTTACAAAGATTAAAAGAGGCAACTGAAAAAACGAAACATGAACTCTCGTCAGTTATGGAAGCAGATATTAATATTCCTTTCATCACCACAGACGCAGAAGGACCAAAACATTTAGAATTGAAATTAACGCGCGCAACATTAGAAGAATTAACGAAAGATTATATTGGTAGATCAATTAAAAAAACTGAAGAAGTTGTTAAAGATGCGGGATTTAAACTTTCCGATATTGACGAGGTTGTCTTGGTTGGCGGGCAAACGAGAATGCCTGCGATTCAAGAAGCAGTCAAAAAATTATTTAACAAAGAGCCTCACAAGGGTATTAATCCTGACGAGGTTGTCGCTATGGGCGCTGCTATCCAAGCTGGTATTTTTCAGGGCGATGTTAAAGATGTCTTACTCTTAGATGTAACGCCGCTTTCGTTGGGACTTGAAACATTGGGCGGTGTTTCAACTAAAATTATTGATAAAAACACAACTATTCCCACCTCAAAATCCCAAGTTTTTTCAACTGCTGCCGAAAATCAGCCTTCCGTTGAAATTCATATTCTCCAAGGAGAGCGTCCGATGGCCGCAGACAATAAAACTTTGGGACGCTTTATTCTTGACGGCATTCCGCCAGCTCCCAGAGGCATACCTCAGATTGAAGTTAGTTTTGATATTGATGCAAATGGCATTTTGAAAGTTTCGGCCAAGGATAAAGCAACCAACAAGGAACAATCTATTCGCATAGAGGCCTCTTCGGGTATTAGCAAAGAAGAAATTGAGAAAATGAAACAGGATGCTGAACTTCATCAAGAAGAAGACAAGAAAAAACAAAATCTCATTGAGGTAAAAAATACAGCTGAAGCTCTAATTTATACGACAGAAAAAACATTAAAAGACGCGGGAGATAAAGTTAAAGCTGAAGATAAATCTGCTATTGAAGAAAAAGTAAAAATCCTTAAAGACCTTAGCGACAAAGATGATAGCGAAGCTATTAAAAAAGCGACAGAAGAATTATCGCAAGCAATTCAAAAAGTTGGAGCAGAATTGTACAAAAATGCCGCGCCTCAAGAAAAAACTCAAACAGAAAACAAGCAGGACAATCAGAAAGAACCTATCAAAGGAGAATATGAGGAAAAAGAAAAAAAAGACGACAAAGACAATCAGGACAACAAAGATGATAAGAAAAGCTAAAGAGATTGATAAAATAAAAAATAAATGAAGAATTATAATTAGTAAAATTAAGGACGAATGTATTCATGAAGAACTATTATGAAATTTTAGGGGTATCTAAAAACGCCTCTAAAGATGAAATAAAAAAAGCTTATCGTAAATTAGCCCACAAATACCACCCTGATAAAGGAGGGGATGAAGCTAAATTTAAAGAAATAAACGGAGCTTATCAGGTGCTTTCAAATGAGCAAAAACGAGCTCAATACGATCAGTTCGGACAAACATTTGATGGCAATAATACTCAGGGTGGTTTTGATTTTTCTGGATTTTCTGATTATTTTTCTCAAGGCAGATCTTCTGGTGGCGTAAAATTTGATTTTGGCGATATTGGCGTTGGCGATATCTTCTCAGAGTTTTTTGGAGGCGCTTCAAACAGAAGAAGATCTCAAGCAAAAGGACAAGATATTGTTGTTGATATTAGTATTGATTTAAAAGAAGTATTGCGAGAAAGCAACAGGGAGTTAAATATTCAAAAATTTATTCGTTGTGATAGATGTCAAGGATCTGGAGCCGAACCAGGATCCAGCTTTGAAACTTGTAAAGAATGCGGTGGCAAGGGTAAAATTGAAACGATAAGGCGGACTATCTTAGGTAGTTTTAGAGAAGCTAAAATATGCGCTAAATGCAAGGGTCAGGGCAAAATTCCTAAAACAGTTTGTTCTCGCTGTCATGGCGAAGGACGAGTTAAAGAAGTAGAAAGATTAGTCATTAAAATTCCCGCTGGCATTGAAAACGGACAGGTGATAAAATTGGAAGGAAAAGGAGAGGCGGGTAAAACAAATGAAATTGCAGGAGACCTTTATGCAACCATTTACATTAAACCCCATCCTGTTTTTGAAAGAAGAGGATCTGATTTATTTGTAGAGAAGGAGATTAATTTTGCTCAAGCTGCCCTTGGAGATAAAATAGAATTTTCAACTCTTGAAAAAGAGATTACTCTTAAAATTCCTTCAGGTATCCAATCTAGACAGGTTATTGAAATAGAAGGAGCGGGACTTCCTTATTTAGGAAGAACTGCAAGAGGAAATATTTTGGTGAAGATTATAGTCAAAACTCCGAAACACCTTTCAAAAAGAGCAAAAGAGACATTTGAACAATTGAGGGACGAAATTTAGTTACACCATTTAATTGTTAGATATTAATCCGTATTAACATGAATTTAGCCGATTTACTTAATTCATCTCATTTTATTTCTTGGGATTTTCTAATGACTATCGCTGTTTTTGTAACATTTATTTTTTTAGGTTTTTTTTGGAAAAAGAAGCGAATTTTAATTATTATTTTAGCTCTTTACTTGGCAAGACTTTTTTTAACTCTTTTTTCTCTACCTGACCAATTAAAAAATTTCAAATCAGATTATTTTACTGGAAATGTTTTAGTTTTTTGGGCGCTATTTCTTCTCTTTTTCATTCTTTTCGCTGCTGGAGACATTTCTTTAAAAACAGCGTCTTCTAAAAAGACAAACAAAAGAAAAAAAGCGCGCTATTTGGCTTTAAAAGGAGCGCTTTATGGTTTTTTTGCCGCCGGGCTTTTTATAAGCTTTAGTATAACCTTAATGAATGTTGCTTTTGTTGGTAGCTTGTCTCTTATTGTAAATTATTTATTTGTTATAGAAATAGCTAAAATTGCTTGGGCATCCTTTCCCATAGTTGCCATGATTGTTTTTAATTAAAATTTCCATGCAAAATAACCTTGTCATTTATCGCAAATATAAGAACCCTTCGCTATGCTCAGGAATCTTGGTTTCTTGGTATGGTTATTATTAGTTTTTTAACCGATAGAGAAGATCTAAAACTATATGAAAAATAATTTAGTTATATACAGAAAATATAGGCCAAAGAATTTCTCAGAAGTCATCGGGCAAGAACATTTGGTCAAAACAATCACTTATGCAATTAAGCAAGGGAAGCCAGCTCACGCTTATTTATTTTCTGGCACTCGGGGCGTAGGGAAAACTACGGTTGCTCGTTTAATTGTTAAAGCGATTAATTGTCAAAATCCCGATAAAGGTTTTGATCCTTGCAATAAGTGCGCTAGTTGTTTAGCGATTGATCGTAACGCGGCAGTTGATCTATTAGAATTAGACGCCGCTTCTCATCGCGGTATTGATGAAGCTAAATCTTTAATTGAATCGGTAAAATATCCGCCCGTAGAATCAACCTATAAAGTTTTTATTATTGATGAAGTTCATATGTTGACAAGAGAGGCCTTTAATTCTCTTCTTAAAACATTGGAAGAACCGCCTCCTCATGTAATTTTTATTTTAGCGACAACTGAACCGCAGAAAATTCCTCAAACGATTATCTCTCGTTGCCAATATTTTGAATTTAAACGTTTAAGGCGAGATCAAATTAAGCAAAAAATCAAAACAATTCTAAAAAAAGAAAACATTGAAATGGACGAAAAGTCAATAGATTATGTTTCAAAAAGCGGACGAGGATCTTTAAGAGATATGGAAAGCTTATTAGAAAGAGTTATTTCTCAGAGCGAGAAAAAAATCCTATGGAAAGATCTTGAAGAAATTTTAGGCATAGTTAGCCCTGAAGTGATTAGGGATTTTCTTAAAATTCTTTTTGAAAAAGATGCTAAAGGAGCATTACAATTTATCCACAATATCTTTGAAGGGGGCAAGGACATCGTTCAGTTTAATGCTCAAATTATTGATTATTTAAGGTTAATTATTTTGGGAAAGATTGACAAAGAGCTTCTAAAAGTTCATTATTTAGATGCTCAAGAAGAAACTGATATTATTAGCTTAAACAAGACCGTTAATGAAAAAAAACTTTTAAAATTAATTGATTTTTTTTCTCGCGCCGAAAGAGATGTCAATAAATATCCCTTAGGGCAAATGTCAACTGAAATTGCGACGATTGAAGGAATTGAAATATTAAAGTAGTTTGTTTTTTAAATTTTAATATAAAATGCCGGGTCGTCTAATGGTAGGACTCCACCCTTTGAAGGTGGCCATCTTGGTCCGAATCCAAGCCCGGCAGCAACTTAGAGCGACCAAGACAGGTTAAAAACCCAACAAAAAAGCACGAAATTTCCATTAATTCCGTGTTTTTTGTTTAATCTAAATTCCTAAAGAAAAATTAAAAGGACTCAAGAAGATTTATAAAAAAAGACGAGGTCTTTTAATTAAAAAAAGAGGGATAACTACTTTGTTATCCCTTTAAATTTTGAAGATTACCGCCACGGAAATCTTCTTCTTCTCATTATCATTATTCTTCTTCTGTATCCTCCAAAACCAAATCCTCTTCCTCCTCCGCGAGGAAGACCTCCACGACCGAGACCATACAAAGGTCTTTTGTTTTGAGGGTCTTTGTCGGGATCTGTATTTGAAGAACAGGGACATATCTGTCTGCCTGTCATTGGTCCCTCGTTGCGAGGACCCATTCCGTTTCGATTGGGCATAATCGCCTCCTTTTTTGTGTTGGCCTATAAATATCAAATTCTTCTAATATAATTATAGCATATAATAAAAATTGTTAAATACCCACTCCATAATCAAGCAAGTTTACCTATGTATGGTATTTAAGATTAATATTTTTTATTTATCAACAGAATTTAGCTTGACAGAATGTATTATGGGCATATACTCATAATAGATAGTTAATATAAAAGTCGGGCTATCATAATTAATCTATTTAATCAAAAATATGTTATCAAAAATACCAATTAATTTAGAAAAAATTGATAAGGAAAATTTGGATGTGGAAATATTTTAGATATTGCCAAAGAAGAAAAAACACATGTAGGCGAATTTCAGACCTTGTTATTAAACAGAGACAAACAACAGATTGAAGAATTGGAAGCAGGAAAAGAGGAAATTAAAAAAGAAGTGGGAGAATAATAAATTAAATTAAAATAAACAATATGAAAATAGCAGTGAGTTCAATTGATAAAAACATTGAAAGTAATGTTTCTGATGTTTTCGGCAGATGTCCTTATTTTATCATCGCCGAAATTAATGATAAAAAGATAGAAAAAAGCGAAATTATAAAAAATAAGAACATAGACCAAATGGGTGGCGCCGGCATTTCAACCGCTCAATTAATGGCAGAGAAAGATGTTAATATTGTTATAACGGGCAATGTAGGGCCGAGAGCTTTGGATGTTTTGAACCAATTTAATATTGAGATTTATTCTGGAGAAGGTGTAATAAAAAGGGTTTTGCAGGAATTCATAGACGGAAAACTTAAAAAAATAAATTGATATGAAAATTGTTATTCCAACAAATACTAAAAAAGGATTAGAAGATAAAATAGCTGAGCACTTTGGTCGTTGTTTAAGTTATACTTTTCTCAACGAAAAAGGTGAAGTCATTGAAATAATAGATAACACCAGCGAGCATATGGGTGGTAGTGGATTGCCACCGGAATTGATGAAAAAACATGGAGCAGGTATTTTATTGTGTAAAGGCCTTGGCCCAAGAGCGATTAATTTATGCAAAGAATTAGGAATAGATGTATATGTATATCAAATAGATACAGTGAGAGATATCTTTAAGTTGTGGCAGGATGGCAAACTTCAAAAAGCAGGCGTGGAAGACACTTGTAAGCAACATAAACTATGAAAATAGCAGTTACGGGCGGAAAGGGAGGCACAGGCAAATCACTAATTGCCACTTCTTTAGCGGTTGAGTTTGCTAAAAATAGCAAAACTGTTCTTTTAGATGTTGATGTGGAATGCCCAAATGATCACCTTTTGCTTTCTGTCAAAAGAACACAATTCGCTAAAATTTACCAGCCCATACCCAAGTGGGATTTTAATAAATGCACAAAATGTGGCAAATGCGCTTCTATTTGCAAACAGAATGCGATCGTTTTCGTTAAGAATAAATACCCAGCTTTTGTGAAAGAAATTTGCATTGGTTGCAAAGCCTGTATTGTTTCTTGTCCTCAAAATGCCATTTCTGAAACCAAAAAGGAAATTGGCACAATTTATACAGGAAAAAATTATAATGTGAATTTAATTTCAGGCGAGCTTAAATTAGGAGAATTGGCTTCTGGAGAAGTGGTAGCTGAAGTTCGAAAACATTCTGAAAAAATCAATAAAAAATTAAAAGCCGAAATAATTTTAATAGATTCTGCGGCTGGAATTGGTTGTCCGGTAATTGCTTCATTAGTCGGCACTGATTATATTGTAGCGGTAACTGAACCGACACCATCCGCTTTGCATGATTTAAAACGAGTATTGTATCTGGCTGATCATTTTCAAATTAAGCACGGAATTGTTATTAATAAACATAATTTAGCGGAAAAATTTTGTTTAGAAATAGAAAAATTCGCCAAAGAAAAGAATATCGCAATTATTGGAAGAATTCCTTATAAAAAAGATTTTATTGACGCAACTATAAAAATGAAACCAGTAATTGAAATAAACCCAAGTTATCAAAAATTATTTCAAAAAATCATTGAACAAATAAAATTATCAATAAAATGAAAGAAAAAGTAGCTATTATCTCAATACTGGCAAATGTAATTTTGGCAGGAGGCAAAATTATTGTCGGCGTGTTTTCGGGTTCGGCCGCTATTTTAGCCGAAGGTATTCATTCCTTTATGGATATTTTTTCTTCAGCCATTGGCTACATCGGAATTAAAATATCCAGAAAACCGGAAGACCAAAAACACCCTTACGGTCATTATAAATTTGAGGTTCTGGCTGGTTTTTTTATCACTTTAATTTTATTTGGGACAGGAGTTGGAATTATTTACGAAGCATATCAGAATTTTTTAAATCCTCCTTTAATAAAAATCTCGGTCTTGGCTTTTGGAATAATGATTTTTTCAGCGCTGGTCAATGAAATTATGGCGAGGTTAAAAATTAGTTACGGCAAAAAAGAGAATTCTATTTCTTTACTGTCCGATGGGTTTCATTCCAGAGTAGATGTCTATGCTTCGTTAGTGGTTTTAGTAGGATTATTTTTGACAAAATATTGGATTTATATTGATTCAGTTTTAGCTTTATTTGTTGGCTTGTACATTATTAAAGAATCGTTTTCTTTGGGCAAAGAAGCAGTTGATTCTTTGCTTGATGTTTCGGCTGGCAAAGGGATTGAAGAAAAGATAAAAACAATCGCTAAAATACAGAACATTGAAATCGCTTCTTTAAAGACCCAGAAAAAAGGTTCGGCTATCACCGCTAACTTAGAAATAGAACTTCCAAGCAACTTAAATGTAGAAGAAGCGACTAAAATTTCCAACAGCTTGAGAGAAAAACTTATAAAAGAGATAGAAACTCTTCAGTATGTCGCTATCCAAATTACAAGTCATGAAGTGGAAACTGGGTTTTATAAGCCTGAATTTGGTCGTAGTTTCGGTTGGCAAAGAAAAGGCAAATTTAAGAATGAAATTAAAGAAGCATCTGGCAAAGGACCAAGTGGTTTTTGTGTTTGTGAAAAATGTGGCTATAAGACACCCCACCAAAAAGGAATTCCTTGCTCAACCTTGAAATGTCCGACTTGTAATATAAACTTAAAAAGAGAGTAGCTTAATAAACTTACCATAAATAATATGCCACGACCAAGACTTTGTAGAAGAATAGGATTTAATCCAAATATAACTTATTTTAAGCCGCAGGGCGTGCCAATGAGATTTTTAGATGTGGTTGAATTAACCGCTGAAGAAGTAGAGGCATTAAGATTAAAAAATTCAAAAAATTTAAACCAAGCAGAAGCTGCTAAAATGATGAAAACTTCTCGTAGCACTTTTCAAAGAATTTTAATATCGGCCTATAAAAAATTTACCGAAGCATTAATTAAAGGTAAGGCAATAAAAATTATCAATCTGCCTAAGCAGAAATATAACATAAATAATCCTATTTCAAAGTTCAAGACCGAGTTGGCCAGCACTTCAGCAAGCTCAGTACAAGCCAAACAATATGGACCTGGTACCAGAAATTAGGTACCGGAAATTATTCGACAAAACCCTTTTAATAATGTTTTATTTATGGTAGAATAATAGCTATTGAGTTTGTTAAGAAATAATTTTTTGATAAAATTAAAATATGAATAAAAAAGTTTTATTAATCTTGTTAATAATCTTTATTATTGGAGCTGGTATAGCTGTTTATTTTTGGAATCAACCAAATTTGATATCTCAAGAACAAACTAAAGAAACCGCGAATTGGAAAACCTTTATCCCTGCTGACAAAGGCGCAACTTTTCGATATCCAGAAAATCTATCAACTAACTATATTCGTCCTCAAGAATGGCCTCCGAAGTTAGTGATAATAGATGATGTTGGATTTTCATGCGAAGAAGGTGGACTCGGGATAAATGGCCGCCCTGGCATGACAATACAAAAAAAGATCAATAATATTGTTTATTGTATTGAAAATGTCAGCGAAGGAGCAGCTGGAACAGTTTATACGGATTATACTTATACATTCTTAAAAGATAGTAAACTGGTCAAGATTAGCTTTACTTTAGCTTATCCACAATGCGCTAATTATAATGATCCGCAAAAGACAGAATGTGAGCAGGAACGTCAAATTTTTGATTTGGACGTATTAATTAATCGTATTGCAGAAAGTGTGCAGTAAAACTTCATAATGTTTAGCAGTGGTGGGTTCAAGACCAAGTTGGCCAGTACTTCAGCAAGCTCAGTACAAGCCAATATATTTTAAAATCGCTTTTTGGGCGATTTTTTGGTAAAATAGTTTTGGTAAAATAGAATTAATGAAAAAGAGATTAAACAATTATGCGTTTATAGATAGCCAAAATCTTAATTTAGGAATCCAAGGCTTAAAATGGAAATTAGATCATCGCAAGTTCAGGGTCTATCTTAAAGAAAAATACCAGATCAGTGTCGCTTATTTATTTATTGGTTATTTGGCAGAAAATCAAGATCTTTATTCTGCTTTGCAGTCCGCTGGTTTTGTTTTAGTTTTTAAGCCAACTTTACCCGATAAAGATGGCAAAGTGAAAGGGAATATTGACGCTGATTTGGTTTTGCAAGCAATGATAGATTATAAGAAGTATGATAAAGCGGTGATTGTTAGTAGTGACGGTGATTTTTATTCTTTAGTAAAATATCTTTACAAAAATAAAAAACTCAAATGTGTGATGAGTCCTTATATCAAAACTTGTTCCGCCCTACTTAAAAAAACAGCTAGAGAAAAAATAGTTTTTATGAATAACTTGAGAAAAAAATTAGAATATAAAGAAAAACACCGCTAAGGGACGGAACCGCTTAGAGGTGTTTTTCGTATGTATTCTAGTATTAAGTATAGTAAATTGATTTATTTTGTCAATAGAACTATGTGTGGATAATTCACCCTTGTTATTTTGGCTTGAATCCATGTCCGGAGGCGCAATGTATTCAAAAAATCGTCTTTTAGGCGATTTTTTATTCAAAATAAACTTCAGGAAATAGTATATTTTCTTCGTAAACCCAGGTCAAGTGAACAAGGATAGAAGCCGAAGGTAAGTCGCGGCTTCAATCCGCCATGGGCAGTTCCCTTTAATCTTATATTTTATTTAACCGTAAGTAGGGGATTAGTTTCCGCAATTAGGCGAACGAAAACAAACTTATGAATAAAAATACAAAAAACTTACTAATGTTTTTTAATGATAAACGTAAAAAAATTATAATTATAAGTGGAATAATTTTAATGGTGGGAATTTTTATTGGAATATATCAATGTTTATTTTCGGCTCCGCAAAGAAAATTTAACGAGGAAAGGATTGTTGTCAATCTCGACACAACCGAAGAAGAATTGATTCCCAAGTTAAAAGAACAGGAATTCATCAGAAGCGAATGGGCGTTTAAACTTGTGCTAAAAACAAGAGGATTAGAGGGAAGAATAAAATCGGGTGGATACAAAGTTTCAAAAAATATGAATGCTTGGTCTTTGGCGTTAGCATTAGCTAATTTTCGGGATCAGAGTTGGGTAATGATACCAGAAGGGTTGAGAAAAGAAGAGGTAGCAGAAATATTGAAAAAAGAACTTGGCTGGACGGAAGAAACAAAAGAAGAATTCTTAAATTACGCTAAAGAAGGATATTTATTCCCTGACACCTATTTATTGGATGTCTTAAATATTAAAGATGCAGGCAAAAAAGTAGCAAAAAGAATGGAAGATACCTTCAATGAAAAGTGCCAAGAAATCTTTAAAGAATTGACAAAAAATAATATTCGCAACGACACCGCAATTATTCTTGCCTCTTTGATTCAAAGAGAAGCCGCCAATGAAGAACAAATGCCCCTAATAGCAGGGATTATTTGGAATAGATTACTTAAACCAATGCCTTTGCAGATAGATGCAACTATTCAATATATTGTGGGACAACCAGATAATTGGTGGAGACCAGTAACACTAAAGGAATACAAAACAGAATCACCGTATAATACTTATCTTCACGAAGGTAAACCGCCAGCGCCAATTTGCAATCCAGGATTGGCAGCGATTAAAGCGGTAGCCCACGACCAGTCCAGCGACTATTTTTACTATTTGCATGATAGCGAAGGACAAATTTATCCTGCCAAAACTTACGAAGAGCACTTGAAAAATATTGAAAAATACTTAAAAAACTAAAACAAAAAAATTATGTAACCACTGAGCGACCACATTTTTATAAAAAAGTTGCTTTTTGTAGTAAAGTATGTTAAAATATAAACAGCTAAAGCATAAGTGAATGTAAGGAAAATAAAAAAGGAGGAAATAGTGGAACAAGAACTGGAAACAAAAGAAAAAAGTGGTAATTCTTGGTCTTGCGGGATGTTGGTATTTTACGGGATTTATGAGATAGCGATACTTGGGATACTTGTTTCTCTGATGGTATTTTATCTTATTCTTGTTATCGCTGATCGTAAGCTTAATAAGGTGGGATTAGGAAAAGTAGCTGGGGTCGTTGGAACATTAAATCAAAAGATCTTAAACAAAATCTTTCTTTATCTAAAAAAGCAATAGGAGGGAACATGGCAATAACGAGATACTGGATCAAGTTAAGAGAACCATGGAAAACCAATAGAGAATTGGTCGCAGAAATCAACGAATCACTGCGCGAAATGGGGGCAAGGATTGATCTTCGAGCGGGTGGATGGAATCCCGAGAAACAAAAAGAAATGGAAAAATGGAATTTTTGGGATTTTACCACTGGCTGGATAGTTGCTCAGAGAAGGAAAGAAAGGGAGATTGTGGTTTTTTCAGGGGAAATTCTAAGGGCTATTCTCAGAAGCAACATAGGAAAAGAAGCAGATTAAGGGCAACAGTGTTGCCCTTTTTGTTTCTAAAAAATTTTGTTAAAATGAATAATATGGAGATGAATCAATTAACGCAAATTTTAGAAAAGGAACCAAAATATCGTTTAAGGCAATGTTATCAAGCTATATTTTGTGATTTAATAGACGACTGGCAAAAGGCAATGAATTTGCCATTGGGTTTGCGCAATAAGCTTTCTCAAGGTTTCCCATTAAATATAAAAGCTGATTTTTTTGAGTCAAAAAATAAAAAAACAATTAAGGCGCTCATTGAATTAGATGATAAACAGAAAATAGAAACAGTTCTAATGAAACACGATGATAGGAACACTCTTTGCGTCTCCTCTCAGGTTGGATGCGCTTTAAGGTGTAATTTTTGCGCAACAGGTCAGATGGGTTTTAAGAGAAATTTATCAGATTGGGAAATTATTTTACAAGTGCTTGTTTTTGCTAGACGAGAAGATTCAAGAATTGGGAATGTTGTCTTTATGGGAATGGGTGAGCCCTTTTTAAACTATGACAATGTTATTAAGGCGGTCAAGATTTTAAACGATAAAAGCGGTTTTAATATTGGGGCTAGACATATTTCCATTTCAACGGTAGGAATTATAGAGGGAATTAATAAAATGGCAGACGAGAAAATACAGATAAATCTTGCAATTTCGCTTCATGCCCCTGATGATGAATTGCGTAAAAAACTTATACCAATTGCTAATGAATATTCAATAAAAGATATTTTAGATGCGATAGATGACTATATTCATAAGACCTCTAGGAAGGTAATGTTTGAATACTTACTGATTGATGGTATCAACGATCAAGAAGCTCAAGCGTACGCTTTGGCAAAACTAATGCGTAAAAAACTTTATATGGTTAATCTTATCCCCTGTAATCCTGTTGGCGCATATCGTCCATCTTCTAATAATACCATTAAGCAATTTAGGGATATTTTAGAAAAAAATGGGGTTAATGTTACTCAACGCCTTAGACTTGGTGATGATATAAAGGGGGCATGCGGCCAATTAGCGGGGAGGACAGAACTTTAAAATAAGAAATACATGAAAAAAAATATTACAATTTATTCATGGAACATTAATGGTATTAGAGCAGTAGCGCGAAATGGTTTTATAGATTGGGTTAACAATGCTAAGCCAGATATTTTATGTCTTCAAGAAATAAAAGCAAATGGAGAAGATGTTCCAGAAGAAATAAAAAAAATAAAAAATTACTATTTTTATTCTTCTTCCGCCGAGAAAAAAGGATATGCGGGAACGGCCGTTTTAACAAAGATAAAACCGATTAAAGTTATTAATAAGATTGGTATTGATGAATTTGATAAAGAAGGCCGATTTCTTCTTTTAGAATTTGATAAATTTTATCTTTTCAATGTTTATTTTCCCAACGCGCAAAGAGAATTAAAACGACTTCCTTTTAAGAAAAAGTTTAACGAGGCGTATTTAAAATTCATTAAAAAATTGAAGGATAAGCCATTAATTTTAACAGGAGATTTTAATGTTGCTCACAAAGAAATTGATCTTAAAAATCCTCAGCAGAACACAAAGAACGCTGGCTTTACCATTGAAGAAAGAAATTTTATAGATAAATTAATCAAAATGGGATTTAGCGATAGCTTTAGACGGCTTCATCCCGAGAAGATACAGTATAGTTGGTGGACATACCGATTTCACGCAAGAGATAAAAATATTGGTTGGCGCATTGATTATTTTTTTGTAGCCAATTCGTTAATGAAACAGATTAAAAAGGCCGAAATAATGAATAATGTCTACGGTTCTGATCATTGTCCCATAGTTATTGAAATTTACGCTTGACAAACCATTATTTTTGACTATAATGGATGAACATTGTTTTTATCGTATAAAAGCGAAAAAACAGATGTCGTACTCTCTCTTTCCACGCTAAAGCTTTTTCCTCGCAAAACTTATGTTTTCGGGACCAACTTAGTTAGGACGAGCCGAGAGTAGGTCGTTAAATTAAATAAGTAAACATAAGTCTTACAATGAACAAAAAGCTTTACGTAGGAAACCTTTCTTACAACACCACTGACGATATGCTCAAAGAACATTTCGCCAAAGCAGGAGAAGTTGCTTCAGCAAGCGTCATTACCGATAGAATGTCAGGAAGATCAAAGGGTTTTGGCTTTGTGGAAATGGGCAGCGAAGAAGCCGCTCAAACCGCAATTGACACCCTTAACGGCAAATCTCTTGACGGAAGAGAAATAAGAATTGACGAAGCAAGACCAATGAGAGAGAGATCTTTCGACGGTCCACGACGTTAATCCTACAAATACAAACCACAAGAGCGCCCTCAGGGGCGCTTTTGTTTTTTTACTTTTCCCCAATCATTTGATTGAACCAAAGTTTAAATATGTTAAAATAAATAATTATTGAAGAACAATAAAGATGTTTTTAACAGCATGTCAGTTTAATCGCTCATATTATTCTCTTGACAGGTTTAGTATAATAAAAATAAGTAATTAAAAGATAGTTTAATTTTTTTATTGTAGGATTTTAGCAAAATGGTTAAAATAGACAAAAATAAATGTATCGGCTGCGGGCTCTGCGTTAGCTTATGTCCCGAGGGATTTGATATAATCAATAATAAATCTCATGTGAAAAATCAAAGCGCTTCTTGTATTAAACAAACAATATCAAGCTGTCCGATGGATGCTATTATTTTAGACAAGAACGACGCTGGTCAAGATAAAAGCGCGCCTGAGGAACAAGAAAACGATTCTTCTGGCGAAAAAGATTGTTTTTAATTATTTTTTTAAAATGTAATGCAAATTAAAGTTGAAGTTTCAGCAAGACACATTCATTTAACTCGCCAAGACGTTAATATTCTCTTTGGCGAGGGATATGAACTTAAAAGCTTGCGAAAATTATCACAATCTGATGATTTTGCAGCTGAAGAAAAAGTTTTATTTAAAACGGAAAAAGGCGAGTTAACATTAAGGGTTGTCGGCAAAGAAAGGAAATATTCTCAAATTGAGATTTCTATGACCGATGCCATCAATTTAGGAATTGACGCGCCTCTGAGAATTTCTGGAGAATTAGAAAATGCGCCTGAATTTAAGGTAAAGGGACCAGCAGGAGAGACAGAAGTTCCTGTTATTGTTGCTAAGCGTCATTTGCATATTTCTTCGGAAAAAGCTCTTGAGCTTGATTTAAGAAGCGGAGATGAAGTGAGCGTTAAAATAGAAGGAAAAAGAGGTTTAATTTTTAAAAATGTTATTGTGAGGGTGGCAGAAGATTATACGCTTGCTTGCCATATTGATACTGACGAAGCTAATGCCTGCGGATTTGGCAAAGTTTGCGGAGAAGGAGAATTGTTATTATAAGAACCGTATCTCGCTTCGCTCGATAGAACCTTGTAATTTTTCGCTTTGCTTGAAATTATGAAAATACTTGTTATTAATTCAGGATCTTTCAGCTTTAAGTATAAGGTTTTTAGTAAAAACCTTGATTTGAAAGAAGAGTTGCTACGTTCAAAACCATGAAAACGCTTATTATTAATTCAGGATCTTTCAGCTTTAAGTATAAATTATTTAATGAGGGTTTTGATTTAGAAAAAGAGGGGAATGTTCAAACAGGGAATACAACAACGGAAGAAAAATTTAAAGAAGCATTAAAAGAAATAGGCGATACTTCTGAGATTAAAGCAATTGGCCATCGCGTTGTTCACGGAGGAAGAAAATTTACCAAACCTACGAAAATTACGCCGGACAATTTGAAAGAATTGGAAAAATACAACACGCTTGCTCCCCTTCATAATCCTTATAATTTAGCTGGCATTCAAGCGGCGTTTAATCTATTGCCGGATATACCTAATATTGCGGTTTTTGACACAGCTTTTTATAAAAATTTGCCGGAATATGCAAAAATATACGCGCTTCCATTAAAATATTACGAAAATGGAATTCAACGTTTTGGCTTTCATGGCACTTCTCACAAGTTTGTCGCGGAAGAAGCTGCAAAAAAATTGGAAAAACCGCTTGATCAGTGTAATTTAATTACAATTCATCTGGGTGGCGGTTGTTCAATCACAGCCATTAAAGAGGGAAAAGCGATTGACACATCAATGGGTTTTACGCCCCTTGAGGGTCTTGTGATGGGAACGAGAGCGGGCGACATTGATGCCGGGATTATTATTCAAATTTTAAAAGAAGAAAAAATATCTGGCGATGATTTAGATAAATTACTTAATCAAGAATCGGGCATCAAGGGAATTTCAGGTTATGATGATTTTCGTGATTTACTAAATGGGATAGAAAAAAACGAATATAACGCAAAACTTGCTTTTGATATTTTTGTCTATCGCATTAAAAAATACATTGGCGCGTATTTTGCGATTTTAAATCATATTGATGCGATTGTTTTTACTGGCGCGATTGGAAGCGGGAAAGAAATAACGCGCAATAAAATTATTGAAGGAATGAAAATTTTAGAAAATGTTCCTTCTTTTGCGATTGAAACAAATGAAGAATTAGCAATTGCTAAAGAAGTTAAAAAAAATTAGAAGAACCTTTCGCTTCGCTCAAGAACCTTGGTTTTTTGTGGAAACAAAAAAGTTAGAAGAACCTCGCCTTGTCGGCGAGAACCTTGGTTTTTTGTAGAAACAAAAAAGTTATGAGATATTCTTGGAAAATTGGAGGACCTGCCGGCTATGGCATCAAAAGCGCCGGTCTAATCTTTGCTAAAACCTTTTTAAAAAAAGGATATTTTGTTTTCTATTATTCTGAATATCCGTCTTTGATTAGAGGCGGACACAATACTGTTCAAATTGACATTTCTGATAAACCGATCGGATCTGCAAGCGAAAAAATTGATTTTCTTTTGGCCTTAGACGATGAAACGATTAAGACCGATAAACAATATTTAAAAAAAGATGGAGCCTTACTTTATGATGATACTTGTCAAGATGAGAAAATTTTACCTAAAGAAAATATTTATTCTGTTCCTTTTACTGAATTGGCAAAAAAAACGGGCAATGAAATTATGAGAAATAGCGTTGCCTTAGGCGCAACTCTTGCCTTGTTTGACAGCGAGATTGAGGAGCTTAAAGAAGCAGCGAGCCACGTTTTTAAAAAGGAAGAAGGAGGAGAAGCAAACCGAAAAGCCATTCAAATAGGATATGATTATGTTAAAGAACATTCTGAAGCAATTACAAAGAACAGATTGAATAAACTAAAAAAGAAGGATGAAGAAAAAATTCTTTTGACAGGAAATGAAGCGATAGCAATGGGCGCTTTAGTCGGAGGATGCAAGTTTTTTTCTGCTTACCCGATGACGCCAGCAACAGCAATTTTGCATTATTTGGCAAAACATCAGAGAGAAACTGATATGATTGTTCATCAGGGCGAGGATGAAATAGGTGTTATTCATCAGGCCTTGGGCGCTTCTTTTGCCGGCGCAAGATCAATGGTTGCGACTTCAGGCGGTGGGTTTGCTTTAATGAACGAGGGTTTATCTCTCGCGGGGATGACAGAAACGCCCTTAGTTATTGCTGAGGTGACGAGGCCTGCTCCGGCGACTGGGCTTCCAACATGGTCTGATCAAGGAGATTTATCTTTTGTTCTGAGCGCTGGACATGGTGATTTTCCCAAAGTTGTTTTAGCTCCCGGA
>Ga0268285_1000078_pt1 | contig 62115 bp, 67 predicted proteins | sample saktaG_2_FD_190144 | JGI IMG/M metagenome (GOLD analysis project Ga0268285, IMG submission 190144) | Saline water microbial communities from Sakinaw Lake, British Columbia, Canada - sak_2013_06_06_120m | ecosystem: Environmental > Aquatic > Non-marine Saline and Alkaline > Saline ... | reverse complement strand
ACCGACTCATCCTTTCGATTCCCAAGTCCGCCGTATGATTTTTTGTTTCTTGATGTGACCATGATATTACTCCTTACTGTTTACTCACCACTGTTCACTAAACACTTGCCACTGCTTTCTGTCTGCTTACGATGGTGTCGAGTATTTCATTCCATTCCTCCAGCGCGTCTCCTGAAAAGGAAGTTATCTTTTTTGTGCCGTTGACGCCATAAAGGACATCCATGACCTTTTTCTTCTTCAGGAAACCACTAATGTCTCTTGTCTCCACTGTGGAAGCGACGAGATTTTCAACCGGAATTTCAATGACCATTTTTCTGTCAAAGTCATGCCACCAGTACATTCTTCTATCCGTGAGATACAACTGTCCGGACGCCCATGTATTTTCTACAACGCCCTCTGCTTTCATCAGATGCCACATCTTCCCCCTGCAGAAGATCCGTTCTCCCATTGTTAAAAACGACTCAGCCATATTTTCAGCAATGGGAAACGCCCGATCCGTTTCCAGGACAAGCCCCAGCTCCTTCATCCTTTTTTCTATGGCCTCTTTCAGCCGACCCACATTTAAAGCACTCAGCCTCGCTATCCTGTCTCCCCCTAAGAAAAGACACAGTTCCTCTCTCTCTTCTCCGGTGAACTTTTCTCCCGTCCGAATTGCCAAACCCTTTATATTCTCCAAAGGTGTGTTGAATAATACCTTTCCGAAACCCCCATGATAGAGAAGTAATTTTCCCCGGGTCAGGCAGATATGCCCATATCTCCAGGCCGTATATATTCCCTCATCTGAATGATATGCACCCAGCATTTTAAGTATAATCTCTTCCCCATGAACCTGAGAGATTTCTTTCTCGCTTCTGGATGTCGCTTCCAATGCCCGAGTACGTTCATCCCACGCCTGCATCATCCCGTATTTCAGCATTGTCTCCATACCGGCTAGGGCTGCCCGCAGATTGACCCCTATCAGGGGAACACCGGCAACCGATACTATAAGATCGGCCTGGATCACGAGTCCCTTGTCCAGGACACGATCTAATAAATCTACCAGTGTAGCGTGTGTATTTCTTGTTGGTTCCACCTGTCACTTCGTTTCAATAGAAAAAATTAAGAATGAAAAATGAAAAATTATTTTTTTGAACTTTTTACAATTTGAGCCAAAATTTTGCTAAGTTCTGTAGATTCCCGAATTAAACTTTCTAATTCGTCAGATTGTCCTATTAGCTTAGAATCCACGATTAACCTTAGCCATAAGTTTGTCTCCCTTGCTTCTTTAAAAGAGGTTTGCATTTTGTAAATAAAATCCTTTTTACTAAATGCACCTTGTGCTTCTTCAACATTTGCGGCAATAGAAGTCCCTGACCTTATAAGTTGCTTTCCTATCTCAAATCCGGCTGTTTCCTTTGGTAATATTCTGACTAACTTCACTATTCGCAACGCAAATTCATATGTCCTTTCTACTATGTCTACCTTTTTCCTATTCAATTTTTCTTGCTCAATTTTGACGGCTTCGTAAAAAGTCCCGAAACTGTCATACCGGACTTGATCCGGTATCCAGAAGTTGTTGAATTTGCTGGATTCCGACTTTCGTCGGAATGACGAAAAATGGCATTTTTCGACTTTTTACGAATGCATCAATTTTTAATTTTATATTTTTAATTTCTAATTATTCACTATACTTACACAAATGAATAAGGCGGCCATGGACCGGTATAGTGAACGGAAAACCCTTCCATGGTGTCAATTTTATCCAGCGTATTTCCGAGCTTCCGGCTTTCATCGTGAGACATAAGGCAAGAAAGATTCAACAGCATCTGAGTATTTTTATCATCTATTTTCTTTGTCTTTTCTACTTTCAGATCATCTACAAACGGTTTTATTTCTTCATAAAATTCTTTAAAGTATTCGTCCGCCTTTTTTTCCATTTCCTTTTTCAAGAGATCTGCCAGTTTCTGACGATACATATAGGCCGTGCCTTCCGGTTTTGACTTTATCTCTTCATTTAATTTGCTCATTTCGGCATTTTCTTTGATAATCTTTTGGGCCATAGTTTCAGGGTTCCAAAAGATCTGCACACCGTACTCAGCTTTGCCTCGAACCTTTTCCAGTTTTATTTTAAGGTTTTCGTAATCCTCCGTTAACCATTTTTTCATGTTCTCTTCCGGGTCGGCAATCTCATCCCCTTTAATAATCGTGTCAAACCCCATAGGAAGAACATTGCCAGATTTTTTCCACGCCGCATCAACTACATTTTGATGGGTTAAGATCCATCCTTTAACAATTTCTTCATCTTCTGACCGGTACGGTTCGGCGGAGCAATTATGTACAAATGCCAAAAGGTCTTTATAAGATATGGCATATACTTCATTCCCATCTATCCCGATGCTTCCAAGGTTCGTGGCTTCACCGCCCTCGACAATGCAGTACAGATATCTTCCTTCTCTTTGTCCAATGTCCTGGGTTAGTGGTTCAGCATCCAAAGCCTTATGCTCCGGACTTGATGACGCTTTTATGTCTTGATCATGCAACCGATCATCTTTATTGGAGCGTATATTTTTAGATGATGGGGTTGTCTCTACCCTAATGGGCATTTTTTGCAATATTTTCTGAGTCTCTTCGGCAATCGACTCTCGAATCGCCAATCTCAGTTCCGGAAGAAGGGAGCTCTTTACGATGTCCCTTATCATATCCTCACTTTCTGAAAGGATATCCCGTACTTCTTCTTTTACAAGTTTTTCGATGATCTCTTTCATAGCTTTCTTTCAGGGGGCAGTTGTCAGTGATTAGTGGTCAGTAGTTTTTACTGTCCCCTGTTCACTATTCACTGTTCACTGATCACTATTCACTGTCCCCTGCTCTCTCCCACTTTTCAGGGTTTATCATTTTATCTAATACATCATCCACAATATCATCCAGGCCGTCTCTTACAGATTTTACAGATTCCGTAATCCCCTGTTCCTTCTTCATTTCCTCAATGGCATTATCAAGATCCATCAATGCCCGCCCTAACCTGTCGATTTCTTCCTCAGTCAGACTTCCTCCTTCCATTCTTCTCAGGGCCTGAAGCCTGAGAGCATCCTTGATAATCTCTACGAGGGCCACGACCAACCCAAGGACTCCGTGTTTCAGATTTTTTTCATCGATGTCTATAGGCATATTTCAATTACCAGTGGTGAGTTGCCAGTGTGCAGTGTGTAGTGTGCAGTATGTAGTGTGCAGTATGTAGTGTGCAGTATGCAGTTGTTTCACTGTTCACTGTTTACTGTTCACTGTTCACTAATCACTGCCCCCTGTTCACTGTCCCTTAATCACTGCCCCCTGTTCACTGTTCACCGCCCCCTGCTCACTGTCCCGTAACCACTATTTCCTTTGCTTCAGCGCTAATCCACCCGCACCATGGACAGCCGGTTGTAATAAGACTCTCAATGGAAACTCTCTTCCCGCATTGAGGACAGTTTTCTTTCGCCACCATCGCCTCTTCCCAGGCAGGCATTTGCAGATTCGTTCCCGACGGAAATTCCAGCCCGTATTTTGCCGCTGTCTCGAAGGAGGAAAGAGCGGCTCTTATCTTAATGCCAAGCAGTTCAACCCCTGCCACGGATACGGCGATATCCGCGTTTATCAGCAGTCCCTTGTCCAGTATCCTGTCAATTACGTCGGCTAAACCGGCCCCATCATTGGTTCGAGTTGGCTCCATGCCCATTATTAATCTCCTTTTTCCCCGGCAGACGTTATCGGATTGGTTCCTGACGGAAATTCCAGTCCGTATTTTTTAGCCGTTTCAAAGGAGGTAAGGGATGCCCGTATTTTAACACCGAGAAGTTCAACCCCTACCAGAGATACGGCGATATCCGCGTCAATCACCAACCCTTTGTCCAGTATCCTGTCGATTACGTCGACCAAACCAACACGATCATCAGTTCGAGATGGTTCTAAGGCCATTATTGTTCTCCTTTTTCCCCAGTATAATCTCTAAAAAGCCATTATTGTATAATCTCCCGATTATGTTGTCATAAGGGCTGGGCAATTCGATGTTTTTGTAATAAGTTTTGTCTTTTCCGTAGGCGAATACGACCAGAACGTTTCCGTTTAAATCAATCTTGATATCCTCTTCATTAAGCCCCGGCAACTCGGCTATCAAACGTATCTTTCTTTCTCCTTCAAATACATCAACAGGAAAATCACTTTTGTTTTTAACCATTTGCCATACCCTCTATAATTGAAACCTTGTCCGGAAATGAAAGTTTTCTTTCTAAAGCTTCATGTACTCGTAAAAAGTCATAAACTGCACCATTTGTCGTCCTGAACTCGTTTCAGGATCTCACTTGTTTCAGCATCTAATTATTTCAGCAACACTCTTGTCATTCTGAATTTATTTCAGAATCTCGGGAGACCCTGAAACAAGTTCAGGGTGACATTTGTGGTATTGTTCAGGGTGACAAAAAAAGATTTTTTACGAACTTATCAAAGCATAGTCCTCCGGTGCTCTGGCCTTCTCACTACGCCCTTACCCCGGCATTTCAAGCAAGAAAGCTTGTTATGGGGGTCCCTTCCTGTTCCCCGGCAATATGTACAGCTTTCTACCGGTTCTGTAACGCTCACAACCCCCTTGCCGCGACAGACGGAACATGTCATGTTGCTTCGGGGTTTCTCTTCGCCTTCCCCCTTACAGTAAGCACAAATGACCGCAGGCGGATTCACGGAGATTTTTCCTGTCCCACGGCATACACGACATACGGTTCCTTTTGGTTTTTCTCCCTTCCCTCCGCAGAAACCGCAGGGATAGGCTGTTTCAGTCAGCAACTTTCCAATCATTATCCCACCGGTCCCCTTAGAAAAGTGTTTCCCTGATCTATTAACTTTTGTCGTGGACCAGTTCAATTTTTCCTGCCCTGGTTTATCGAAAGCCTGAATAGTCCTGTAACTACTGTTGGACATGACCCCCCAGCCTGATCGTTCCTGATGCAGTCTCTTAAACGGAACTTGTTGATCCTTTTCCCCTGTTTCCATACCTGGTGCTTTACTCAGTGCTCTTTTCCCGGTATAGGTGATTCTGAACCGTCCCCCTTTTTTCATGTCTACGCAATCCTGTCGAGCCAGGTTCATACACAGAAGCCTTGCGTATCCCGTCTCTATACCCAACTTTCGGCTTACGACATGGATAGTGGTTTCTTCACCTGCTTCATAGATTATTTGTAAAGCTTTCTTTTCACTTCCGCTGGCCATAGCTATCTCCTGCATTATTCTATGTGTCCAAAAGTTCCAAGGAGGGGACTTTTTCTTAAATTACTGTTCAATTATTTCCCAATCTAATAATGACACCTGCTGAAAAGAGGGAGCAGGGCGTCATTCTTCAGCTTCACTCACATCAATTCGCTTGCGCATCCCTATTCGCTTGAAATCCAGGATATTTCCGTCAGAATCCAGTCGGGCCTCATATTTGGCCAGGATATCCATGCTATCAGGAATCGAGCGTTTCTCGACAACCTCCATAACTACCAGCCAACCATCGTCCTCTTTTTCTGCTCCTACGGTAGAGGAGATTTCCAGGCCAGTAAGATTAGTTAATTCAGATCGTGCCTTTTGGATTACTTTTGAAATATTTAAAGCCATTTCATTTACCTCCCTAATAAGTTTCTTCTTTCATTTTTCTGATGGTCTCTAATCGTTCCATCAATTTTGTTTCTTCCCTTTCATACGTTTCGTCGTCTATTTCTTCCATTTCGTACCGCATCTGGAGGTGCAATAGTTCTTCATGAATTCTGGATTCGTCAGTCATCTCCTCATATGCAGATTCCCTGAGCTTTTTCCCCAGCCACACAGTTAACTTGAGAGGGGAAAGCAATATGTTATCCAGTATAAAAGCCATTTTCTGATTGCAGAATGCAGCAGGCGGCGTACAGTTTATTCCCACCTATTGCATTGTATTCTCCTTTGCAGAATGGGTTTGAACTCGTAAAAGGTCCGTCATTCCCGCGTAGGCGGGAATCCATAGAGGGTTAAGCGCTTGAAAAGACTGGATTCCCGTTTTCACGGAATGACAAAATTGTGCATATTTCGACTTTTTACGAGACTGTCCGAGTTGGTTTGATGAATCTAATCTGCTCACTGACCCCTGCCCCCTGCCATCCGCCCACTGCCCACCGGTTACCATTTCACTACAATCTCCACAAAATTGCATGGCGGCACCGGACCCACATATTTGAATTTCATTTTACCGTCATACTCTGCCGTAATTTTATCCACCATTTCGTCAAATGCCTTTTCACCATCTTTCCTAATCAAAAAGGCACTGTTGGTAATCATCTGATCACCGAAAACATTGTTTTTTTTATGCTCCACCCAGAGCCCCTTTAATAAATCGAGAATCGCTTTTTCTTCCTGCAGCTTCTTTGCTTCCAGAGTTTTTTTTACCATATCACCCAACCTGACCTGATCTCGCTGCGGCCTTACCTTCTTTGACATGAGGCTATCCCTCAACATCCTGATATCCTTGTTTCCCTCTACGATTTCCTGGAAGGTACTTTCCTTACTTGTCCATAGAACCTTAAGGCCGAGCTCCATCTTGTCTTCCATATATGTTAAAAGTTCTTTAAGCTCGTCATATCTGCCCTTTAAAACCTTTTCCCTGATAAGATCAATTCCCTCTCCAATGGTTCTGAATCTCACCGGCAGCATGGGATAATCATTCATGACCTTTTCCATTACGTTCTGATGCGCCATTGTATTGGCTCTGGTAACGGAATATTTATCAATGGGAGAAGAGCTGATTACTGCCCCGATATCCCGGTAACATACCGTATAAACCTCGTCTTTGCGGTCACCGATGCCTATGGGGCCAAAGCTCTTTTCTTCGTCAGTTGTCACGATGGCATATATATATTGACCGTTCTTGTCAGACATGAGATTTTTCCTTACAATAAGATTTCTCGCTCCGCTCGAAATGACAACTTTGGTGCATTTTAGGACGGCTTCCTATACCTCGGGAGCCACAACATCTACATCAGCAATCAGATACTTCGTCAGTTGGTCAAATTTCTCTTTGTTTTTGCCGGATATCAGCTCTTTAAAGTAGTCTCTGACCTTTTGTATGTTTTTCACTTCTTTTATCTTGATGTCTTTTGCTATATGTTGAACTACCTCGTGAAAGGCACCCATAAAAAGGACTCCTAATTCCTTTTCTTTAAGGTTCTTGTTAATGGTATTCGCAACAAAACGATCTCTTTTCCCCATCATTCTATCTTTGTGGATTCTATAGTCTGCGTAAGCCGTGGTCCTTTCCCGGAGTGATTTTGTCTGGGAAAGTTTAAGAATGCGGTCATATTCTTCCTTAAGGAGCTTAACATCTTCCGTTTTTCGGATTTCTCCTCCTCTTTTCATCAAATCAAGTATAATCTGAAAGTTTATGCTTCCTTTTCGGGCTCCTTCCTCAATGATCTTCTGTCCTAATTCACCATCCGCCAGTAAGCCGTCCTGATAGATTTTCAAATTTCCGGTATCCAGTTTCTTAAAATATTCCTCGATCTTATCCCAGAATATGGTCACGCTCTGTTTATGCCTCTCCCACCGCTCTTCCCCGCATATATCGGCGCTTCTTTTATCGATATCCGAAGCGATGCTTCCCAGATCAGAGTCCACATGGATAATGGGAACATAGAGCAATTCTCTCATTATCTATGTGCCCCCGGGTGTTCCAGAGGATTGACAACGAGCCATTCTCTTACGTCTTCTTCCCTAAAGGAACATTGTTCCCCTTCGCAATAATTGCTGAGAAGACGGTAAGCCCTCGTTATATCCTCAAATCTCTTTTGCACCTCTGCGACACCTGGATATCTGTCAGGATGGAATTTTTTGCTCAGTTCCCAGTATGCCTCCCTGATTTTCAGGGTTGTGGATTCTTCGCCTAACCCCAATATCTTTCTGGCTTCGCTCACGTCTGAAAAATCCACCTTTTTCATTTCAAGCGTGCAGAAGCTGTAAGGCGGCAGGGGGCCCACTATTCTAAAGTTTACTTCATCCTGATATTCTTCATCCATCTGATCTATCTTCGACTCAAATACTTCTTTATTGTCTTTGTTGATCAAAAAAGCGACATTCATGATCATGGAATCATCCATAGCGTCGTGGGTGCGGTGGGTTTCTGATTCCTTTTTCAGGACATCCAACATTTCGGAGGCATATTTTTCTCTTTTTCTGTTAATAGATGCTTTAACCATCTTTCCCAAGGTTATTCCTGCCTCGATCTTCTGGTCTGGGGGCTTCAAATTTGCTTCTTCTTTAAGTTTTTTTATTCCTTTCTCTTCTCCAATTGTCTTTAAGACTGCATCCAGATTGCTCCACATGGCCACCACATCAAGCTCTATCTTATCTTCCATGGCTATAATGCTTGTTTTGATATGATCATAACCCTTCTTCAATATCCTTTTGATTTCCTCTTCTCCCTGTACTGCGGTCCCAAATTTCATCGGGATGATATAATGATTTCTCATGACCCTTTCGATAACGGCCTGATAGACGGCGAGGTGAAGAAGAAGAGTTTCTTTCGGCAGGGAATCAAATTGTATAGAAGGGGAATCACTAACTACGGCGGCAATATCCTGATAAGGTTGTGTGTAAACTTCTCCTCCGTCAATACCGGCGTAATCAAAATTTTTTTTCTCACTTATGTTGATAAATCCATAAATGTAGTTTCCTTTTCCACTCATGCTTTTCCCTCCGTAATTCAGTGGCGAGTGATCAGTGGCCTTTTCTGTTCACTGCTCACTGCTCACTGACTACTGTTTTCTATTCACTGCCCTCTGACAACTGATAATGCCTCTTTAAAATGACTGTATGAAACCAGGAATTTCGAGTAATCTTCATTTCCGGATTCAATAAACTCCCTTAAAGCAAACATGGAAGCCTTACGGCATATTAATTCTATATCCGCCCCCACGAGACCCTCCGAATCGCCGGCCAGGGCATCAAAGTCCACATCAGGAGACAGAGGTTTCCCCTTTATATGAACTTTGAATATTTCCAGCCTTGTCTTTTTATCGGGGGCTGGAAGCTCCAGGAGAAAATCAAACCTTCCGGCTCTGAGCAGGGCAGGATCAACGATATCCAGCCTGTTTGTGGCTGCCAGGACGACAATTCCCTTGAGTTCCTCGATCCCGTCAAGCTCGGTCAGGAACTGACTGATGACACGGTCAACTACATGGGATGCCGCGTCCGATCCCCGCATCGGCGCGATACTGTCTATTTCATCGAAAAATACGATGCAGGGCGAGGCCTGCTTAGCCTTCTTAAAAACCTCGCGTATTCCCTTCTCGCTCTCTCCTACCCACTTCGAAAGGAGTTCCGGGCCCTTAACTGATATGAAATTTGTTTCCGATTCTGAAGCCACTGCCTTGGCAAGCAAGGTTTTGCCGACTCCGGGAGAACCGTGGAGCAATATACCTTTCGATGGTGTGGTTTTCGCGTGCTCAAATAACTTCCCGTATTTAAGAGGCCACTCAATAGTTTCCTTTAATACCGTTTTTATGTCATCAAGGCCGCCGACATCGTCCCACTTTACATCCGGAATCTCTGTAAAAACCTCTCTTATGGCAGAAGGCTCCACTTCCTTTAAGGCCTCCATGAAATCGTCCATGGTGACCTGAAGCTCCATCAGTGTATCGTAAGGAATCTCTTCCATCTCAAAATCAATGACCGGAAAGATTTTTCTCAAGGTAACCATGGCCGCTTCACGAGAAAGGGCCTGCAGATCGGCCCCTACAAAACCGTGAGTTATCTCGGATATACGGACAAGATCAACATCTTCGGCCAGTGGCATGCCTCTCGTGTGAACATCGAGAATTTCCAGCCGGCCGTTCTTGTCAGGTATGCCTATTTCTATCTCGCGGTCAAATCGCCCCGGTCTCCTCAGTGCGGGATCGAGGACATTTGGAATGTTTGTGGCTCCGATAACGATTACCTCACCCCTTGAAGCAAGACCATCCATCAGGGCCAGAAGCTGGGCCACCACCCGCTTTTCTACCTGTTTTTCACCCCCCATTTCCTCGCGTTTGGGGGCAATAGCATCAATCTCGTCAAGAAATATTATGCTGGGCGCACGGGACGTTGCCTGCTCAAATATCCGTCTCAGATTTGCCTCGCTTTCGCCGTAGAATTTGTGCATTATTTCCGGCCCGCTGAGATGCGTGATATGGGCATCTGTCTCATTGGCCACCGCCCGGGCGATGAGTGTCTTCCCGCATCCGGGGGGACCATGTAACAGCACCCCTTTGGGAGGATCAATGCCCAGTCTTTCAAAAACCTGGGGATATTTCAGGGGAAGCTCTATCATTTCCCGAATGCGCCTTATTTCTTTGCCCAGTCCCCCGATGTCTTCGTATGAAATCCTGCCGCTTTTGACACCCTCCCCTGTTTCTTTTTGGCCCTGAATATTTATTACGGTTTTGGGATGAATCAGCACCACCCCTTCCGGCGAGGTTGACACAATCTCAAAATCCTGGGTTCTTGTTCCAAAGAGTCTTGCCCTCACAGTGTCGCCCTTCATCAGGGGCAGTCCCTCAAGCAGGCTACCTATGTAGCGGGCATCGTGAGAACGCATCAGAGTCAAAGGCGCGACAACGATTTTTTGTGCCGGGCTAAAATCTGTCTTTTTTACTGTGACCTTCTCGTCTATACCTGTCTTAGCGTTTTCTCTTGTGATTCCATCGAGCCGGACCAGAGCTTTGCCCCGATCTTCCATGTAGGCAGGCATGACTTTGGATACGGTTTCTCTTTTGCCGCTGATAGAAATAATGTCTCCTACTTCGACACCAAGCTTTTTAAAATCGGCAGGGTCAAAACGGATGATACCCCTGCCCACATCTTTCGACAAAGCCTCAGCGACCTTCAGCGTAAGCGATCTGTCTTCTTTAATTTTTTTCTTGCCTGTCATACAATTAACCTCTTGACCCCAACCCTGGGGGGCTGTCCGACAATGCGCCAAAGTTTTCATTTCGAGCAGAGCGAGAAATCTTATTGTATTGAAAATATATCGGTTTTAGATTTCTCCCTTTGGTCGAAATGACATAAAAACCTATTCTCGGACTAACCACTGTTCACTGGCCCCTGCTCACTGCCCACTGCCCACTATCTTTATCTCCAGCATTCCATTCTTATATGACCATGTCATGTCTTCAGCCTTTGCCGGCCGAGACAGGAGAATTTCTTTCTGATATTTCCTGTCTTTGCTTTCCGCGCTGATATTGAGGATATCGCCTTTGATTTCGATATTGATGTCCTTTTCTTCGATACCGGGCATCTCTGCGATTATATTAATCCCGGTCTTTTCATCAAATACGTCCACGATGGGCTCACGTACCTCCTCGACAACGGGACCTTGGGGAGTTTTTTTGATGTTCCCGAAAGACTGAACGGAAGGTCTGCCGTCTGCCATAGTGCGAACCCTTACACCGTAAACACCTTTCAGGTCTTTAAGTCCCTTGATCTTGTCCAGACCTTCAAAGCTGATCTCTCCCGCCTTGGAAAGCTCTTCACCCTTTTCAGCCAACTTGATGGCAGTATCTATCAGGTTAGTAAGGCCCTTGAAAAGGCCACCAAGACCGGAATCAATGTCCGGACCCTTGTCTTTTGCAGCTTTGTCTTTTCTCTTATTTTTTTCATTCACTATTCCTGTCTCCTTACCTTATGTACGCAGTATGCGGTATGCAGAATGCAGTATGCGGTATGCGGCACTGCCCACTGCCCACTGCACACTACCTCCTGCCCACTGTTTTCACCATTTCACCACAATATTTACGAAATTGAATGGCGGCGCCGGGCCTACATATTTAAATGTTGCCCGCTCCCCATAATCTTCCGCCAGATCCTCAACCAGAAAATCGAACTCTTTTTCCCGAGTCCTGTCTATCAGGAAAACTGCATTAAAAAACATACTATCTCCGAACAGATCGTTTGTTCGTACATCAATAGCCGACCGTTTAAACATATTCAGAATCTTCCCGGTTTCATCGTCCCTTTTTTCATCCAGAGCTTTCTTTACAGCCTTGCCGAGGGAAACTTTGGAGGCATTTCCGGTCTTGCTCGATTTACCCTCTGCCTTTTTTTTGAGCTTTTTGACTTCCTGATTATCCTCTGCTATTTCACTGAAGATCCGGTTTATGTCTTTCCAGATTCCTCGCAGTCCCATTTCAACTTTGTTATCCATGTCTCTCAGGAGGCCATTGAATTCCGCATATCGTCTTCTAAGGAGTGTGCGCACTTCTTCCGCGCTCGCGGCAATGGTACAGAACCGCACAGGCAGCACAGTATAATCCTTCATTACCTCCTCAATCACCTTTTCATGGGCGATCATGTTTTCCCGATTGATAACGTACTTCGTCATGGGAGAGCTGCTGATGACAGCGCTGATATCTTTATAGCCTATGGTTGAAACGATATCTCCCCTCTCGCCGATGCCAATGGGACCGAAATTCCGCCCTTCATTACTCTCTACTATGCAGTAAACGTACTTCCCTTCCCTGGCCATCTATCAGATCTCCGTTTCTTCATGCACTAAGTCAGCAAGAAGAAATAACTCATACACCTTGCTTGTCCTTTTGCTTGTTTTCTGTGTTGTGTCAAAGCTTACATAACTCGTTATGCGTGCTTCAACACGCCTTGAAAACAAACAAAATTACGGCGTAATCTGTATAACTTATTTATTCTTGATTCCTAATAATCGATTTTTATCATATTCATAGGTTTTGGAGGTATTTGTTTTTTTTCATACTTTCCCGTATCTACAATAGCATCGTTATCTTTGCTTTCTGCTACAATAGATTCCAATATTTCAATCTCACCATCAATAACAGAGATGTCTTTTTCTATCTGCGATATTCTCTTGTTCAGATTTCCTCTTTCCTGTTCCAGACGTACCTTGTTTTTCTCCAAGATAAACATGTCTAAGAATTCGGCTCTTTTTAACCTGGGTCTGGATCTTAGTTTGGTACTGACCGCAGTATTAATATCCGAAACTGAACGTGGTTTTTTCCCCAACGGTGTCTCCTCCTTTCCTGATTCCGTGAATTTAAAATTCGCCTGCCTTTTCCGCATATTGAGCGGCTATCTGGCACCTCGCCATTTGCGAATAACAACACACGGTAAACTTTTCGAACCACCACATCCTGATCTTAAAAATCTGTTTCTCTTTCAGGACTGATTACCCTTGATTAGCAGTGTTGATCAATCAACTCCGCAATGATTTCCTTGACCCTGTTCTGATTGGCTTTGCTGCCTATGCGGCTGGTTTCAGAGGCCAGGATGTCCATACAGGTCTGTCTGAATATTTCATCATTTTTGTCGACCGAAGCCTTGCGAACCTTAAGGGTTTTTGCAATCATCAGGCACCCCCTCACAGTGGGGGCAAATTCGTAAGAATCGGAATCCCTCAGTCCCCTGACGATCTTGACGATCCTGGATGCATCACCATTGGCAATGCCCGATTTGGATTTAGTGATATTAACCTCAGTCTCTTCGTCAAAATGATCCAGATCTATAGTGATCATACGATCCCGCAGGGCGTCCTGGCTGCGGTGTACACCGGCATATTCCTCCGGGTTACTTGTAAAGATGGCCGTAAAGTCCTTGTCTACTCGTAGGTAATTGGAATCTCCCTCGCGTGCCGTCGGCAGGTCGAGCATCTTTTCCTGTAGTACTGATAGAAGTACATTATTGGCCTCGGGCCTGGAACGGGTAAACTCATCGTAAATAAGCGTAAACCCGTACTTGCAGGCTATGGTCAGGCGATTGTCCACCCATTTTTTCCTCATATCCTCCTCGGTCTTGAGAACAGAGTGAATGAAGTTATCCACCACCTTGCGGATTCGATAGCCGTATTCACCACCTACCAGGTCCGAAGTAGAGAATTCCTCATCCCCATGGATCATAACTACCGGCCGGCCAATTTTGCTCGCCACATGCATGGCCATGGTGGTCTTGCCTGTCCCGGAAATCCCCCGAAGATGGAGGGGAAAACCGGCAGCTACATAGGCCAGAGCCCTCTTTGTAACATCCTCAACATACGGGGTTTCCACGAAATTGGGCAAGGGACTCGGCTCCAATACGGTTGTAATCTCGTCTATCGACATATCATCAATCCTCCTTTAAAATAGATTGCGGTAAGCAGTGGGCAGTGGGCAGTGGGCAGTGGGCAGTGATCATAGACCTCGGACACCTTTTCCCCTCCACCCACTGAATCCTGCCTGCCACACACCACATTCCGCCTACTTTTTACTAACAACTCCCTTGCCACTGCATTTCAGGCATGGGAGATAGTACCCTTTTACAACACCTTTCCCATTACACTTGGGACACGTTTCAACTGGTTCCTTTATCCCCACCATGCCCTTTCCGCCGCAGACAATGCAGGTCAGGCGCTGGCCGCGGTGGATTCCGGTACCGCCACAGTATACGCATTCAATAGCTGGTCCCGACATGCTCACTTCCTCCCGGCCGCCACAGACCTGACAGACGGAGAATTCGGACAGGAGTTCAAACGGGTCGACCCCTGTTCCTTTACAGAAGGAACACTTCAGGGTAATCTTGTCACCTTCCTTCTTAATAATCTCGACACCCATTATATTTTCTCCTTTTTTGATTAATCCGTACAAGTAAGACTCATAAGCAGTTTCTCACCATCGGGTTATTCGGCCAGAAAATATAATGTGCCTTCTTTTCTTATCTCTTCGTCGTCAAGAAGCCCCCGCATAACGGGAATCAGGGTTCGCCAGTTTTCGACGCCGAGCATGTCTGCAACCTGGGTCATCTTCAGACCTTCAGAGCTGTCTTCGAGAAGGTCCAGAATCCTCCCCCCCATATCTTCTTCAACTTCTTCCTCTTCTTCATCTGCAGCAACTTCTTCTATTGCTTCTTCCACTTCCTCTGCCTCTTTAGCAGGTTCCTCAATGATTTCCTCGACGGTCTTCACTTCTACCTCTGCTGCTACTTCAACCGGTCCGGCAACAACCGTGCGCCCTCTCGCGGCCTGCATGGCAGACAAAAGGTTCCTCCATGCTTCGGCCGTTTCCCTTATCTCGCCTTGGTCTCTCTTCTTGCGTTCATCCTCAGAGGCATCCAAATCAGACTTGAACTTGGTCAGTTCGGCCCTCAGGTTGTCGGCCATCTCCTGGTGAGTGCTGTCAAAATCGCTCAGAAGATTCTCAATATCGACACTTCGCTGGTTCACTTCAGCCTGATCCGTCTTCTTGCGTTCACCCTCTGCCGCATCTAGGTCAGATTTGAACCTGGTCAGTTCGGCACGCAATGTTTGCGCCATATCACCATGTGCCTTACCAAACTCATCGATCAGCTCTCTGGCTTTATCCTTAAGATCCATAATGTAATCTTTTCTCTCTGCAATCTCGGCCTGATCTTCTTTCCTGCGTTCACCCTCTGCCGCATCCAGATCAGATTTGAATCTGGTCAGTTCGGCCCTCAGGTTATCGGCCATCTCCTGGTGGGCACTGTCAAAATCGCCCAGAAGATTCTCAATATCGACACTTCGCTGGTTCACTTCAGCCTGATCCGTCTTCTTGCGTTCACCCTCTGCCGCATCCAGGTCAGATTTGAACTTGGCAAGTTCATCCTTCAGTTCCTTAGACATTGCCGCGTGTACTTTGCCAAAGTCATTTAACAAATGTCCTGTTTCCTTCTTGATATCAGCCGTTGCCTGCTTGACATCAGATATAACTCTAACCCTTTCCTCATAGGCACCGGCTATTTCTTCAGTCAACCTTCTTAAATCGTCTGCATTTGACATGTCTTATCCTCCTGTAGTATTAATGTCATAGGACATACTTGGGAAAATCTAACATGCTTCATAGAAGGGCATCTTACACTTCTATATTCTCAAGGATGTCTTGGAAGTTGCTATTAGCGAATCTGAATCTTACAGATTGGCATTTCAATTGTGGATTGCAGGTTGAAAAACAGAAACAGATTGAAAATCAGAAACAGAATAACCTGCAATCCTCCACTAACCACTTGCCCTTGATACCTCCTGCCACTGGGTTTGAATCTTTTCTCTTACGACTTCAAAACCTTCCAGCATGCTGATCATTTCTTCGTCGCGCTCACTTTGCTGCACACTGAGCGATTTGAGCATATTTTTCAAATCTTTTATTTTTACATTTTCTCCCTTCGATAAAAGATTCTTAAGGGCAACTCTGATATCTTCCTGTTCGATCTGAAAGCGTTTGAGCGCCCTGATAATCTTCTTCTCCCGCTCTTTCTGCCGTTTCAAGATATCTTCTTTTATGGTCTTAATATCTTCCAGGCTTGAACGGCTTCCGCTAAGAACTATGTTCCTCAACCGGCTGATCATCTCTTCCTCTTCCACCCGGAAACGCTTGAGGTTTTCTTCTGCCTCTTCTTCAGTTCGCTGGCGGAGCTCGGTTACGCTGCTCATCATGCTGTCGAAGTCCTTTTTTCTCAGGCTTTCAGATTTCGCAAGGTTATCCCTGAGACTGGCCATCATATCTTCGATTTCTAATTGGAAACTTCTCAATAGTTGATTGGCCTGATTCATCAAAGTGCCGACTGTCTTCACGCGCATTTCGTATGAATCGATAATGCTGTTTGCCAGTACCCTTAAATCATTTCCAACCGTCATCTTTTCACCTCTTAATGTAAAAAACCGCAAATAAGCCGGACAATAGACTTTGGAAGGGAGTATTGTCAGGTTTACTTACGGTTCTCCTGAGTAACTTGAAGAGATGTCAGATATGCTCGAGCCCTTAATAAATCTCCGGTATCCTTTTAGCAGAGGGGTATTTCCTACGCCCCCGCTTCCTCCAGGATATCTGCCAATCCCCCTTCAGTTTTAACAACATTTTACTAAGCTGTAGCGGTAAGACCGATTGCCTCGGCATATTTCAGGAAGGTCTCAACACCCGCTACCGTTACTCTCGCCTCAATGGCGAGCAGCTCGATACCTACGAGAGATACCCTGACCCACGCATCGACGACAACACCCTTATCAAGGATCCTGTCAACCACCTCTACTAAACTTGAGGATGCAATAGCTTTCTCGACTGCCATATTTTTCACCTCCTTTCGTTGTGGATTTTATGAAGAATGACCTGTTCAGGCATTCCTCCCATTAAGAGCCTGCCTGCATAAACTTACAAGCTCATTAATATCGAATGGCTTTTCTAAAAATGCGAAAACCCCGTCTTTTAAGAAAAGTTCACGACTTCCCTTGAAGGCCGATATGGCGATAACTTCTGCAGCACATCCATTTTCCCGAAATTTGCGCATAGTGCTAAGGCCACTCATATCAGGAAGAAGATAATTGAGAACAATTAATGGTGTGTTCGGAAAGTCGGTCAGTCTTTCAATGGCTTCTTCGCCTGTCATCACGGCATCTACGGAAAAACCGGCTTTTTCCAAAACATTACTCATTGACCAGATCATTTCTTCTGAATCCTCTACGATAAGAATTTCAACCGGGTTTGCTCCCATTCTCGCATCCTTTATAGCTCCTTTTCCCCCAGGTGGGAGAAGATTAAGGAGGGTTCTGAAAAAACTTTCACCCCCGTCTTAATCCTCCCCCATCAAGGAGGGGGAGGGGGAAGGACTTAACATGTCCTGCCTGGTAGAGGGGAGATTCTCTTAACACTGCCTGAGAGATATTGCACTTAGTGTGCCAAGGAAGTCGTTTTCCTTAACTTGCTAATTTAACTGACTGTCTTTGAAAGGATTTTTATCCGGGAGATGTAAATAACCCTATGATTGTATGGCACCAATGCCCCAATTATGGCACTGGTGCCATAGTTTAGTGCTTAGTGGGCAGGGGGTAGTGGACAGGACCCACCATTGATGGTCTCGTAAAAAGTTAAGCCTACTGCATACTGCCTACTGCCTACTGTTCTATCTGATGGGTTTTTATCTTTCTTAGGAGGGTTTTGTAATCGATGCCCAGTTTACGGGCTGCCTTGCTTTTGTTTCCTTCTGACTCCTTTAATGTTTCGTTTATCATATTTTTCTCAATCTGATCGGTGTGGTGTTTGACCGTTTCCTTCAATGAACCTTTATTAACGAAAATCTGGGTGTGCGAATAGGGATTCATTACCGGCTGGTTTTGCGCAACATCGATATCAAACATCAAATGCTCCGGGTTTATGGAAGCATTTTCTTCGCAGAGAAGGGTTGCCTGGCGGACTATATTCCTCAATTCACGGACGTTCCCCGGCCAGTGATAGGTAATTAAATCCTTATAGGCCTCTTTAGAAAACCCTTGACAGTTTTTCTTGAGTTCTATAATGGCTTCATCTATAAATTTTTTCGCTAAGTAAGGGATATCATCTTTTCTTTCCCTGAGTGGAGGTACTTTGATGGAAAACTCATTCAATCGGTAGTATAGATCGGAGCGGAATCTGCCTTTTCCTATGTCCTCTTCCAGGGATGTGTTGGTTGCCGCAATAATTCGAACATTAACAGGAACAGGTTTTTTTGCACCCAATCTCTGTACATGCCTTTCCTGCATGACGCGAAGAAGCTTTTGCTGGGCAGGATAAGAAAGATTTCCCACCTCATCTAAAAAAATTGTGCCTCCTTCAGCCAGCTCGAACTGACCCGGCTTATCTGCATGAGCACCCGTAAACGCTCCCTTCATATAGCCAAACAGTTCGCTTTCTATAAGGGTTTCAGGAATTGCGCCGCAGTCTACAGCGACAAAAGGCCCTTCCTTTACCTCACTCGAATCGTGAATGGCCCGGGCTACGAGTTCCTTGCCTGTACCACTTTCTCCTTCTATCAAAACAGTATACGGGGTGGGAGCCACTTTTTCTACCAGATCGACTATTTTGTTGACATGGCTGCTATTCCCCATCATTTCATAAAGGAATACTCGCTTTTTCAGGACTTTTTTTAAATTTTCGACTTCTTTTGCAAGCTCTTCTTTCTCCAGTGCCCGTTTGATTGTAAAGATGAGATCATTGTTATCGATTGGTTTTGTGATATAGTCATATACACCCATTTTCATAGCCTTAACAGCGGACTTTACATCTGCATGGGCTGTGATCATGATGATGGGGATTCCCGGAAGAATTTTTTTAATTTTGGACGCAACCTGCAACCCTGTTTCTCCAGGCATTCGATGATCTAATAAGATAAGGTTTGGGATGGTTTTTTCCAGGATTTTCAGGGCTTCTTTTCCGTTTTCCGCTTCAAGCACTCCATATCCGTATGCCGTCAGGACATTGTTTATTGCCCACCGGAAATCATGATCATCATCGACTACAAGGATGTTTATCCCGGATGGAGTTTTGGCTCTTTGGGTCATTCCCCCTCCTTTTTACTCTAACCTGAGACCTTTGAATTTTGCCATAAATAGTCTGAATGGTCATTCCCGTGCAAACGGGAATCCAGCCCCCGATCAGGTCGAGGACAAGCATTTTAAACTTGTTATGGATTCCCACTTTCGTGGGAATGACAGAAGCGGGCGTTTTGCAAAGGTCTCAGCCTATAGGCAGCCTTACGGATATTTTCGTTCCCCGCCCTCCTTCGTGTCCGGCGGTGATGCTCCCATTGTGGTGTTTTACTATGGCATGGGAAATGCTCAGTCCCAAACCGGTGCCGCTATCTTTGGTAGTAAAGAAAGGTTCAAATATTTTCTGACGGTATTCTTCCGGAATACCGGGACCGTCATCAATAACGTTCACCTCTATTAGATCCCTTGATTTAAGAACCCGTGTCTGCACGGTGATTGTACCATTGACGGGGACGGCCTGGAGCGCGTTCATGAACAGATTGAGAAAAACCTGCCCGAGCTTTTCCTGATCACCTTTTATTTCCGGCAGTTTTTTCCCAAAACAGGTTTTAATTTTAACCTGGAAGGAATGTGCTTCAAGGTTGGCCATATGCAACATCCTGGTTACCACTTCATTGATGTTCAAGGGTTTGCTGACCATTACAGAAGGTTTGGCAAATTCCAGCAGATCCTTTATAAGACCACTTGCCCTCTGGCTGTTCCGGTAAATCATCTTAAAATTCTCTTTAATATTGTGCGGAAGTTCCGCAGTATCCAGACAAAACTGGGCGCATGAACTAATGACGGCAAGTGGATTTCTCAACTCATGGGATAGTCCTGCAGAGAGCTGTCCCAGAGAGGAGAGCTTATCGGACTGTGCAAGGACATTTTGCATTTTGACCTTCTCGGAGATGTCCACAAATGAGCCCATCATGCAAACGGGCTTGCCGGATTCGTCTTTAATCGTGCTTACTGAAAGATTAACATCAAAAAGTGAACCGTTTTCCCTTACTGCAACCAGCTCGCCGATCCAGCCTTCGTTGCGCCGTAATGAATCCACCATTTTTTTTGTTTCCTCTTCCTTATGCCAGAATTTTAAGTAAGGCTTTCCTAAGATATCTTCTTTGCTGTCATACCCCCACATTTTACGGAAAGAAGGATTTACATAGGTAATATTTCCATCAAGGTCTGTAAAGGCAATGGCGTTGATGGATGAAGTAATAGCGTCGTTTCTTATTTTCAGATCTTCTATCATCTGTTTGTAATCGGTAATATCACCGAGTGTTAATACTACTCCGCTTATCTCACCGGATTTCTCCAGGATAGGAGCTCCGTTGACTGAAAGAAATACTTGCTTTCCATCAGGTTGCTGGAAGGCATAGTGCATACCATAAATCGTCTCGCCGGCAGCCGTTACCCGCATAAACGGCAATTGTTCGTCGGGCACCGGTTCACTGCTGGTGTCAGTAAAACGAAACTCTGGAGCATTATAGGAAAGTTGAGTAAGTTTGTTCTTTGATAGGCCCAGTATTTCTTCGGTACGATTGCTGACAAAAACGATGTGCCCCTCGGTATTCAGCAACATTATCCCGGACGGGCTGGCCTTCATAATACGATCAATTAGGCGGCGTTTATGGCTCAACCGTTTTTCTGCCCGCTTGCGATCCGTGATGTCCTGTCCAATAGATTGATATTCAATAAGATTACCCTGTGTATCAAACAACGCACGGTCAGTCCACTGCTGCCAGCGAAGTTCATCGCTATGCACAATTATCTGATACTCATGTGTTCTAATGGGGTTTTGGATGGTCAGGACCATAAATTGGTTTTTCACTTTTTCATGGTCTTCCTTCGGAATAAATTGCAAGCAGTTTTGGTTGATCAGGTCTTCTTTGTTTTTGTTAAAGTAGCGGCAGTATGTGTCATTGACGAACGTCAATGTTCCGTCAGGAAGAAACCTGCAAATCATGGCAGGCATATCTTCTACCACAGTACGATATCTTTCCTCGCTCTCCTGTAGCTCTTTCTCTGCTTTCTTTTTCGCCTCGTCGAGGCGATACCGCCGGAGCGCCCGTTCGATTACAGAGGAAAGCAGTTCGAAATACCCTTCAGCAACGTCTTTAACGATATAATCGTAGGCCCCCAGTTTCATTGCCTCTACGGCGAGCTGCTCACTACCACCACCGGTAACCATAATTGTCGGGGGAAGCGGACCACGTGAGGCAAGGATGCGAATCACCTCAAGTCCTTCGTAGACGGGCATTACCTGATCCACAACCAATACGTCGTGGGAACCAGTCTCGTACATGGCAAGACCCTCTTCGCCATTATCTGCGACGTCTACGACATAACCATCATCCTCAAGTTTCTTCTGAAGGAAGAGAGCCAGACTGGCATTATCTTCCATTATCAGAATGCGTGCAGGTTTTGATCGAGGCATAATATTCACCTAATGTCCCAACGTTGCAATTTAAAAATACTGTAACATTCTAAAATATATAATATTATTAATCGATTTGAGTTTTTCTTTTCCTGAATGTGAAGCTCCACGCTCACAGGGCGGGGCTTCCCGGTAAGAATCGGAGATAGTGAGCTGTCGCGAACAACATGTTTGTTTTATGAAGAATGCGTATCACGGTACAATGGGTACTGTCAAGCTTGGGGTTGGGATCAGCAACTATTTAAGTCAAATACAATCTCAGAAAGAAATTATGATTTATTCAATTTCTTATAAGGTAAAAATATGTTAGAAGTGATTATGACATCGTATAACTATAGATATTTCTGGATATCAACCCTTTTTGTTTTTATAGTAGTCTTAGTGAGCGGTTGCGCTATCGTAAATGTTCCTCTTTTCCCCTCCGCACAGGAACTTCAGGAACGTGTCCTGGGGGGTGAAGGAGATAGCAAAATCCTTCTCATAGATATCTCCGGCTTGATTTCCGAGAAAGAACGGAACACCTCCGGTTGGCTCCGTGAAGGAACATCTATCGTCTCTGAGGTAAAGGAGGCATTAAAAAAGGCAGAATCGGATGATGCGATCAGTGGTCTTATTCTTCGAATCAATTCTCCCGGCGGCACTGTCACCGCCAGTGATATCATTCATCATGAGTTGAAGTTGTTCAAGGAAAAAACCGGTGTGAGAATAACGGCCTGTTTAATGGATGTCGGTGCATCGGGGGGATATTATGTGGCTACTGCTGCAGACGAAATAATTGCTCATCCTACAACGATTACCGGGAGTATCGGTGTTATTACATTACGGTTCAATGTGGAAGGTCTTCTCTCACGCATAGGGATTAAAGAAGAAACCGTCAAATCCGGCGACAAGAAAGACATCTTGTCACCATTCAGGCCAAGTACTCCGGAGGAACGTAAAATTATACAGGCGATCATCGACAGCCTCCAACAAAGGTTTATAAGTGTCGTCACGGACGGACGGAAATCCCTGACAAGGAAGGATGTAGAAAAGCTGGCAGACGGCCGGATATACACCGCATCTCAGGCCCAAAGAGCAAAACTTATCGATCGGGTGGGTTATCTGGACGATGCAATAAAGCAGATAAAACAATTTTCGGGTATCCAAAACGCATCCGTAATTACCTATTACAGGCCTGGAACCTATAAGGGAAGCATCTATTCAGCGCTTCCAAAAGCCCCCTTGAACATCAATCTGATTTCCATCAACGGGCAAGGGCTGATAACTCCACCGGGGGTCCACTTTATGTATATGTGGGTCCCTTGATATCCACTCCCGCCCGATACGTAAAGCTGCATTTTCCAAGGTACTCAAACACTAAGAGAAAATAACTTGATTTTAATAACCCATCTCTTTATCATTTGCTGAGAATAATATTAAGGATATCTATGCTCCGGATTACGAACAGTGGGATGCTCCCGGAGGTCAGGTAGAAACAAGGTAATGTTGACGCACTCGTAAAAAGTCAGTTTTTGTCACCCTGAACAATACCACAAATGTCACCCTGAACTTGTTTCAGGGTCTCCTGAGATTCTGAAATAAATTCAGAATGACAAGAGTGATGTTGAAGTTGATCCTGAACTAAGTGAGATCCTGAACCAAGTTCAGGATGACAAATGGTGCGTTTTATGCCTTTTTAAGAATGCATCAAATCCAAATAAATTTTTCCGGTTTGTCCGGGTCAAGGAGGTATTACAATGGATTGGGGAATGGAAAATCGTATGTCACAGCTTATTCAGTCAGATGGTCACTGCTTCTTCTTGCCGATAGATCACGGCTATTTTCAAGGTCCTACCACCTGCCTGGAAAAGCCCGGGGAAACCATCAAACCCCTTCTCCCCTATTGTGATGCTCTTTTTGTTACCAGGGGCGTACTCCGTTCATCGATTGACCCGGAAAACACGAAACCCGTTATTCTAAGAGTATCCGGCGGTACCAGTGTGATCGGTGAAGATCTTGCAAATGAGGGCATTACCACATCAATTGAGGAAATTATTCGCCTCAATGCTTCCGCTGTCGGCATTTCGATCTTTGTGGGAAGTAAATATGAGCATGAATCGCTTACAAACCTTTCAAAGCTTGTCAATCAATGCGAAGATTACGGCATCCCGGTAATGGCGGTTACCGCTGTCGGTAAAGAGTTGGAAAAACGGGACGCCAGATACCTTGCCCTATGCAGCCGCATCGCCGCGGAACTCGGCGCACGGGTGGTAAAAACCTACTGGTGTGAAGATTTTGATAAAGTCACCAGTACCTGTCCCGTCCCTGTGGTCATGGCGGGTGGACCTAAATGCGAAACGGAACTTGAAGTTTTGGAATTTGTTCATGATGGAATGCAAAAAGGTGCCATCGGTATCAACCTCGGGAGAAACGTCTGGCAAAACCCCAATCCCGTTGCCGTCAGCAGGGCTCTGCAGGCCATCATCCACGAAAATTACACTCCTAAAGAGGCCTGGGATCTGTTCAACACTATCGTGCAGGAACAGAAGTGAGAAATCCTCTCACCCGCTTTAAGGAAACTGATTCCGCGTAAAAGGGTAACGAACCATGCGTGTAGCAATGTATTACAATAACAGTGACGTTCGCTTGGAAGAGCTTCCAACACCTGAGATCGGACCCGGTGAACTGCTGGTAAAGGTAATGGCCAGCGGTATCTGCGGCAGTGATGTGATGGAATGGTATCGTGCCAAAAAGGCTCCTCTGGTCCTGGGCCACGAAATTGCCGGAAAAGTTGTTGAAGTGGGAGAGGGTGTCAAACGTTACAACGTCGGCGACAGGGTATTCGTCTCTCACCACATCCCATGCAACACCTGTCACTACTGTCTTAGAGGTCACCACACGGCATGCGAAACTCTGCACACGACAAACTACGACCCCGGTGGCTTTGCCGAGTTCATACGGGTGCCACGGCTCAACGTAGACCGCGGTGTCTTTTTACTACCTGAAGAACTCACCTTCGAAGACGGTGTTTTTATTGAACCGCTGGGCTGCGTTATCCGCGGACAGAGGATTGCGAATCTCCAGCCGGGACAATCCGTGCTTATCCTCGGCAGCGGTATTTCCGGTCTTCTCCACCTTTTACTCGCCCGCACCCTGGGTGCTGGGCGGATAATTATGACAGATATAAATGAATATCGCCTGCAGACAGCGCAAAAGTTCGGTGCAGATGCTGTAATTAACGCCAGCGATGATATTCCTTCCCGCACACACCAGATTAATAACAACAAACTTGCAGACTTAGTCATTGTCTGTACGGGAGCCCCGGCCGCTTTCACACAGGCATTGCAGTCCGTCGATCGAGGAGGCACTGTCCTATGCTTCGCAACAACCGAACCGGGCATTGATCTCCCCGTGCCAATTAATGAGTTCTGGCGCAATGAGATAAAATTGATTCCCTCGTACGGTAACAGCCCACTGGATGCGATGGAAGCGATAGAACTGATTCGAGCAGGACGTGTACCCGTTCAAAAAATGATCACACATCGGTTGAGTCTGGAAGAAACAGGATTGGGGTTTCGGCTCGTTGCCGAGGCGAAGGAGTGTATCAAAGTAATTATCGAACCGCATAAACAATTAACCGTCTCGTAAAAAGTCAATTTTTTCACCCTGAACAATACCACCGTCACCCTGAACTTGTTTCAGGGTCTCCTGAGATTCTGAGCGAGATTCTGAAATAAATTCAGAATGACAAATGGTGCAATTTATGACTTTTTACGAATACACAAAAAATTAACCGTGGAGATAATTGATTTTGAAAGTCTTTTTGAATTCCAGTCCCTTAAATGTTACAACATTCTCCCCTTCTGAAGTGGAAGGGGTTTTTTCTTTCCACAGAACTCTGCCAAACTATATGCCAACACCCCTCGTACCATTGAACAGGATTGCTGAAAGACTCGGAGTGGACCATTTATTTATAAAAGATGAGGGCAAGCGTTTCGGCTTGAAGGCATTCAAGGCGCTCGGTGCCTCACATGCTGTTTTCCGTATCCTCCAGGAACGGAGCGGTGGCATTCTAAGGCCTGAAGACTTTCTTACGGAAAAAGGCCGCCGGCTGGCAGATGGAATAACCTTTTCCTGTGCAACAGACGGCAATCATGGCAGGGCAGTAGCGTGGATCGCACGGCTTCTTGGAAAACCCGCGGTTATTTTCGTACCACGCGGAACCGTACACGCCAGGCTAGAGGCGATCGAGTCGGAAGGGGCAGAGGTTGTCGTAGTAGATGGTACCTATGACGATGCCGTCAGACGTGCCGCTGAAGAAGCAAAAAGCAAAAACCGTCTGATCATAGCTGACACAGGATATGCGGACTATATGGAAATACCCCTCTATATCCAGCAGGGATACCTGACGCTTTTCCTGGAAACAACTATTCAGCTTGAGGAGCTGGGTGAGAAACCGCCGGATATCGTCTTTGTCCAGGTGGGCGTTGGAGCTTTCGCTTTCGCAGCCGCCCGCTATTTCCATGATCCGACGGCTTTCCCCCGTCTGATCTCCGTCGAGCCAACAGCAGCGGATTGTTGTCTTCGTTCCGCAGAAATAGGAAATGGCAGGCCCCATTCTTTTGTATCGACGGAAAATACAATTATGGCGGGTTTGAATTGCGGGACACCTTCTCTTACCGCATGGCCCGCGGTGCGTGATCGATTCGACGCATTCGTTGCCGTAGAAGATAACTACGCCAGAGAGGCGATGATTCTCCTGGCTGAGGAGGGGGTAGTCTCCGGGGAATCCGGTGCAGCGGGTTTGGCGGCCTTAATTGCCCTGCATGCTGAAAAACCGGATTTCTTAGAAAAGGAGCTTCACATAAGGAATGGGGCACGGGTGCTTCTAATAAATACCGAAGCAGACACCGATCCGATTGAATATCATCGAATTGTTGGAAAGACAGCCACAGAAGTTGAGCGTATAACTCCGGGCAATCAATCAATATCGAGTTATTGTCAAATGTTGTGTATGAGAAAATTAGGCGGCGATCCGATTTTCTTCAATACCATTTACAAATCTCACTCCTTCAGCCACTTTAGCTAATGTCTCATAATGAAAGAGGCGTTGCCATTTTTTCTCTGCACATCGGCAAAGTTGGAATGCCATGGTCAAGACCGTCTTTGAAGAAAAACAACCTCTCACCTTGGCGGTCCGCAACCTGACCGTTGCAAAGGTTGATTCTATGGGATTCGTTGTCCGAATATGCTTCCAGTGTCCAGCCGGAAAGTCATAAAACGTCAACAATGCTTCCCTGTCTTTTTTCAAGCACCCTGCAGCCTTTGGATATTTGACTCCATATATTTCAATAAAATCATCAACATGTTTCTGTGCTTCATCCTTGTCAGGTGCCATCCATATCTGATGAAGTTTGCTCTTGGCTTTCGCCTGAATGCTCTTTGGTAATTTGTTCAACACGTTGGCAGTCTTATGAACCCAGCATCGCTGCCATCGGGTCGTGTCATAAACCTTTGCCAAGGCTTTCCAGAATCCCAGGGCACCATCACCTACGGCTAATTCAGGTGCTTCCTTGAGCCCCTTGTGCTTCAGGTCAATCAGTACCTCAGTCCATGACAGCTCGCTTTCTCTGAATCCGCCTTCTATGGCAAGTAATTCTTTTCTCCCGTCTTTTGTTGCGCCGATGATGACCAGAAGGCACTGCTTCTCTTCCATACGAACATTACAGTAGATGCCATCGGCCCAAATATAGACATACCTTTTATGCGATAAATCCCGGTTTCGCCACTCTTCAAGATCATTCTGCCAGCCTTCTTTCAGGTGGCTGATTGTCGATGCTGATAGTCCGGGAGCATCTTTACCGACTAGCGCTGCCAAGGCGTCGCTAAAGTCTCCGGTGGAGATCCCCTTCAGGTATAGCCATGGTATCAGTTCTTCCATACTTTTTGTTTTGCGAAGATAGGGTGGTAAGATTGCAGAACTGAATCGAATCCAATCGGTTTCGCCTTCCGATCCACGATCACGAACACGAGGAACTCGAACGTGTACCGGGCCGATGCCGGTCTGAATCTCACGTCCAGGAAGATATCCGTTGCGGGTGATCCTCTGGCAACCCTTATTATCCTTTAAATCAGTATAGATGGCTAAAAATCTTTCGATCTCTGCCTCTAACGCTTCGGCTAACAACTGCCTAGCCCCGCTACGCAAAATATCGGTGATAGGATCGTCAACAAAAGTCGCTGGCTTTTTCAGTTCAGTTACGTTATTTCTATTCATGGTGTGTGTGTCCTTTCTTCTTATTTTGAAGTGTTGGGCAATTGAGCTAACAATCGCCCAGAGGATACACCACCTAATATCTTAAACACAACTTTTGATTATATCTCATCAATATCTTCTGAAAAATAACACTCTTCACAAATTAAATTACCCAAATCGTCGTGTTTTTCCAGTATTATATGGGGATGTAATAACGGAAGTTCTTTTCCACATCTACTGCATCTTATTTCCAGTCCGCATTTTCCTGAGACACCTTGAACTTTATTATTATCTCGATCTTCCACAATATGTTCTCCCTTCATTCAATTCAGCATTATCTGTAGCTCATAAACCCCCATGGCCTGTGGCCACAACGAAACACAAAAGTGTAGGGCCCGTTCCCCGAACGGGCCGATGAGGGCATCGGCCCCTACACTTTTATATAAAGATAAAGTGTTCAGTAAGTTAGCAGGACAAAGCTTATTCTCCCTTAAATCAATCCGGCTGAAAACATATAATTTATAGAAATTTTTGTCAATAAATAAGTTACTTATCGAAGATGTGACCCAATAAGATAAATAAAGATCGGGTCGCCATGGAGGGATGAGTCGGGGAAAAGAACCTCCAGGGGTTTCCAGCCTGGAAGAGGAAAATTGCATGAGGCAACACGGGTTCCCGGACGAAGCTCTTTGTCCAGCTTTTTAGCCAGACGCTCCATTACATCGGGAAAGAGATAGCAAAAAACCACATTCGCATCACCGAGATCTACTTTCCAGAAGTTTTCCCACCTAACCCGGACCCCCTCGATCCCGAGATTTAGAATTCTGGCGATGACATAAGCCAGAACATTTATTTCAAACCCCAGGGCCGTCACACCGTAGCGCCTCCTCGCTGCCCTAAGGACCCTGCCATCCCCACAACCTATATCCACAAGAAGTTCATCGGCATTCATGGAAACAGCGTCGAGAAAAGTTTTGACCCTGATGTTCGCGGTGGGGACAAACATTGCCCCCTGTGTGATCGGATGTACCGACAGAGTAGCAAAAGCATACAGCAACTTGATGGCGAAAAGCCCGCACAACAATCCAAGTACCGCTAAAATCCATCCCACTATCTTAACCTCATTGAAAATTTAATGTATTATTTAAAGTCTTTTTCTGTCAACCTGGATCATGTCCTGCTTGTTTCAGGATCATTCAGAGTCTCTAACTCATTGAAATAATGAGATCCTGAAACAAGTTCAGGATAACAAATGGTACTTTTTGAGACTTTTTAAGACACTGCCAAAATTTTGTATAGCCATCCCAAAACTGTATAGAGTCTTGGAAATATGGTTCGCTTTCAGAATCACATTTATAAGATTACCCTTATAAATCAACTTCCATATTCTGTCAAATCTAACACTGTGGACAGGATATCCCCATTATGATATATGCCAGATTAGTTAACGCAACATGGAGGAAATCCGATGATAGACATTACCGAAATTGATTATTCACTCCTCGATCGGCATGCATTGATGGTGTACCTCTTTCATCCCCGTCCTGAATACGGCACACCCGACTCCCGAACCGTTGCTAAGGATGTCCTGATCCCCGTGGAAGAGGACGTGGTTGTGGGAGCACGGTTCCATCTTGCCGAGAAGACGAGCGCCAATATTCTATTCTTTCACGGTAATGGTGAGACTGCAGGGGATTACGATGACTTAGGGACATTATACAGGTCGGCTGGCATCAACTTCCTCCCCGTTGATTACAGGGGATACGGGCGATCCACCGGTACACCCACGATCACTGCCATGATGCGTGACTCACATCTGATCTTTGACTATGTATTAAGCTGGCTTCGGGAAAATAGTTATACCGGTCCATTCATTGTGATGGGGAGATCGCTGGGAAGTGCATCCGCACTGGAGCTGATAGCAAACTATAAAGATAAAATAGACGGGGCTATAATTGAAAGCGGTTTCGCCTATTCCCAAACCCTGCTTAATCTCCTAGGTATCAACATGAAGAGTATCGGACTCAACGAGGAAGACGGGTTTCGCAATATCGACAAAATCCGTACCTTTGACAAACCGACCTTGATTATCCATGCAGAGAAGGACCATATCCTTCCCTTTGCTGACGGTCAGTCCCTATATAACGCCTCCCCTGCTAAGGAGAAAAAGCTTCTCAAAATCCTCGGGGCCAATCATAACGACATCTTTTTACGCGGAATGGAGGACTATATGCGGGCGATAAAAGAATTAATCGCCCTTATCAGCGGATGATTTACGTTGTTATATGCTATTAATCGCGTTCACTCCCAGATCCGCTGATCAACGATTAGCTTATCTTCTTCGGACAGCGTGGCCGGCTCGATAAATTCGATCTTATCTATTTTGACGGTACATATTTCCTTGAAAGAGGTTTCAAAACTGTTCCGTAATTCGTCCCTTTTAACAACGTCTCCCCTCTCTTCCAGCCTGACCGTCAAAAAATCCTTGTGGAGTTCTCTGCTGACGACAAGCTGAAATTTTACGTCATCAAACCGTTCACTAATCTTTTTTAACTGGCTCGGGGCAATAAAAAGACCCCTCACCTTTACGGCATCACCAACACGCCCGGCAATACCGCTCAGTCGATATGATGTCCTTCCACAGGGACAGGGTTCATCGATGATACTTGAAAGATCGCCGGTCCCAAATCTGAAAAGAAAAAAGGTATTATTGAATCGGGTTACCACAACTTCACCGAGTTCCCCAGGCCCGACCTGTTTTCCGGTTGCTGGATCAACGATTTCAACGATTACTTCCTCGCAAATATGCCAGCCGTTTTTTTCACGGCACTCGTAGGCTACATCGCCTACCTCCGTGGCTCCGTACATCTGGTACGTATCTATCCCGTATTCTTTTTCAAACTTTTCACGTAGAGAAGGTTCGAGTGGCTCGGCTGCAAAGCTTGCACGCCGAAGCTTGAAATCGTTTTTAAAGTCATAACCCATATCCTCGGCTTTTTTAATTATAGCCATCAGAAAACTGGGGGTACCGGTATAGCCGGTCACACCCAGATCGCGGATCAACTGGATCTGCGCCTCGGCACCGGAAGACCCTGAAGGAACCACGGTGGCACCGACACTCCTCAGCCCGCCATGGAACGTAAGGCCGGCGGCCACCATATGATAAGAAAAGGCGTTGAGAGCCACGTCACCCTTTCTAAAGCCTGCAGCATGGTAGGCTCTCGCCCATAGGGGATCATCTTCGCCAAGGTGCGGTTCATAGACTGGCCCCGGTGAGGTAAAGATTCTATCAATCTCGCTATCCGCGTCACACAGACCGCCGAAGGGTGGTTCTCCAGCTTCGAGATCAACGAGTTTTTCCCTGGAAATTATTGGCAGTTTTTGGAGATCACTTAAAGTTTTTATATCTGATGGACTTACGCCCGATTCATCAAGCATATTTTTAATCTTTTCAGATCTCTGATATCCGAGATTGACCATTTCGGACAATCGCTGATCATAGTAATCCTGTCTTTCAGATAAGGTCATATCCTCTTTATCGTCAAAAAAATCTGTCATTTGTGTCTCCTTTTAAGTGAAGAGATCCTGAAACAAGTTCAGGATGACACTTTCACTATGTCATTCTGAATCCCCACTCTGTCATTCTGAATTTATTTCAGAATCTCGTAAAGAACCCCACTCCACTTCTCCCGTAACGAATGGATATAAATCTTTCCATTTTGGATTAAACTGACTAATTAGATTTACTTTCCAAGGACGATGCCAATTTTTCAATTGCTTTTCCCTTGCTATTGCTGCATTTACATCACTTGTTACTTCAAAATAAACTAATTTCGTGACATTGTACTTCTTTGTAAATCCTTCCTCCAATCTATTTCTGTGTTCGTATATTCTGTGCAACAAATTATTCGTTATACCAATATACAGCACCCTGTTAGATTTGTTAGTCAGAATATAAACAAAGTATTGATGTTGTTCCATTGGAACTTCAAGTTATTTAATCAGTAATCGTATTTTACAGGAGATCCTGAAACAAGTTCAGGATGACAGCCAAACAAAATCGGGATGACAGCTTCACTCTATCGTTCTGAATCCCCATTCTGTCATTCCGAGTGAAGAGATGCTGAAACAAGTTCAGCATGACACTGAAATAATTTCAGCCGATAGCCTTTCACAGCCATCGCTTACGTCTTCTGTATGACTTTACGTCCTTATACGATCTGGTGGCACCTGTCGCTCCCACCCCGAGATAAAATTCTTTTACGTCCGGATTTTCTATCAGATCATCGGCACCGCCCTCCATCACGATCTTCCCATTTTCCATAACATATCCGTAGTGTGCAATCTGCAGGGCCATATTTGCATTCTGTTCAACCAAAACGATTGTGGTTTCCTGCTCTTCATTTATTCTTTTAATTATCCGGAATATCTCTTTTACTACCAGTGGTGCCAGCCCCAGCGAGGGTTCATCCAGCAGTAAAAGTTTGGGATGCGCCATCAGGGCCCGCCCCATAACGAGCATCTGCAATTCACCACCGCTGCAGTACCCGGCGAGTGACTTTCGCCGTTTGAGCAATGCGGGAAAATAATTGTAGACCATTTCCAAATCTTTTTTGTACGGGCTGCCCCAGCGGGTGGCGGTACCCACTTTCAGGTTTTCTTCGATGGTAAGATATTTGAATGGCTGACGTCCTTCCAGTACCTGTATAATCCCCTGGCGAGTAATGGCTTCAGGAGATGAATTTTGGATAGACTTGCCATCATATACTATTGTTCCATCTGTCACCTCCCCGTTTTCCGGTTTGAGAAGTCCTGAGATTGCCTTTAGAGTAGTGGACTTGCCCGCACCGTTACTGCCGAGCAGGGAGATAATACGCCGCTTTTCAACGGCAAGAGACACACCTTTGAGCACCTGGATTACATCCGAGTAAACTACGCTGATATTGTTCAATTGTAATAAGATGTTGTTGTTCATATTAAATTCCAGTTTAAAGTTTCGAGTTTCGAGTTTTGGGTTAAAACTTTAAACCCTAAACCCGGAACCTGAAACTCTTATTAATACGAAAACGGCCATAGTCTGAAGTTGGAACGGATGATCCGCCACACCTCAGCCAATCCTTTGGGTTCAAAGAGAATAAACAGCACGATAGCCAATCCGAAGGCGAATTCGCGAAGTGCTGCCACGTTAAGTCCGATACCCGACGATATCCCGAGATTCATAAAAATATCCGTTGCCCCGCGCAAAACCTCATTTAAGCCGGTAATAAATATTGCCCCATAGATAGCACCTGCAACACTTCCCATCCCGCCTATAATAACCATAGCGATATATTCAACGGAGAGTCCCAGTGTAAATGGCTCGGCCGTAATGCTGATCATATAATATGCCCAGATAGCTCCGGCGATTCCGGCATAAAAAGAACTGATGCCGAACGAGAGGAGCTTGTATCGAAATATCGGAATTCCCATCCCCTCAGCGGCACGGTCATTGTCACGAATAGCGATAAATGCCCTCCCGTATTTGGTTCGTATTAAATTGACTGCCATAAGTGTCATGAAGACGAGACAGATGTAAATTACATAAAAGAAGCTTCTGTCATCACCTATCTCCAACCCAAATATGGTGGCCGTGGGAAGTGTAATCCCCATCGTGCCCTTCGTTAGACTTTCCCAGTGGACAAGGACGTATTCAATAATGAACTGACCGGCAAGCGTGGCAATAGTCAGATACAGTCCTTTGAGGCGACCTGACGGTATTCCAAAAATCATACCTACCATTGCCGTTATAAACCCGGCGGCAGGCACCGCCAGCCAGAATGGAAAGCTAAGAGAAGTAGCCAGAATTGCACCGGCATAGGCCCCCACTCCGAAGAAAGCACCATGGCCGAGAGATATCTGGCCGGTAAATCCGATCAGTATGTTGAGACCTATTGCGGCTATAGCCGCAATGCCGATCATATTGAATACATAAAGAGTATATGGTCCACTTATCAAAGGAACCACAGTAAAGAGCAGAAGAAGGCCAACACATAACCACAGCCGGCCAAAATCCGTCTCAAAGATAGCAAGTTCTTCTTCGTATCGTTCTTTAAAATTCCCACATGGGTGAAATTTAAATCTTCGCATTTTTACACACGCTCTATTTCTACCAGACCAAAAAGTCCATACGGCCTTACAAGTAAGATCAAGACGAGAACGCCATAAGGAACGACATCACGCAGTGACGTTGAAATATATCCACCGGTAAAGGTTTCCAGAAGTCCTATGATAAGGCCCCCAATGATTGCCCCGCCGATACTGTCGAGCCCGCCCAGAATGACTACAGGAAAGACCTTCAGCCCTATGGCACTAATCTCATGGACGTTAATCCCGTTGATAATTCCGAGAACAATACCGCTCATGGCAGCTACCAATGCGGCGATTGCCCATGAAAGGGCAAAGACCCTCCTCACATGAACCCCCAGGGAAAGGGAAGCTGTCTGGTTATCGGCAACCGACCTCATGTAAATGCCCTGTGACGAATATTTAAAGAAAAGACCAAAAAGCAGAAGAAAAATCATGCCTGTTATAAAAGAGGCAACATACACCGGCGGAACATAAATTAACCCTGTATTTATGCCAAGACCACTCGGGAGAAAATCCGGATAGGTATGTAGATTCCCTCCAAAAACGAGTAAAAGCAATCCCTTGAACATGGCGGCAAGCCCAACGGTCAACATAATCACATAAATAAGATGTTCACCAATCAGGGGACGCAGAAAAAGTCGTTCAACAACAAACCCCAGTATAAAGCTGCCTGCAAGCGTCAGCAAAAAAGCAACGGCAATCGGCAGTTTTGCCCACGTAACCAGAGCAAGGAACAAGAAGGCACCTGCGGCCATGAGTTCGCCATGAGCAAAGTTTAGAACACTCGATGATTTAAAAATCATGACAAAGCCCATTGCAGATAGGCCATAAAGAAACCCGATGCTGATGCCATTTACCAAGAGTTGAAGAAAAAAATCCATGTCTCCTCCCTACTACATACTATTTAGCCACCAAGACACAAAGCCACCAAGATTACAGTATAATTCTTTTAATGCCGGATTTGATGATTGGTACGTTGAAATTGATAAGAAAACCAAGACGCTTCCCCGTTAATTTTAAATGACTAAGAATTTGTGCTTCCCAGACAGGACTCATTTCGTCCACAGCTTTCAATTCACAAATAATAATATCTTCAACTAAAACGTCCAAGCGTAATCCTTCATCAAAGACTATCCCATCATATACAATTGGAATATTCATCTGCCTTTGATATTTTAAATCCCGCTTGTTAAGTTCATGACAAAAACAAACTTCATAAACCTTTTCAAGCAAACCAGGCCCTATTCTTTTATGTACAGTATATGCCGCATCTACTATTTTCTTTGCTATGGATTCTTCTCTTGCTGATGGAGGAATATAACTCATTTTTCTCCTTTGTGTCTTGGTGCCTTAGTGGCGAGTAACTACACTTTAGGCGCTCTTTTTATACTTGCTCAACCGTAATTATGTTAACTTTAGTCTCAATCATACCAACCTGCCCATCCCGATAGCGTATCTTACCTTTGACCTCCAGTTCAGTCTCTTTGCCATACATCGCCTCAATAAGCTTGATATACAGGCCATAAACGAACCTCCTGCGAACTTTCCCCGTCCTCGTCAGCTCTTCATCGTCCGCATCAAGAAGTTTATATAAAAGAATAAACTTATTAATCTTCATCGGATCCGGCAATTGAGTATTAACCTCTCTCACCTCGCCAAGAATAAGTTCCTCAACCGCAGATTGCTGGGAAAGGTCTGTATAGGTTGTATATGGAATCATCCGTTCCTCAGCCCAGTTACCAACGTTTCCCATATCGATATTTACAAAGGCCGTTATGCAAGGACGTCCCTCACCAAAGATTACCGCTTCCTGAATATAGGGACTGAATTTCAGGCGTGTTTCAACGAAATCAGGAGAAAATGCCCTGCCGTCCTTGTCACGTATTATCTCCTCTTTTCGTCCAATAATAATAAGATGTCCGTCTTCGTCAATATAGCCGGCATCACCGGTACAAAGCCAGCCATCATTAAAGGCCGCTTCAGTAGCATTAAAATCATTGTAATACCCCTCAAAGACTGATTCACTCGACACAAGGACTTCCTGATCTTCCGAAATTTTCACTTTTGTCCGCGGCAGGGGCTTGCCAACGGTCTCCGGCTTCACTTCATCATCGGGCTGAACCTGAAATATCCCGCCCGATTCAGTGAGTCCGTAACACTGTTTCAGGTTTAATCCGATAGCCCTAAAAAACCGTATCACATCGGGGCTTATGGGATGTCCTCCAGTATAGGCGCTTAAAAACTGTGAACAGCCGACCCGATCAAGAAGAGGCCGAAAAACGATTACGGATGCCAGCCACTTGAGACATCGCAAATAGAGAGGTATTGGCAGTTTTTGAGATTCACGGTCAACCACCATTCTCCCGATCTTTTCCGAAAGGGCAAAAAATTTACGATTGATCAACCCTGAATCGCCGATCTTAACTCTGATCTTTGAAGCCAGATCCTCCCAGAACCTTGAAGAGGTAATAATCACGGTCGGTCCTATTTCTCGAAAGTCATCAACAATTGTTTCCTGAGTTTCCGAAAAGTTCATGACCATTCCACCCACCAATGTAACGCCAACCCCCCACATCTGGTCAACGACCCACGCCGGCGGACTGACCGACATCCAGTTTGAGCCAACACCGATCGGTGCAGTTTCAAGCCATTCCCTCGCCATTTCGGCAAAATTACGATGGCTCAACATGGCCAGTTTTGATATGCCCGTTGTACCGGAAGTCATAATCATCAATGCAATATCAGATGCCCTTCCCTTCCATAGCTCCTGTTCAAAAAGCTCAGGCTGTTCATTGTCAATTTCTCTGCCGAGCTCCAACAAATCTCGAAAACTGATCAGCCACGGATTATTGCTGTAGTTTCTCATCCCCGTCGGGTCTATGTAGACAACTTTGCGGACATGTGTAAGTTTATCACGTGCATCAAGCAGTTTGTCCACCTGCTCCTGGTCCTGGGCAACAACATAAACCGCCTGAATCCGGTTCAGTGCGGAACTCAACTCATTTGTTACCGCTGAAGTAAATAGATTGAGAGTTATGGCGCCAACTGCCTGTCCGCCAATCTCACTGAACAGCCATTCGGGGTGATTATCCGTTATAATTGCGATATTCCCACCCCTCTTGAAACCGAGGGCTAAAAAACCGAGGCCGGTGTGTTTAACATACCGTAAGTAATCTTTCCAGCTATATGTCTGCCATATACCATACGCCTTCTCGCGAATGGCAACCCTCTCCTGCCTGAAACGCTCCGCCTGTTTGAAGAGTATCTGAGGCAGTGTATGCTGAGTCAGAGATAACAGAATGTCTTGATCTGATTGTCCTGTTTTAGTCTTTTTTTCCATTCAACTAAATCCATATGATAGTACGCAGTAAGGAGTAGGCAGTAAGCAGCAAACTGTTAACAAAACTTATCTGCCTTATTGATCATTCCATAAAGCATCTTATTTACTTCATCATATCCGTTCATAAATTCCCGATAGCCTCTATATCCATTTACACGACTCTGCACTCTCCTTACTCCCTACTCCTTACTAATACCCCAGATCCCCTGTATCACCAAGATATGCCTTGATAACTTCCGGATGATTCTGGACAACCTCAGGGGAACCCTCTGTCAGTTTTTCTCCAAAATTCAACACTACAACACGTTTAGAAATGCTCATCACAATGGACATATCATGCTCCACCAGAATCATAGTCTGTCCCCATGCTTCATTTAACTCAAGAAGGAATCTGACCATGTCCTCCTTTTCTTCAAGATTCATCCCGGCAAACGGCTCATCAAGCACCAGGAGTTTTGGTTCCAGTGCCAGTGCACGACCAAGCTCAACCCTCTTACGCAATCCATAGGGGAGAGATCCGACCAGTTCCTTCCTTATGGCCTGTATCTCCAGAAAATCTATAAGTTCTTCTAAAATCCGGTGGTGGTGGACCTCTTCCCTGCGAACCGACGGCGAAAAGATGCTTGCGAGGCCAAGGCTGTAGTTACAGTGAATATGACGAGCCAGAAGCATATTGGACAGAACAGTCATTCCCGGAAAAAGCTCAATATTCTGAAATGTCCTTCCAATCCCAATTCCTGTCAGCGCATGGGTTGACAGATTGGTAATATCTCTCCCGTTAAACAGAATCCGGCCTTTCTGAGCCCTGTAAAACCCTGTAATACAATTCAGCAGACTCGTTTTACCAGCACCATTCGGCCCAATGATTGCTACCAGCTCTCCAGTATGCACAGAGATATCAATCTCACTGAGAGCCTTAAGGCCACCAAAGTTAAGGGAAAGATTCTTTACTTCAAGCTCAGCCTGCACTTTGCCCGTCTTTTCCGGACTGAATATGCTCGGCTGACCACGCAACGCCCTCATAGTTTTGAACCCCTTATTGTCGTAAAGCAACAATCTTGTCTTCAGTAGCACAAGGCTTTAGACTTGGCAACCAGGGCTAAAGCCCTGCACTACGGTTTGATTTTGTACGTGTGACAGTGACACAAAGTGATAAAACACAGAGGCACAAAGAAAAAAGAAGAGAAACTTAACTTTGTGCCTTTGTAATTATGTGCTGACGATAGCAGTTTTACTTCAAAAGTTTAATCTTTTCCTTTCCAGGAGTATAAAAATTCGTCAGCGGCGTGAATGTGCCATCCTCATGAACCTCAACTATCCTCGCCTTGAATGAAGCTCCATGATCGGTTTTTGTATAGGTAATATTCGGCACAAGCCCTCCAAAATCCTCATTACTAAACGACTCCAGCGCTTTGTTAACCGTTTCACTGTTTATCTTTCCATATTTTTTATTTGCCCGCTCAAATGCCCGCTCCATAATCATACCAACAACAACACCTTCCCAGTAAGAGGCGTCAAATTTTTCCACTGTTTTATATTTCTTCCACAGCTCTTCCATTAATTTGATTCCGGGTGTTTTATCAACCGGAAGCCCACCGGGGAATTGTATTCTCAGTCGATCACGTATAAGACCTTTTCCAAGTTTGAAAAAATCAGGATCGGTAGACGTCCATGTTCCCAGAAATGCCGGATTATACCCTATGCGATCTGCACACTTGAAGGTGGTAATGATGGCGGCGGGAAGCATCTGCATGAAAACGTATTCCGCACCTTTTTTCCTCAAACGCAACAGCTCAGTGGTAAGATCTACTGTTCTTGCCGGGAATTCTTCAATAGCCACAATATTTATGTTCCGCTTCTTCGCATATTCAACACTCGGCTTATGAATAGACCGGCCGTATGCATTATTATATGTCAACAGGCCGACTTTAGGAGCTTCCTTTCCCTTATGTATCGCTAGTATATACTCCATTACCGCATAACAATCCAGTTTATAACTGCCAAAAGGTAGATACATGTAAGCCACGGGCTGTTGGAGAATCTCCCAGCTTGTCGAATAATTAATTGTCGGTATTTTGTACTTCTGTATAATCGGCTTTGCTGCTATACCGGACCCGGCACTCCAGGTAGCAATCATATCTACCTTGTCCCGGACTGCAAATTTCCTGACAGCCGCAACGGCCTCGGGAACCTTGTAGGCCGTATCAACAAGAAGCATCTCAATTGTATGCCCCGCGACACCACCTTTTACCTCATTGACATATTTAAAATAATCCTGCTGGCCTTTAGCGTGAAATTGCCCCCAGGTGGAAGCTGGACCGGTCAGATTGATTGCCGCTCCCACTTTTACCGTTTTTGCCTGCACCCCGGTCACCGAACCGAGACAGACCATACCACAGGCAACTATCAAAATAACTGCAAAATTTAACAATCTACGCATACCCTTTCCTCCTTTTGATCTTATTGATGAAAAAAAAGCCGTGGAAAATCCTTCCACGGCCTTAAAATATAAAAAAAGCCGTGGGCAGTTTAACTGGCCTGCCCACGGCTCACTATACCAATTCAGGTTAAGAGCACAGTAGGCAGACCTCACCAAAAAAGCTAAAGAAGCTAAAAAACCTGCCCACTCTGTTATAACTGACGTCTACCATCTCTTAACACCTGTCTGTAATTGCTTTAATTTCTAAACGAACCATTTGTAAAAGTCAAGAAAAAAATAGGATAAGGTTTAACCTTTTAAGCTAACTCCAATACCTTGTCTACCAGTTTTTCGATGCCTAAAGCAACCTTGGAAATGGTAGGTCCTAACATATATGCAGGGGTTGAAACTATTTTATTCTTTTCATCAACAGCAATCTCATCAACTTCACACATAATATGCTTTCCACCCATCGCCTCAATAGCATCCGCCACACCTTTAGCATCACCTATAGTCAACTGAGGGTTCGCCGATCCCAATACCTTAGCGGCAAGAACAGGAGCAATACATATAAAACCCATCGGTTTTTTGGCACTATGCATTTCCTTTATCAATCTCTCCACCTCAGGATTTACCGTACAATCCACTCCCTGAAAAGCAAAATCGCACAAAACTTTTGCTGCACCAAACCCGCCGGGGAAAATTAACGCGTCAAGGTCATCGGCTTTAACATCATCGATTTTTACGATATCTCCTCTCGATATTCTGGCAGATTCAGTTAGAACCTTCCTTGTTTCTCCCTCTACCTGCTCACTCGACAGGTGGTGAACCACATCGCTCTGATCAATATCCGGGGCCATCTGGACTATTTCGGCACCGGCCCTATCCAGGTACAATAAGGTAAGGGTAGCTTCGTGTATTTCACTCCCGTCTAAAAACCCACAACCAGATAAAACAACACCTACTTTTGCCATTTTCGCCTCCTTAAAACTTAATAGTCTCGTAAAAGTCTCAAAATGTGTCATTTGTCGTCCTGAACTCGTTTCAGGATCTCACTTGTTTCAGCATCTGAACATTTCAATAAGTTAGAGACCCTGAATGATCCTGAAACAAGTTCAGGACATGATTTTGGGTGACAAAAACTGACTTTTTACGAATGCATCAAACTTAATGTTTTTCTTAATACCACAAAATTCTTTTTGAGTTAATAAAAAAGTGTCGCAATCCCTTCGTATGTCAGGTCAATTCTGTCGCTTACCGATAGAAAATGCAATAAGACATTAGCAAGGGCGTCGCAATCCCTTCGTATGTCAGGTCAATTCTGTCGTTCCCGTGTTTGATAATTACGAAGACGCTGTGAAAGAGTCGCAATCCCTTCGTATGTCAGGTCAATTCTGTCAATTTTAAAGTCAGGCATTAACAATATGTGAGGACGGGTCGCAATCCCTTCGTATGTCAGGTCAATTCTGTCTCAAAATTGAGGCGTCATTGCCAATAAGGCAAGAGGCAATGGGTCGCAATCCCTTCGTATGTCAGGTCAATTCTGTCAGTATCCCTGGGTCGCGACAAAAGAAAAAGCGCTCGCTGAGTCGCAATCCCTTCGTATGTCAGGTCAATTCTGTCACTTATCCCGTGCCAACTTATACGGTGCCGTTTTAACCGTCGCAATCCCTTCGTATGTCAGGTCAATTCTGTCCAAAAAGAGGAGGTCAGAAAATGAAAACCACGACAGAAGTCGCAATCCCTTCGTATGTCAGGTCAATTCTGTCGTTTAAACGTGTGATTAAATGTGTACCATGAAAATAAAGTCGCAATCCCTTCGTATGTCAGGTCAATTCTGTCGGAGGGAAGGATAATGAGCCAATGGGAGGATGCAATTTGGGGTCGCAATCCCTTCGTATGTCAGGTCAATTCTGTCCCCCGGTATTTATCAGGCCAAATAGCCAGCCATACTAACCAACAGGGTCGCAATCCCTTCGTATGTCAGGTCAATTCTGTCATGGTACATGGCATTGATAATGGCGGCGTGAGACGTGTGTCGCAATCCCTTCGTATGTCAGGTCAATTCTGTCGCCGCATTTAATCAATACGACCTTAAGCCCGGAGAATACAGCTCGTCGCAATCCCTTCGTATGTCAGGTCAATTCTGTCGGTTTGGGGCCAAGAGAATATCAGGATGACGCGGAACGTCGCAATCCCTTCGTATGTCAGGTCAATTCTGTCCGCCATGTGCAACCCAAAATATAAGACGAGGCAGGCAGTGGAGTCGCAATCCCTTCGTATGTCAGGTCAATTCTGTCGGAGGAAATCTCCTGTAGGGAATATCACCGCAGGATTGATGTCGCAATCCCTTCGTATGTCAGGTCAATTCTGTCAACAGCAAAACCAGTGGAAGAATAATGAAACCAATCAAAAAGTCGCAATCCCTTCGTATGTCAGGTCAATTCTGTCTTTGCAATGGATCTTTGGTTGATAGAAAAGGCGCGGCACGTCGCAATCCCTTCGTATGTCAGGTCAATTCTGTCGCAGATGGGGGGGGGCGCAAATGACCACCGCTAAATGGCGTCGCAATCCCTTCGTATGTCAGGTCAATTCTGTCGCTGGAGGAGGGAGGGGGAATTGGTTCTCTACCCCGACGTCGCAATCCCTTCGTATGTCAGGTCAATTCTGTCGAAAAATAAAAAAGCACAAAGGTGCTGTTGGTGTGGAGTCGCAATCCCTTCGTATGTCAGGTCAATTCTGTCGGCAGTACTGATCGTTGAATACAAAGGGAAAATCGCCCTGTCGCAATCCCTTCGTATGTCAGGTCAATTCTGTCAATAAGGGTAATCACTCCAAGGTAGGCCGTTGCATGTCCAGTCGCAATCCCTTCGTATGTCAGGTCAATTCTGTCGAAAACAACGGAACCGATGGCGGCGACTGGAGCGCGAATGTCGCAATCCCTTCGTATGTCAGGTCAATTCTGTCGAAGTTGACACAGAATTCTACAACAAAAATAAGAACCGGAGTCGCAATCCCTTCGTATGTCAGGTCAATTCTGTCAGCGGTCTCTGTACCCCTTTGAAAACAGGGTGTTTCGACTATCATTTCCGCAAACCTTCTTTAAAAAAGCATCCATTGCCGTAACTACACCTCCTTTAACGCTATTCAAGCATATCATAATATCTTGAAATTACAGCCAAACTCGCCATTCCGCAAACCTCATCCGACCATATTTACATAATGACTTAGATTTCAAGAGATTACAAGTTTGCTTCGGTACCGGCCTGAGGTCCGCGTTACAAGACGATATTGACGTCCGAAAGCAGGGCTAAAGCCCTGCGCTACTACGATTACCACGGATCGTGATCTCAATAAATGTAAAACTCCTCATCCGGATCAGTGAATAACCCCTGACCGATAATCTCTACAGTTCCCGCACACTTCTCACATAAGGGGAAGTATTTCACGCCATCTTCCTCCGGTACAATCACCTTTTCAATGCGCGTCTTCATTTCTGTAAAGACCCTATCGCCTGCCATTACCTCAAATATGGATTTTTGCACCCGGACACCATAGTCGCTAACAATCCTGGCTACCCTGGTTAAGCGTTTCGGATCTGCAATATCGTAAGCCACAATCATGTTCATTGCTCACACCACCATGTATTCAAGCTGGGTTACCTTGAGCCCCTGGCCGGAAATTATTACCTTATTTATGCAGTGGTTGCAGATCTTATATATCCTCACAGAGTCACTCGACAAATCAAGGCTTTCCTTACAGTATGCCCTTATCCGCTTGATACCTTCTCTGTCTATATCACACTCAAAGACCGATTTCTGCGTATTCAAACCAAATTCCTTCAGAAATTTATGGGTCCGATTCAAACGCTTCGGATCTGTGATGTCATAAGTTACAAGTACAATCATTTCAGAAACACCGGTTGATATGTGTCCGCCTCGCCTTCGATTACCTTGCGGCAGTGCGCCGCCTGATAGATGATGACATCGCCATAACTCAGCCGACGTCCCGCAGGCGGATAATAAAAAGAGGTAGTCAGTTTCTTTTCAAATGCCTCGATCACCCGTTTGAATGCATCTCTATAAAGTTTCACCGGATACTTACCCGCAGGCTGGGCAGATACAGGAACACCATTGTCCATCCTCTGTTCTGGAAGATCAAAAACCTCCTGCTCTGCTTCATCACCGGAAATTAACCCCATTGGATCCTTCGTTATATCAGGAATCTCCTCAACAGGGGCTTCAGATAACTCTTCCTCTCCGGGTTTTTCCACGTAAAAATCATCTTTCTTAAGGATATTCAGATTGAAAAGCGAAAGGGTCAGGGTATCCGCAATGATGGTACGAAACTCTTCCATCAGATCGAGCACCAGAGAATACCGCCCGTAATCAAGAGAATGGAGAAACCCTGGATAGGGATCGAGCCCGGCTATACGCACGGCAGCATAAACACGGTTCATGAGAAAGGTATAAAGGAGTGAAAGAATAGAATTCACAGGATCTGTAGGCGGCCTCCTGACACGACGCGTAAAACCCATGTTCTTGACAAAACCTTGGGGGAATACCTCAAAGTAGATGGCGCTCCCCCTCCCCTCATATCCACGCACACTTTCAATGTTGTTGGCAGAATTCAGTTTCCCCATGAGTTGCTGAATATCTCTGGCCTTGTGCCCCGCCACAGGGTTGTTTTTGCTCCGCTTGATGCGCATCAAGACCGTATACATGTTTGAAAGCTTTCCCGCTACAATGCAGCGGGCAAAACGGAGTCCAAAATCCCTGTCATCCATGAGCTGGTATTGGCGCTTGTGCAAAAAGACATTCTTCGATTCCGGCGATGCAATTCTCCCAAGATAGCGCCCATCATAGCTCATGAAGACTGTGTCTATGTTATTTCGCATAAGCTGAATAAAGGCACGATGGGTTATCTCCACACTGCCGAAGATAACGATCTGTTTCAGTTTGTAGGTAAAGAGGGTATTATAAATACTGTCCCCCTTTTTCACAAGGAGATGCCTCCCCTCCTTTATAATCTTTGCCCCCTGTGTTCTGATATATATAACCATAAGTTGCCTCCCCTAAATCCCCTCCGACTCCCCTTTAAAAAAGGGGAGAACCGTTCTCTTTCCCCCTTTTACAAAGGGAGCACACTTTATTTGCTTCCCCCTTTTGTAAAGGGGAATTGAGGGGGATTATTTTACGCCATTATAGGAGACAACTATGGTCTGAAACAAGGTTTGCAACGTTGCAGTATTGATGCACTCGTAAAAAGTCTCCTCAGCTTGTCATTTCGAGTGAAACGAGAAATCTTTAAAACGTAACATACTTAAAAGATAAGATTTCTCCCTGTGGTCGAAATGACATATTCGTCGGATTTCACTTTTTACCCTTCCCCGATCAGGTCGAGGACAAGCTTTGTCATTCCCGCGAAAGCGGGAATCCAGTAAATTCAATCTGTTATAGACTCCCGCTTTCGCGGGAGTGACGGACAAAAAGACTTTTTACGAGACTGTCAATATTCAGTTGTCAAAGAGCATAATCTTACTGAGCTATATGATCCCTTCCTGGGGAAGTTGCGAAATTTTAAAATCTATATTTATATCTTTCGATACGCTCTCGATAAATCCCTGGAGAGTGTTCTTTACATACCGATAATCATCTTCGTCGAGCGGCTTTAAACCATGAGCAGAAATACTATTATTACGATAAGATAGGGCATCTTTTATTTCTTTTTTTTGTTGGAAATATTTTTGGCCAACATGATCCTTCAACTTTGAAAGCAATTCATAATCTTCTTGCAAGCCAAGAATCAGTTTATTTTTCTCTTTCACACGAGATATGTATTGTTTCTGTAAGTTTTCGGGAAGATCAGTTAGCAGAATATTTGATGTGTCATAGCGATACTGCTTTTTGAGCCTTATCTGGGCGAATAGTTCCGTTGCTCTGTAGATCCGCCCAACTGCATCATCATAGTATCTCCTGTGGGCCTTGCGGGTAGCATTATTCAGCAAGTCTCCTACCATTTCATATCCACAAACTTTTCTTTGCTTTTTCAGGATCTGCTTCAATGTTATGATATGTTGTGAAAAATAAGCGCCATATGATTCGAGAAGCGCCAGCGCTTTATCATGTTCAAACTTGTCCCACAGGTCGAAGGCCTGACAAAGTTGTGCCGCGGCAAGCAATTTTATTCGAAATGTTTTATCCAAAGAATGTTGCAGCATTTCAGTAATTAGATAATGCGCGAAGGCATAGTCAAAATTTCGTATGGATTTCCTTACCGATTCAATCTGTGTTTGACAGAAGACGCGCCATTTATCAATACGGACCGGGACATCTCCGCTTTTAACTTTAATTAAGTCGGGTCTCGGACCAATATTTATTGAAAGGTCCCATTTTTCTGTCAGAAGTCCAACCAATGCCATGGTCACTGACATGGTTTTTGTACCACCGGTATAATTAGCAATGATCCGACAGTTTTTACCATGTTGGGTTTCAATCATATCTGCCAGTTTCAAAAGTTTTTCGTAGCATTCATCGAGATCATCGGGATCCTCAACGGTCAGAACATCGTACTGTGAGCTTGTTAACCCTGCCTGGAAGACAATGGCCTTGCCTTTTGGGTTACCAAGGTAAAATTCATGGTCACATGCAGGGCATTTTGTTCTTCTCTTGTCTCCACACGGGTCTCCAAACCCGTCTATAGTTATTTCGCTCCCTTTCGGGCCGGCCGAGCATAGAAAATAGACATAGTCAGATTTATCCTTTTTTATCGCATTAATAATAGGCTCAGCAGAGCCACCAACAGATAAAATTAATATCCTTTTCATAATGATATTTTTTACTCCTTGTCGAAGAGTTGACCAGCCTGCTCTTCGAGATATTCAAGACATGCATTAACCAACCACTCGGCATCGGCTAAGTCTTTTTCCGCGGTTTCCTTATCAACAGAAATATTCCAGTCGTAGTCTGCAACTTGTCGATCTTCAAAAAGACGTTGAAGTTTTCTGAACGTATCAGCGGGGAAAATTTCCGTTTTTACAAGTTCGCGATTAAAGGCTCCAAGCGTTTGAGCGTGAGAAGAAAAGGTTAATCCACGATCTGCCAAAACAGCCGATATGGCATGAAAAGCGGCATAATAGGCCCTTGAAGCGACATCGCCATAAAATCCTGAATCCAGATTCTTCCGTGCGGATGCGAGTTTTTCCCGGGCTTTCCTCAGCATGGCCCTTAATACATCAGGGGTGGATTTATATTCATTCATACCGCAATGCCCTCCTGCTCAATGTTCCATGTGAGCGGGAATCCACGCGCCTGCTGCCATTCATGTTCATCGTAAATCAATGCCGCAAATAGTGCCTCGTACCTGTCCATCATCTCCACACCCGCATCTATAACGGCCTCACGAATTACAGGCGTTCTTTCATCAACCAATACTAAAACATCATAATCCGATCCCTCCCAGGCATCACCACGCGCCTGTGAACCATAAAGAATCACCTTTTTCAATCGTTTCCCCAGCTTTTGCCGCAATACGGCCTTGTACTTTTGCGCAATATCAACGGCGTCCGTGGTCATCTTTTCAACCTCCCTCGAATTGTATTATATTCCTACGAATAAATGCGAACTATCTCTAATTATACCAATTACAATTTTCTACATGTCATCCTCTTACGGACCAGTCTTTCAATCTCTACGTCATCCAGTTCGCCTTCATTTTAGATAACGCTTCAGATCCCTATAGAAATTTTCATGGGGACCTATTGCCAAAAGGTCAATTTCCGAATCGTCAAACTCGTAAGCCAACAAAAACAGTTTAGGTCCCACTTTAAACTTGTAAACGTATACACCTGCGATGTCGCTTCTTTTAGGTTCACCCACTTCGGGGTTTTCCATAATCTCTTTAATTCCTGTATCTAAAACTTCGACTTCTTTTTTAATCAGACGCTTTTTTTGCTTTTCAAAAAGCGGCGACTGAAATACCTGGCGGCTCATTCCTTTTCACCGAAGACGTATGGTGTCTTCTGTCCGCCCTGAATTTGAGCCCTTCCGATCAGAATGTCCTTTATAAATGATATCGGAAGATCAGGATTTTCATCCGCGATCTTTCCCAGTTTTGCCCAATATTCCACCTGCCCGGCAAGCGACCGGCTTTCAACCTTCGCATACATCGCTGCATTGGCGGCAAGTTCATCCGATATTTTAACGGCTTTCGGCATTTTAAAGCCCCCCCCTGACATTTTTTGAAATATAATATTTCATTATGAAATATAATGCAACCGTTTTTGAAAGAGAAACGCCCTGCTTATACTTCGCCAAGAATTGCTTTTATCAATTGTCTGCCTCATGGTCGGCAGCCATGATGAGATCAGGAAATTTTATGAGGCGGAAATAAAGGGTCTCACCTTTTAAAATAACCTTAATTCCTCAGTGATGATTCTTTGAAATACCCATATCCAACAGAAGTTTTTGCTCCTACGCCATGGGATCGGAGGGCAAGTCTGAGCCATGTTTCAGCGTCATCTAACAGGACAGGATCGCTTTCAATTTTATTTTTGTTTTGATCAGCCTCTTTTTTGTTTAATGCCAGAGTAAAGTTAAATGAAGTATTTTCAACTGTAAGAAATTTGATTGGGTTTGGATTCTGCCAGTCCGTTGGCGCCTCGTTATCACTATAATATTTCGGATAATGAGGATTCATTATATCCAGCTTGATAGAAATGTCTTTTTCGGGATAAGCATCAAAGAAGATAATTTTTCCTGCCTGTTTTTGGCTGCCGAATATTTTTTGGGCTATTTCAAGTTTAGACCATCCTTTTATGATTTTATCTATAGTACTTTTTCCTGGCTTTACTATATCCTTGTTTTGCCGTTCGATTCTACCGTAGTTCGCAATTTGTTTACCCTTTTTTAGGGTGTCGGTTTCATTAAAATCCGGCATTGAAATTAATTTATCCATTACATCCGGTTTTTCATTTTCAACCTCAGAGCAAAGATCGGCCACGGCTGCATCACGGGCAATGCCTTTTAAGGCGCTCCCAGGAATATAAGGAATGCCGTAAATATGATGAAGGGTCATCGAGGTTTCATGAACATTTTCAGCGCCTAAGCCGACTATCATTCGCCAATCCACTGTAAATAAAAGTTTTCGTAAGTAATAGATATGTTTAAGCTGTTCAATTAGATAGTTATGTCGGTTGATTGAATATTTTAAAACAATATCAGAAAAAGATTTGGACTCCATATTCTTCAAAAAATCATTAGATGGATCCATTTTCCCCGAATTTTTCTTTGACGCTTCCCATTCCATAAATTTGTTTAAATACAACAAATTGTTTTCACAATGAGTTATATCAATAATTGCTTTAGTATCATTGGGGAGATAGAATTTTGGGGATGCACCTACAACTTCTGTTGCCTCCGGCCCCTTTTTACCTTCCTTAAATTTGTATTTTACGGTCATTCCTTCTTTTGGATTTCCATCCTTGACCTTTGTAACATGAAAAAATATGCTGGACCCTGTTTTGCCCTTGATAAAGCCATACCCCTTATTATCAAGATATTTTTCAATTTTACCAACAAGGAAATCAGATCCGGATTTAGTTCTGTCCATTAACTTGCCCAGTTCTTGCGACGAGTTTAACTTCTTATCTTTGCTCATCATCATCACCTTCTATCATACCTTCGGCCAACCGTCGTAACCAGTTCAACAAGGCAAGACATTCAGTTGTTATTTGCCGATAAACTATTGAATGTTGCGATACAACAAATTCCAACAAGTCAGTGTGATCGGGAAGTGCCTTACAACCACACTCTTCTTTACTTAACCAACTCGTCAGATGTTGATAGATCAGATCATATGCTTTACCCTTTGAAACCATATAGGCCAATGTGTTTCCCAATCCGTTGGTTTGAATGAGAACAGGGACTTTTTTTACATAGCTCTTATAATCGGAATAGGTCTTAGCTTCTACTACACATTTGTAGGCAAACTCAGCCCTGCCGTTTTCCAGCTTTTTTATATTTGTTTCATTCGACATTTTGAGCCTCCTCTTTCTTTCCGTTCAAGAAGACCGTCCTGACAAAACCTTTTCCAATCGTGGCATTGCCGCCGATTTGCAGAATTGGATCAAGATTTTCCGTGAAGAAATTCATGACTTTTCCTGCTTCTGCCTCAGTTCTTTTTTTACCGTTATTAAGTTCGCTATCATCTACTTTAAAGTTACCTTTATCAGCTTCCTCTTTCTTGAAAACAGGTCCTGAAAAAACTATGGAATAGAGAATAGAATCAACAGGCAAGTACTCTTCATACCAGAGCGCACCCTTTGCCACTGTGCCGGTAAAATCGTCTATTTTTGTACGCGCAATAACTTCTGTGGACATGGTGACAAAATCTTTAAAGTCTTCATCTGGAAGAACCAAAACATCTTTTTCAATCTTGTCTTTCCAGAATTGTTCCATATTGTTCGCCACATTTTCCTTCAGCCATTTGGCAAATTGAGTCGTTGCGCTATTTTCTTTGGCAGAAAAGGTATATTCTTCAAGAACGATTTTATTATTGTCTTTTACAAACAGCCCACAATGACTTGGCGTTGTTTCTTCCGCAGGAATATCAAATCCATTATCCCTGCCTACGACCCCGGAAAGCTCAAGATCTCTTTTAAACCGGGTAATCACTTGCGGGCATGTGATCCAGGCAAAAACACCTTTTACCGATTTAACAGGGAATAATAGCAACCTGGCATCAGAAAAACCGAGCGCTCCGGCATTAGCTTCATTGGCGCTTTCAGGGCCGAACGCAAGTGCCAATTCCGTATTTTTTCGCTCCAACTTATTCTCAAAACTTTCTCTCAAACACCCTTTTATCCCGGATGCTTCAATTTTGGGAAAACCCGTATGCGTTTCTCTCTGAATAGGCAGGTCAACAATCCCAAGATCGCTCCCGCTGCCGGCGTGCAAAGGGGTTTCAACCCATAAAAACAGTGGTTTTTGTTTTAAAAACATCACATCCTCCTATATTGTATAATTATTTCTTTAAAGTATGCATTTCAAAAGGACCATAATCCTCAAGGCTACAGAAAGGATTTGAGTTGATGAACCTTTCGTATTCATTATCGTGCCTGGTGTATTTGTAAATGTAAAAAGAGCCATCCTTTTTCCTGTAAAATATTCTTGGGGCAGTTCTTCCAAGGTCAAGCACAAGATGACCATTTTTATTTTCCGTTTTTGTTCGCGCAAAGTTGTCGTCAAACAATTTCATCAAATATTCTTTTGAATCAGGATCGCTTTTCAAGGCAGACTGGATAGACTCATCATTCATATAAAAGAGATTACGTCTGCAATTATATTTATGCCACAACAGCCTCCCAAGTGTTGACAGATCAGCATCATTGCCGTCTATCTCAAAGCAGGCATTAATTGTTTCGCTGTATTTGGCTTTTATTTTTGCTGAAATCATATTCCAGTCATCCACCCCGCCGCCGCTTTCCTCGACTTCATGAAATATATCAGGATATTTGTCGAATATATCCCAGTCAATGGAAAGGGGCAGAAGAGGTATTTTCATCAGCGCATCAGTATCCTCAAAAATATAATATGATGGTATTTGATTGATCTGTGAGAAAATGGTTAACAACGGAATTGCCGCTTTGTACCCGCCTGTGATATTCATGATTGTATCTTCGTAATAACCGCCGGTGATACCTTCGATCCTTTTGAAAAGATTTTCCATTCCATCTTCCGCAAAATTTTTTCTGTTTTTTACCTGCAACCCTTTGATGATATTGTTGTCTGTAAAATGCACATCAAGTGATCCGTCTAAAACATCTTTTATAACCTCGGCGCAAATCCGTGAGTTAATGGTATCTGAAGACAAAAGCTGGATGGATAAATCATCTGAAATCTCCTTTGACAACTTCTCAAGGCTTTTTATTTCCGCGGATGCCTGTTTGTTTACTTCAGCGAATTGCTTCAATTTCTTTTTCAAGCGGGTTATATCCTCTTTGTTTATCTCATATTCTGACGCTGGTTTGTGTCTGTATCTTTCATACAGATTTCTTAGAAAAGAATCGTCATCTTCAGATATGCAGTTTGTCATCAATGACGTCCCGACCATAGCAATAACTGATTTCATCTTATGCGCCTCCAACCATGATTAAACCGAATCCTTCGTCGGCTCTTTCTGAAATATTGCGATAGTGAAGATGCTGGTAGATATTTTCAACATCTCCGTTTAATATCTTAAAATAATAGACAGAACCTGCCGGCACACCTCGCATCATTGTTTTATGCCCGCCTTTTCCCATATCCCAGCCACCTATGAAGACAGGACTGCCTATGGACGCTGTTATTAATTCCAGTTTGTAATCCGGCCCGTTTATTATTTTTTCGTCAGGAAACCAGCCCTTTTTAAAAATCGCCGGGGTAGCAAAATAGAGTTTTATGATTCCGGTTTCCTTTATTCGTTTCACGACCGTTTCTTTAGTATCCGGCAGTTGCAATTCTGAGGTATGATATCTAACGGTTTTTCCTTCGCCGCCGAGCTTGAGCACTCCTTCTTTACGCAAAGAAGGGGCTCCTTCCAAATCGCAGGCCAGGCTAAAATCTTTTTCAAAACGCCGCATACCAACCCTGTAAAGGTTCCCTTCATCAGCGGTTTTTGTCTGAGCATCAATCTTTATACCGGTCTTATACTCAACCCTGCAAAATATTTTTTCAGGATAAATATCAAATTCATCCTTAGTAGAATTCAGATACGATTTAAGATCAGTATGCTTTATATAATAACCCTTAACACTTTTGGCTTTTTCTATTTCCAAAGGAAAAAGGTATTGATCAATTTTTATATTGGTCGAAAAAGGTGTGTCTTTTTTAATCCCGGTTCTTTTAGCCGTTTTATTATTTTTAGCTGATTTATTATCTTTATCAGTTACAAGATCAAGAGGAGCCGGGAAATAGAGATAGTCGTCAGTGCTGTTATAAAGGAAAACTCCTTTTAATTTAAATGAGGCAGAATAAGAATCAGTTATTGTTCCGATTTCATCTGCCATGCCTCCGGCATAAAAGCTGGAAAATCCCTGGTTCTGTGAAATAATACCGGTTCGGATTGCCCCATAAACTGTTGATGGATAAGGGGGGAAGATTCCAAAGGCCGCTGTTTGATCGCCCATTGAAAAAGGTTTCCCGTCTCTGAAAAAAAGCGTGTCTATCGGTTCGATTATTATCATGTCTTTTCACCTCTTTTTTTTACTTCACGGGCAAGAAAGTTTGATGTTTCAAGCAGAGTCAAAAATGATTCCAGAGGCCCATCCATATTCATAAAAAGTTCGTAAAAATCTTCGGCAATGGCATCAAGTTCTTTTTTAAGCTCCTCATCCTTTCCTTTGTCTGCTCTTTTCTTTTTTGCCCTTAAGATGAGCCGTTTAATTTCTTCTTTAATAATACTCGAATTAAGGGTGCCACTTCCGACAGACAACTTCAAAAACTCATCCCTCAATGAATAGATGAATTTATTTGAAAGTTCTTCACGCCTGATTAATTTTGCCAGCGTTTCAATCAGATCGATTGTTCCGCCGGGTTTGTCAATCTCTTCATAGTCCCATTTTGCGGCGCACTCCCTTATTTCACCTGAATGTTTCATAAGTGCAATGGCAAAAGAATTTTTGCTGTCAATTTTCTTCGCCTTTTTTTCCATTTCCCGCGCCTTATCCAAGAGCATGGAAAACGGCATCTTGTAATGCGCAATTGCCACACCCATTGAGGCCGTGGCTTTTGGCCCCATTGTAACAAGCAGGTTGTCACCTGTATCAACAAACCCGGATACATCTGCCTTAAAATCCACCTGTAAGTCATCGTTTATATGTCCGCTGAAGGCTGCACGAAGTTTTTTCATCACGGAAAGCAAATCCCTGAGATTGACAAGGGCAAGGACATCATCACCGCCTGCATAAATAAGTTTGCCAAGATGTTCGTCTTCGACGATTCGTTTTGCAAAACCCAGGGAATAATCCCTCAAGGCTGCGCTGATAGCGCTATGTATGGCAGGCGACATGGGCCGTTTCCCTTTATCAAAAACCTGCATCAATTCTTTTTGATAACTTGCCGGCAGGTTTTCCCAGACCCTTGAATGAAATATCTGATCGACAGTCGGCGCAAAATCACCTTTGAGCCATTTTCCCATATCATCACCGTCCATCATAATAACGGCATAGTATGAAGATGGCTTAAAAGCTGTTTTAGTTATCTCATTTAATACGCTTTGCAGCTTTTTCAATCTTTCTGTCATATTCTCAGGCAGTTGATCCCCTGCATCCCAGTCGAGAGCTTTTCTTAGGTTTTTTTCCGTCAAGAAATCCTGAATAAAGAATTCGCCGCCGATATTATCAATAGCATCATAGCCTGTTTTGGCTTTTATCTTTTCGAGCAAATCGGTTTTATGGGCAAAATCATTTCCAAACAAGGATTGGCACTTTTCAACATAATTTGCAAATTCTTCAGGTTTGTTTTGCAGGAGAGTAAGTTTAAAATCGGATACCGCTACTTCCGCGATTGATGGAAACTCTGTTTCAATATCCTTGAAAATATCCGCAAATGCATATTTGCCAAGTCTCTTAGTCAGGCAAACTCCGCACAGGAACTCCTTTTCACCCATCAAACCTTTTTTATAATCTCTGATGCACTTACTTTCTTTTTTAAAAGCCCTCCGCTCTCCGCAAAGGGAGCATTTTTGCCCTTCCTCATGTATTTGATCAAAATCCCTGATACCCTTACGTGACCCAAGAGCCTTCTCCGTAAAGGCATAAAGCAGTTCATAAACTGATCCGATGTTTGGCGGATATTCCCCTTTTTTGGGAAAAAATTGCAGGGCTTTTTTTGCGTTATTAACATTTTCTGAGTTCAGATAGCCTGAAAAGGTATCCAAAGCCGACTGCCAGTCCGATTTATCCTTAACGCCTTGGGGCCAAGGCACGGCTACCCAATAGACATTCAGAAAATTACTTAAATGCTCACGAAATTGTGTTTCATCTAATGCAAAATCGAAAAGTATGCCCCTTGAATCCTTCTTTAAGTTGTGGATAGCCTCAATCCCTTTAGCTATGAATGTTTTTCTTATCTCCTGCTCAACTGTTTCTCCCAGTTCAGATATACTGTCGTTCGGAACTATTGCTAAAAACCGGTTTGGAAAAGTAGGTAAAGCAATATTAGTTTCCATGCTGTCAACCAGTTCAATCCCTTTTTCATTTTTAAGCCAATGATCAACCAGCGGCTGTTTATAAAGATCAGGAAAAATAACCGCATCCGGCCCGTATTTTTGAACTACAACCTTTATGCCTGCCCATGTCAGATATGAAAGAATAAAACTGCCCATCCAGAGATCCTGAAGTTTTCTTGCCGTAGAAATAAAAGACTGTACCGGGCCAATACTGCATATAAAAAATGAAAGGTTATGCCTTAACATATTGTTTTCTTTGTCTGCCATTGCGTTATAGCAGGCAGATGTAATTCGTAAATGCTCAAAAATGGAATGATCGGGCATGCGTGTGTCCGCAGGAATTACAGACCAGTATTTTCTAATTTCCGGATAGCTGTTTTTCTTTATTATTCCAATATAATTTCGCCATAGATTCAAAAACTGTTTTTCAGGGTCATCAACAGAGAATTCACGAGCGGGTTCCTCGACAACTTCTTTTATTGAATCAAGTTGACAACCTTTTAATTCCCCACATTCCAAATTTTTTCCGCTTAAAGGGTGTTTAATCTCAGGAGCATCCCGAAACTTTATCTGCAATTCTTTGTTCCTGTTGCTTCCTGTTGGAAGTAACAACCGTTCCATGGCTGAGGCGATCCAGTCGGATCCTTCAGATTTTTCAATGGAAACCTGCATCAAGTCCGCAAGATGGGCTGCGCGTTCCTCGTGACTTTCGCCCTGCATTAAAATGTATGGTTTGTCTATCGGGTCATGGAGGAAAGCGGAGAGTTTTTTTGAAAAAATTGAATCGTTACTCATATCTTAACCTCACTAAAAGAAGGAAGTTTTGTATCAATAAAATCACGGATGATATCTGCATCGGTATATTTCTTTGGAGCGGGCTTTCCCTTTATTTTGTTTTTACCGGTTTCCTTTATTATTAGTTCTACATCATTTGGTAAAAAAACTCCGGACAAAGCAACCAAAACCGGTACATAAGGCTTATTGTTCTTGGAATTATTGTTTTTTATAATTTTGATAATCAGAGGTGATCCCCGTCTTGTAAACTTTTTATCAACCTTTGGAACGATATTGAAACTTCTCCCTTTAACGGCAGGATTATTATTAAAACGACCACCCAACGGAAGACCAAATTTTACCCTTTCAAGCTCATTATTATTTGTACTCCCTGTTAAATAGTCCGCAAAAATATCATAATCTGGTCTTTTTTTAGCCCTATAATCCATTAGCGGTGTTCCTACTGAATTTAATGCCTCTTGCCAGTTTTCATGGCCTTGACCTATAAATATTGTTGCCCCCGATAAGTTTGAATATCTGTTTGTTTTGTATTGAGTAATTGTTTTCTTTGCCTCTTTATACCCTTCAGTCAAAAAGGATTGGATATTACCCGTTGGCATATATCGTTTTTTTAAAAGTATAGTATGCTCATCATCTTTTCCACGACAGTTATTGACAGCAAGATTGCCCCCACCTCTTCGTGATCTTGTTCCAAAGCCACCGAAATTAACCGACAACCAGAATGCTGCCTCGGCTTGATGCAGTGAGTCTATTTCTGGAGAGGATATTTCAAGTCGAAATTGCGAATTATATTCAAAATATTCCTTTTTTTGCATAAATGTCGAATAAAGTAAGTATCCCACACCTGGATGGCTTTGAATTTTCGCATATTTTTTAATATTTGTACCTTCCTTAAGATTTTTTTGCGATATCCTAATCGAAATTTTTGACTTTCCTTCGCCTTTGCCGGTTCCGCCAAATATTTTTGCTTCATCTTTACTTAATTGTTTCCAATCATCATCCGCCCGCATAGCCCGCCACCAGAATCTCATCATTCCTTTGAATGAAGGAGGTCTTAATTCCGGTGTTTTACCATCAGCGCCTGCCATAAAAAGCGGCGTAATCGTTTCCAGATCAAACTCAACAGAATACATTTCCAAAGCTCCTTTCTACGACAGTTTCATCCATAATAGATTCTCCTTCTTGCAATTTAATGTCATTGTATTAAACGCCTGTCATTTACTCAACCCCTGCAACGTTGCCGTTTATGGCCATTTCTTCGGCATACCCTTCGTCAGGAGATGTGAAATTCGTTCTTTAGTCAGACATTTATGTGCCTTTTCGTCAAAGGTAAGCCATATCCCATTCATTTCCCTTGCCAGAGAAGCATAACAGGCATCGTATCCCGTCAACCCTTTCTTCACAAAACGGGTGGCCTGATTGGCCAGGTTTTCAGTCATGGGTTGCCTAAAAATGCCTCCATTTATAATTGGAAGCATGGCCTTGATGAAGACATCGTGGCCCTTCGGATGAACGCGAGACAATACCGCATATACTTCAAAACAAAACAATTCCGGAACGGCAAAATATTCGGGATTATCAATCAAGTTCCGAAGAACGGCATCGGCATGAGGGTGACTTTCATTTTCCAGAAACCAGCGAACAGCTACGGAAGCATCGACAATCCAGATCATTTTCCATAACCCCGTAATTCCCGAAGCACCTCAACGCTGTCTTTTGTCTCAAGACTGTCGGCCTTCATGCCTTCGATGATTTCAAGCAGTTGTTTTTTCTGTTCCTCCGCCTGATAGTCCAAAAATCTTTTTTTGAATTGTTCCGGTGTAATGAGTACGGCTTTGATTTCCTTTCCTTTGCTTATCAGAATGGGTTCGGAAGTTCTCGCAAGCATATCCAAAACCTCTCCCAGGTTGTTTCTAATCTTAAGCGCATTTACCGTCTTCATGAGAAAGCCTCCTTTTATTCTGGTTTATTACGACCAGTATATGAGGACATATTACCTATGTCAAGTGTAGATATGTATATACATAAAATAGTGACAATAAAAACATTGAGATTGCCGCGCCCTTCGGGCTCGCAATGACCAAATGCATCTGCATTAGAAGATGACTCTGATCTTATCCCTGTCGATATTTATGCCGTATTTAGTATCGGGTCTTTTGCCAGCAGACTCGATCGCCAAATCGGAAAGGGCATAAAGCCCGAATCCACTCTCAATATCTTTGCGTATCTTTGCCTTATATGAATTGAAATTTTCAGAGTTTAAATTAAGTATCCCCGAATCGCTCATTTCGGTAGGTTCCCGGCTGCCGAATATCTTCTGATAAAGCTCTGTAATCTGGTCCTGATGCTGATAAACCCGATTAATATCAATATAACATTCTGTACAGTTGCGGCATGTGCCAAAATCTTTTTTACACTCTTTCTTTTTCAGGGCAAAAAAAGCATAAAGGGCGAGTCTGGCGGGCATTACATCAAATTCAACATTTTTGTAAATAATTTTCCTGGACGAAAGATCTATCGTTAAATGGTAAGGTTCTTCTTTGACAAGCGAGAGCATCAAGGTTGCGGGGTCTCTCGGTTCTTTGAGCATGTCGTCGGAAAGTTGTTCCCTTATCGAAATAAAGGGGACGGGCACAAGTTTGATTTTAGCATACCGGGTCTCTTTTAAGTAATGCTCTCCATTTTTGTTCCTGAGCTTAATCGACACAGATTCTCTGGGCGGATAGTAAAAATTTCTATTGCTTTCAAACTCCGGCGATACCAGCACGTGGTAGATTCGATCCTGCCTCCTTCCGTATAGCTGGGCGGCCAGTGTGAGACAGGAGGTCATGGTCTTTCTGCCGCCGGCCACCGAAAAGAAAACAGCGGTATTCGGATCACATGTAAACCTGAAGGTCAGCTCCAAGCATTTCCTGAGCAGACGCTCGTTATCCTCTTCATCATAGATATCATCTATATCAATACCATTGCCGTCTTTTACTGTGTGAATGTTGTCAAAACCGAAATCTATTGACCCGAAATCGATATTATATTCCCTGAGGTACCGGTAATACTTGCCATCGCCGGGGGCAAGAAGATGCGCGTTTATCATCTCTTTGCCCTGTCTCGTGGTAATAATATGGACGGCATCGATTCTACGATCCTGCTGATGCAGGGTAAAGAGCGTTTCCGTAATCACCTGAGGACTTAAACCGACAACGGCAAGGAGAATATTTTTCATTGTCACATTCCCGTAATCTTTATTTTTCCGAGACCAAATGAGGTCTGCTTCCCAATATGCACCTTTTCACAGAATTTTATAAGCGGCACAAATTCGCCAAGCTCACCTGAATAATTGACCTTCCCTATCATGCCACCCATAAGCATGGATCGGTCCTGTCTGCTGGAGTATCGCTTCCAATCGAACCATTCGAGTGAAGACTCACTGATCTTGACGGACTGCGCCCGCTCCACCATGCCCCTGTAATCAAGAGGAGGTTCACCGTTTTCGTGATAATTATGAAGTGATGATATTCGCCGCAGCATTGCCCTCACGAGTATATGAAAAGGTAGGTCTGCCTGAAGGGAGTTTTCAAATTTAAGACGGAGAGGAGTTTGTAAAATCAGTTCGAGGCCGCGAACTTCAGATAAATAATTTTCCACAATCAGATCCTGCAAAAAAACGCCTTCCCTGATTTTATTGTCCTCGCTGGAATATACGAGATTACCATCAGCGGTGACACTGTTCAACTTAAACGCAGGCCGTTTGCCCTTAATGCGCCGCCCTATGCCTATTTCCCCCATCTGTTCAAAGGCATAGATAAAATATGGAAGGCAATCATTTGCCTTGCCGAAAAGGAGAAGGGGGAAATCAAAAGATTCGCCTTTTTTATAATGGGTTTTTATATTGTCAGGTGGTTCAATCACATAAGGATGGGGTGGGGACGCGATTCTCTTACGCCCTTCAGGCTTGTCCACTGCGGCAGAGGTTTCAAAAATGAATGAGTAAACACACTTCTTTCTTAAAAGACAGTCCTTACATTCCTGCCTCCTAAGAGCGCAGACGACCTTCTTCAAGGCATGGCCGAAAACTCCCCGAAAGGTTGACCCCTTGTAATAGGGAAGTATGGCGTCATCCTCGAATATACTGGAAAAGAGGTACTTGCCATAAAGCATCTTATTCTTCCTGTATCAGTTACGTGGTTAAAAATATTGACAGTCTCGTAAAAAGTCTCAAAATGTGCTATTTGTCATGCTGAACTTGTTTCAGCATCTAATCATTTCAGCAAGTTAGAGACCCTGAAATAAATTCAGGGTGACAAAAACTGACTTTTTACGAGTGCATCAATATTGGTTGATAGAAATTGTCTTATCGCCGCATATAAGGTAACAGTACAAACTGATAATTTAAAATTTTGCAACGTTGCAGGAAATTTGAGCGTGACTGAAGCACAATTGGAGATTTTACAGGCCAACACGAGCAGGAGGCATATAAGGAAGCTCTGGATTTTTAAAGTGCTATTAGCACGTATCATCAAATCACATAACTGGCAAATAAATAATTGGGAAATCGGTCAGGTGATAATTGAAAATCCGCAATCAATCTTGGAAAAGGGTGCCCTATCGCTAATTGTCGTTTCGCGTCATTTTCACTTCAGGAGGTTGGGCAGGAAAGTCACGATCTGAGGGAAAGACATCAGAATTATGATGCATATAATGTAAGCAGGCAAAAAGTAAAAGACCCCCCGAAAGACACTGCCCAGAGATACATCTTTGGCCATCCCGGCTACTACATAGGTAGTTGCCCCGACAGGCGGCGTTACCGCACCCAGAGTCGTTACGACCGTTATAGTAACTCCAAACCATATAGGGTCATAACCGAGATTCAAGGCAACGGGATAAAAGATGGGAAGAGTAATAAGCAACAGTGCAAGGGCATCCATCACGGCACCGCCTATAATATAGATAATAAAAATTACTGCCATTATAACAGCCGGAGCCACAGGCAGTGAGGCAACCCAGTTTGCAATGTCAAAGGGTATTCTGGTCACCGCAAGAAATCTGCCGAAAATAACCGCACCCGTAACGATGACGATAACCATACATGATATCGTTATAGTATCGGCTATTGAGGCGACAAAACCCTTCCAGCTAAGCCGCCGCCCTATGAGACTGATCACCACGGCAAAAAAAGAGCCTGCCGCCCCTGCTTCCGTCGGTGTGAAGAAACCGAGATAGAGACCGACCATGACCAGAAGAAAGAGCGTTACCATCTCAAAGCTGCCGGGAAGGGATCTGAGCTTTTCCGTGAAAGTTGTTCTGGGTCCGGCAGCTCCCCAGTCACCATTTACCCGGCATAAAAAATAGATGGTTACCATAAAGAGAGCGGCCAGAATAATACCTGCGGAGATGCCCCCGTAAAAAAGCCTGGCAATAGACTGTCCCGTATACAAACCGATAACAATTAAAACCACACTTGGAGGAATAACTACGCCGAGTGTAGAGCCGCAGGCAATGGCACCTGTGCTCAAAACCGGTTCGTACTTGTATTTATTCATCTCAGGAAGTGCCACAGCAGTCATGGTAGCGGCTGTCGCCGCATTGGAACCGCAAATGGCGGCAAATCCGGCACACGCCATAACCGTAGCCATCGCAAGACCACCCCTGATATGCCCCATCCATTTATAGGCGGTATTATACAGCTTTTCATTGACCCCGGAATAAAACGCTATCTCGCCCATAAAGATAAAAAGGGGTATTACGGTCAGACCATATTTGGAAAACGTAGCCCACAGGTCGGTACCTACCATATTAAGGGCCGCTTCAAAGGAGACGATATAACAAAACCCGCAGAAACCCGTAACTGCCATTGCAAACCCAACGGGCATCCCCAGAAAAAACAACATAAGGAGGAGGATAACAATCCCAATTATACCAACAATTGCTAAGTCCAACTAACAGGCTCCTTTTTCCTCAACGAACAACTTCAAGAGATCAATCAGCAAAACCAGTGCAAGGAAAACACAACCCAGGGCAACCCCGTAAGTGAAAGGATAGAAGATGATTCTCAAGGTTTCCGTTACCTCCCCCGTTTTCCAAAGGTTCGTGGCCGCCGCAGCAATCTGCCAGGCGGCACCAGCGAAGAAGATCATACATATGAAGTAATTGATACCGCTCAATACTCTTCGGGTCTTTTCCGAGAATCGATTCACCAGTATATCTACCGCAACATGTCCTCTCTTAATCTGCGTATAGCCGAGGGCAAAGGCAACAACGATCGCTCCGAAAAATCCCATGAGCT
>Ga0268285_1000076_pt1 | contig 62239 bp, 55 predicted proteins | sample saktaG_2_FD_190144 | JGI IMG/M metagenome (GOLD analysis project Ga0268285, IMG submission 190144) | Saline water microbial communities from Sakinaw Lake, British Columbia, Canada - sak_2013_06_06_120m | ecosystem: Environmental > Aquatic > Non-marine Saline and Alkaline > Saline ... | reverse complement strand
TCCTCGTTAGAACATGCAACATCATTGAATCCAGGTTTTGGACCTCTTCGACCCATCTTGCTACACCCACAATGAGATAGGACGTAATAGTATAATAACATCAACTCACTGCTGGTGCACTACCGATCGCTGATGTAGATAGCTCTGTATGAATATGCAAAATTGACAACCCACAAAAAGAAAAGTTAGTGCCCAGACCCGGATTCGAACCGGGGACAGCCAGATCTTCAGTCTGGTGCTCTCCCGGACTGAGCTACCTGGGCAAGTTAGGTGGGCTCGATGCGATTCGAACGCATGATCCCCGCCATGTCAAGGCGATGTCATAACCAGCTAGACCACGAGCCCACAACCAACGGAAGCTCCCACTGAGCTTTTCGAAGATAAATCCTTCGGTCAGGGGCGGGAGAAGGGGCCGAGAAAAGCGGGAAGAGAAGAAGGTGAGGGTGGGAAAGAAGAAGGTGAGGGTGGGAAGGTTGAGTGGTTGGTGATTGAGAGAAGGTCAGAAGAAGATCTGGGCGAAGGGTGGCGGGCAGAAAGAGAACGAGAAAGAGAAAAAGAGCGAGAAAACGAAATGGAAAAAGGGTGGGGAGAAATGAGGCGAAAAGCAAAGCCCCTTCGGGCCTCGCCTCACCTCACCTCACCTCACCTCACTTCCTGGTGATACTCGTTCAGCGCTTTGATGGTGATCTCGCCGGTCTTGGCGATCTCGATCGCCTGGGCCGCGGCCCGCGCCGCCTGGACCGTGGTTATGTAGGGGACGTGGTAGTCGACGGCGTTTCGCCTGATCTGGAAACCGTCCTTGACCGACTGTTTCGTCGTCGGGGTGTTTATGATCAGGCTCACTTCGCCCCGTTTTATGTAGTCGAGGACGTTCGGGCTTCCGATGTAGATCTTGTTGACCTTCTCGACGGGAATTCCCATCCCTGTCAGGAAGTCCGCCGTCCCGTCGGTGGCGATGATCGAAAGGCCCGACTCGGTCAGTTTCCTCACCACCTCGGCGATCGGTCCCTTGTCCTCGTCCCTCACCGAGACGAAGACTATCCCCTCTGTTGGAAGGGTGTTGTCGGCGGATAGCTCCGCCTTGAAGAAGGCGAGGCCCGGAACGTAGTCGATGCCCATCACCTCTCCCGTGGACCTCATCTCCGGACCCAGGAGGGTGTCGGCTCCCGGGAGCTTGTCGAAGGGGAGGAGCACCTCCTTCACCGAGACGAAAGGAAGGGTCGGCTCCTTGGTGTACCCCAGCTCTCCGAGGGTCTTTTCGATCATCACCCCCGCTGCGATCTTGGCGAGGGGGAGGCCCACAGTCTTCGAGACGAAGGGGATCGTCCTGCTGGACCTGGGGTTCGCCTCCAGGACGTAGACTATCCCGTCCTTGTAGGCCATCTGGATGTTGAGGATTCCCTTCACCTGGAGGGCGAGGGCGATCTTCTTCACGTACTCCCGGACGGTGTCCAGGACCGCGGGCGGTATCGTCTGGGGCGGGATGATGCAGGCGCTGTCGCCCGAGTGGATTCCGGCCTCCTCGATGTGCTCCATTATCGCCCCGATCAGTACCTCCTCGCCGTCCGAAACGGCGTCGACGTCGATCTCGATGGCGTTCTGGAGGAAGTCGTCGATGAGGATCGGGTGCTCCGGGGAGACCCTCACAGCCTCCCTCATGTAGACCTCAAGCTCCCTCTCGTCGTAGACGATCTCCATGGCTCTGCCGCCGAGGACGTAGCTTGGCCTCACGAGAACCGGGTAGCCGATCCTCTTCGCCTCGGCTTTGGCCTGGTCTGGGGACGTGGCGTAACCCGCCTCGGGCTGGGGTATCCCCATCTCCCGGAGGGTGAGGTTGAACCTCTCCCTATCCTCGGCCATGTCGATCTTCTCGGGGCTGGTCCCCAGGATCTTGGTATCCAGGCCGCGTCTTGCGATCTCTTTTTCCAGGGGGTCGGCGAGGTTGACAGCGGTCTGGCCACCGAACTGGACCATGACGCCAAAGTACCTCTCCTTCTCGATGATGTTTACGACGTCCTCGAGGGTGAGAGGCTCGAAGAAGAGTTTGTCAGAGGTGTCGTAATCGGTGGAGACGGTCTCAGGGTTGTTGTTGACTATGTGGGCCTCGATCCCCTGCTCCCTGAGGGCGAGGACCGCGTGGACGGTGGAGTAGTCGAACTCGATCCCCTGGCCGATCCTGATGGGCCCAGACCCGATGATCAGAACCTTCTTGTTGTCGGTGGGGGCGAGCTCGCACTCGTCCTCGTAGGAGGAGTAGTAGTAGGGAGTCTTGGCAGCGAACTCGGCGGCGCAGGTGTCGACCATCTTGTAGGTGGGAACGATCCCGTTTGCGATCCTCAGATCGGCGATCTCGACCCTCTTCTTTCCGAGGATTTTAGCGATCCTGTCGTCTGTGAACCCCATCCTCTTCGCCTTTCTGAGGACCGGAACCGAGAAGCTCTCTTTGACCTCGTCCTCCATCGAGATGACGTTCTCGATCCTCCAGATGAAATAGGGGTGGATCATGGTGAGCTTCGATATCTCCTCGACAGAGAATCCCCGCCGCAGAGCCTGATAGATGGCAAAGAGCCTCTCGTCGGTGGGGGTGACGAGAAGACGTCTCACCTCGTCGTCGGTCCAGGTGGTGTACTTTCCCTGGTAGCCGAGGTCCATATCGATGTCCAGGGACCTGACCGCCTTCATCAAAGCCTCCTCGTAGCTCCTGCCGATGGACATCACCTCGCCCGTCGACTTCATGGCGGTGGTGAGGGTTTTGTCGGCCTTGACGAACTTGTCGAAGGGCCACCTCGGGATCTTCATCACCACGTAGTCGACCGTCGGCTCGAAGGAGGCCGGGGTCTCGCCGGTGACGTCGTTTGATATCTCGTCGAGGGTCATGCCGATGGCGATCTTGGCAGTGACCCGTGCGATGGGGTATCCGGTGGCCTTGGAGGCGAGGGCCGAGCTTCTCGAGACTCTGGGGTTCACCTCGATCACCCTGTACTCGCCGTCCTTGGCCGCGAACTGGATGTTGCAGCCGCCCTCGATCTTCAGCGCCCGGATGATGTTTATCGCGGCGCTCCGGAGGATCTGGACCTCCTCGTCGGTGAGGGTCTGGATCGGGGTCACGACGATCGATTCACCGGTGTGAATCCCCATGGGGTCCATGTTCTCCATGTTGCAGATGGTGATGCAGGTGTCGCTCTTGTCCCGCATCACCTCGTACTCAAGCTCCGTCCAGCCCACGAGGCTCTCCTCGATCAGGACCTGGTGGATGCGAGACCTCTTCATCCCCATCTCGACGATCCTGAAGAAGTCCTCCTCGGTCTCGGCAGAGCCTCCGCCCGACCCTCCCAGGGTGTAGGCGGGCCTTATGATCAAAGGAAGGCCCAGCTCATCGAGAGCCTCCCTCGCTTCCTCAATGGTGTCGACGGCGCGGCTTTTTGGGACCGGCTCTCCGATCCTTATCATGGCGCTCTTGAAGAAGTCGCGGTCCTCGGTCTCCTGGATGGCGTGGACCGATGTGCCCAGGACCTCGACGTTGAACTTGTCGAGGACGCCCATCTCGGCAAGCTCGCTGGTGATGTTGAGTCCGGTCTGGCCGCCTATCCCGGCGATGATCCCGTCCGGCCTCTCCTTCTCGATGATCTTGGCGACGATCTCGGGGACGAGGGGCTCGATGTAGACCTTGTCCGCCATCTCCGGGTCGGTCATGATGGTGGCGGGGTTGGAGTTGACTAAGACCACCTCGACCCCCTCCTCCCTGAGGGACTTGCAGGCCTGCGACCCCGAGAAGTCGAACTCTGCGGCCTGGCCGATCTGGATCGGTCCCGATCCTATCAGAAGAACTTTCTTTATGTCAGGTCTCTTCGGCAACTCCTATCACCTCCTCCGAGCCTCGATCCGTTTTGCGACCGAGCTGAAGAACCTCTCTTTCGTGCAGAGGGGGCCGGGCCTCGCCTCGGGATGGTACTGGACCGCCTCTATCCCCAGGTAGCTGCTCTTGATCCCCTCGACGGTCCCGTCGTTGGCGTTGATCTGGGTGATCTTCAGCCCCGTCCCTTCGGCCGACTCGGGGAGGAGGGCGAAGTTGTGGTTCTGGGAGGTGATGTAGACGATCCCGCTTGCCAGGTCTTTCACTGGCTGGTTTCCGCCGTGGTGGCCGAACTTCAGCTTGTAGGTCTCGGCTCCGAGGGCGAGGCATATCACCTGCAGGCCCAGGCATATCCCGAAGATCGGCTTTTCTCCTGCGAAGTGCTTCACAGCCTCGATGGCTCTGGTCGCCTGCTCGGGATCGCCCGGGCCGTTGGATAAGAAGATGGCATCAGGCTGGTGCTTCTCGATCTCCGATACCCTCGCGTCCGATGGCACGACCACTATGTCGAACCCCTGGCAGGCCATGGAATCGAGGATGTTCTTCTTGATCCCCAGGTCCATCATCACGACCTTCGGGCCTTCGCCGGGGATCCTGTAGGCCTTTTTGCAGGAGACGGCGCTTATCAGGTCGAGGCTTGAGATGTTCGGCTGGTCTTTGGCCTGCTGGACGACGTCAAGGTCTGCGACCTGTGACCTCTCGCCGACGGCGAGGGCTGCCCTCATCGCCCCCTGGTTTCTGATCTTGATGGTGAGCATCCTCGTGTCCAGGCCGTGAACGCCTGGAACGCCCTCGTCCTCCAGGAACTTCGAGATCGTCCTGGTGGACCTGTGATGGAGGGGTCTGTCCCAGATCTCTTTGCAGACCATGGCCGTGGTCCTGATGTGGTCCGACTGAAAGTTATCGCCGCTCACGCCGTAGTTTCCCATGAGAGGATAGGTGAACATCAGAAGCTGTCCGTTGTAGGAGGGATCGGTTAGAGCCTCCTCGTAGCCGGACATGACCGTCACGAAAACCAGTTCGCCAGAGACGACACCAGGTGCTCCGAAGCCCACCCCTTCGACTCTGGTGCCGTCTTCCAACCCTAAGACGCCGATCATAGTATCGCCACCACAAGTAGGGAGGTCATCTAAATAGGTTTCGACGGGATCGAGTGGCGAAGGGCGAGAGTGCCCGCCGGAAACCAATTGCCGGGGCCGCCTAAATCGGCCATGCCTAATTTGGACCCCCGTGGCCGGGAGTTCTGCGGGGGCTGGGGTCTTTCGGAGTCGAAGAAGGAAAAAAAGGCTCTTCGCTATTTCATGTGGGTAACTTCAAGATAGCGATAAACGGACTCAATCATGCAAATGCCTGCCATGAGTCCTGCCTCTAAGGCGGTTGGTAGCGATATAGTTCATGACAGATCTGATTTCCGGCAATCTCGAAGTTATTACGACCGAGCCACAGGATTTGTGGTCCCTTAAATTTACCCACACAAAACAGCGAGGAGCCGAAAAAAAAGGAAGAGATAGAGGGAAGAGATCAGGGAGCAGCTCTTTCGCCCCCCCTGGTCATCTCACCCAAAATCAGGATATGATGGGAAGCTTTGGCAGGAGGAGCAGTTCCGTACGATTGTCGTCAGGACCGAAGATTTGCACGATGAAATCGTTTACGGGAGCAGTCTCCTGGTTGAAAATGGTGGCTTGGTCATTATAATAATCTGACCATGTCATAGTCTCATTTTCAAATGTTAAGGTCTCGTCTGTCGGTTCCCCATTCAAACTATAATAGAGATCTGCGAGGGCTGCGCCCTGTAAATTTGCTCCTATCAGGAGATCCGCGCTCATGTAAAAGCCGTCCTGGTACCCTTCCTTGTAATCCTCAGAGAGCTCCTCTTGAGCACTGGCCGCGCCGATGGCACCGCATAGCAGCATGCCTATCACTAACCCGTACTTTACAATCTCTTTCATGAGTTATCACTCACCGATCGCCGATACGCTCACCTCCTTAAAAACTCTGTCGGATCAGGGCCGCGCCCCGGCATGAAAATCGCTTTGGTGAGGGGTAAGATCCTCTGGTCGCCATCGGGCCTTGAAATATCTCCGAAATTGATCTCCGTCTGACCAGCTTTTCGAATTGCGACCCTCTGGGCCAAACGACAAAGGTTAAATGATCTCTTGCGGTCTATGTGAGGCGAGGATTGGCTTATGGACATGTACGAGAAGGTGATCGAGCTTGCCAGGAGGCGAGGCTTCATCTGGCCCGCCTTCGAGCTCTACGGCGGAGCTGCGGGCTTTTACGATTATGGGCCACTGGGAGCCCCGCTCAAAAGAGGGATCGAAGACCTTTGGAGGGCCTTCTTCGTGATCCGGGAGGGCTTCTGCGAGATCGAGTGCCCCACCATCGGGGTGGAGGATATCTACAAGGCTTCGGGCCACCTCTCCGGCTTCTCCGATCCCCTCACCGAATGCAAGGAGTGCGGCGAGATCTACAGGGCAGACCACCTCATAAAGCACATCATCGAGGTTCCCGACGCCCTCTCAAACGATGAGATATACCGCGTGATCAAAGAGAACGACGTCTTCTGCCCAGAATGCGGAGGCGACCTCTCCGAGATCTACGAGTTCAACCTGATGTTCAAGACCTTCATCGGCCCGGGCGGAAAGCAGCCGGGGTACCTTCGGCCCGAGACCGCCCAGGGGATGTTCGTCAACTTCCAGCGGCTTCTTCGCCACTACCGCGACCGCCTCCCCTTCGGCGCCGTCCAGATAGGAAAGTCCTACCGAAACGAGATCTCGCCCCGCCAGGGGGTGATAAGGCTGAGGGAGTTCTCCCAGGCCGAGGCTGAGATCTTCATCAACCCGAAGGACAAGACCCATCCCCTATTCGTCGAGGTAGCAGACCTGGCCATGACCCTCTACTCCAAGGAGGGCCAGGAGAGGGGGGTGACCGAGGAGATGACCGTCGGCGACGCCGTGGAGAAGGGGATCATAGCCCACGAGACCCTCGCCTACTACGTCGCCCGGACTTACCAGTTCTTGATCGAGGCCGGCCTCTCGAAGGAAAGACTCAGGTTCAGACAGCACAAGGACGACGAGATGGCCCATTACGCCGCCGACTGCTGGGACGCCGAGGCGCTCCTTGACAGGTTCGGCTGGATCGAGATCGTGGGGGTCGCCGACAGGACCGACTACGACTTAAAGTCCCACATGGCCCAGAGCCAGGCCAACCTCACGGTCTACCTTCCCTTCGACGAGCCGAGAAAGGAGGAGAAGCTCGTAGTCAAGCCCGACATGAAGAAGCTCGGCCCCCTCTTCAGGAAGGGGGCGAAGGCCGTCGCAGACGCGCTTCAAGCCCTTTCCATGGAGGATTTGAAGCGGGACCCGATCGTCGTCGAGGTGGATGGGGAGAATGTGGAGATCGACCCCGCCCTCGTCTCCTTCGAGATGGTGGAAGAGGAGATCAGGGGCGAGGAGATAGTGCCCCACGTCATCGAACCCTCCTTCGGGATAGACAGGATCCTATACTCGGTCCTCGAACACTCCTACCGGGAGGAGATGGTGGAGGGCGAGACGAGGGCGGTCCTCGCCCTCAGAAACAGGGTGGTTCCGATCCAGGTGGCTGTCCTGCCCCTGATGGATAGAGTCGAGCTTATCGCCCCCGCTGAGGAGATCGCCCAGAAGCTTCGGTCCCTCGACCTGAGGGTCGAGTACGACTCCTCAGGGAGCATCGGCAGAAGGTACCGGCGAAATGACGAGGTTGGAACCCCATACTCGGTCACCGTCGACTACGAGACCCTGGAAGAGGGGACGGTCACCATCAGGGATCGGGACACGATGTCCCAGATCAGGGTGAAGAGGGACGAGGTCGCCGAAAGGGTTCTGGCCCTTCTGAAGGGGGAGATGAAGTTTCTCGAGGCGGGTTCGCCCCTCTCGAGCTGAAAAGCGCCCGATCGGCTTATTGAAACGAAGGATCGGGAGGTCTGAATGATGGGGTCAAAGCTGTGCGCCTCTCTGGTGATGGAGGTCAAGAGAAAGGGGATCCATATTTCAGGCCTTTCGGTGCCGGCGGCCATCATCCTCTTGGGAAAAGGCCCGACTATCGGGTTGGTCGCCATCGCCCTTTTGGCGGCGCTCTTCCTGGAACGTAGAAGGCTTTCTGGAAAGATCAGGCTGCCATCGGTCCGCGACCACGAGGCGGATAGGGTGGCAGGCTACATCTACTACATCTTGGGAGCTTTGCTGACGGTCCTTCTCTTTCCCCCAACGATCGCCATCGCCGCGATACTGATGCTGTCGTTGGGCGATGCGGCGAGCGGGATCATCGGCTCGATCGTCAGGGGATCGGCCGTGCGGACCGAGATCATGGAGGGTCGGAGCTGGAGGCCAAAGCCCCTTCCGGTGGTGGCGGGAACCTTCGCGGTCTGCCTTCTGGTGGGCTACGCCGCCTACCTCATTGAGGGGAGGTTCTTTTCGGGGCCCGAGTTGCTCTCCTTTCCGGTCTTCCTCGTCGGCGCGGCAACGGCGACCTTTGCAGACGCCGTTCCCCTCTCCTTTCGAAAGAGGGTCATCGACGACAACTTCACAATCCCCGTTCTGTCGGGGTTGGTGATGTTTTTCGCAAGCCTCCTCTGATCCTGTAGATATCTCAGCCGATCAGCGAGCCGATCGCTTGGAGGCCGCCATGATCTCGATCAGGCCGATTTCCATGGGTTGGTCGGCATCGGGCTGGCAGCCGGATATCGAGCAGGTCATCTATCGTGCAGAAAGGTTTTTTAACGTACAGGAGAGTGAACTTCCCAGAGAGCGGAGCAACTGCGAGCGGCCACACCATCCGACTTCGGGGAAAATGATTCTCAGCTTTCAATGAAAACTGCGATTCCGACCCTCGGCGAGGAGGGCCGCTGGCGTCGAGAGGTTGCTCGATATCGAGAGGAAATAGGAGGGTTATTATGAACATAGTACTACTCGGTCCACCAGGATCCGGAAAGGGCACTCAGGCCAAAATGATCGCGGAGAAATACGGCGTGGTTCACATCTCCACCGGGGACATTCTGAGAGAGAACGTGAGGAACGGCACTGCTTTGGGAGTGGAGGCCAAGAATTTCATGGAAGCAGGTAAGCTGGTTCCGGACAGCCTGCTCATCGACATCATCAAGGACCGGCTGGCCAAGGACGACGTCAAGGGCGGCTGGATGCTGGACGGCTACCCCAGGACCACCCCCCAGGCCGAGGCCATGGACGAGATCCTGCCCGCTCTGGGCCAGAAGATCGATGTGGTCCTGAACATCGATGTTCCCGATGAGGAGCTCGTCAAGAGGGTCACCGGCCGGAGGATGTGCAATTGCGGCGCCACCTATCATGTTCAGTTCAACCCGCCAAAAGTGGCCGGCAAGTGCGATGCCTGCGGCGCCGACCTCTACCAGAGGGCGGATGACACCGAGGAGACTGTCAAGGAGAGGCTGCAGGCCTACCACGCCCAGACCCAACCCCTCATCGACTACTACGACAAGAGGGGCATCGTGGCCACGGTGCTCGGCGTGGGCGACATCAAGGCCATCTTCGGGAAGATCGCCGAGGCTCTGGACAAGATTTAAAGGAGTCTCTTCACAACTATTTTTTTCTCTTCTGAGTCTCTGAAGTTTGTTATTCGGGAAGGTTTTAATTCCTGTAGGCCAATCCATCTATTCGATGGAGGGAAAATGAGCCGCCTGACCTGGCTTCACATTTCCGACTGGCATCATGGGGACTTTCCAATTGATCCGGAAGTAGTCAGGGATGAGCTGATCAAAGATATCCAAGGACGTCTATCCATCAGTCCCGATCTATCTAAAATTGACTTCATAGTCTTCAGTGGAGATGCGGCCTTGAATGGGAAGGCGAAGGAGTACGAAGACGCCAAAAAAGAGTTCTTCGTCCCGATCTTGGAGGCCGCCCAGGTGGAACCTGACCGGCTCTTCATCGTTCCAGGCAATCATGATCTGGACGAGGAGGAGATAAAAAAGCTTCCGGATGATTTTAGGAAGGATGTCGTTTCCAAAGAGGATGCCGATCGCTGGCTCAAGGATGACAGCATGAGGGAGCTTTTGCTGCGCCCCTTCAAAGATTTTAGAAGTTTTGTTTCTGGTTTCACAGGCCAGGATTCTCCTGATTATTCAGATGTTCGAACCTGGGAGATCAATGGAAAGACTGTTTCCCTGCTGGGGATCAACTCCTCCTGGTTTTGCAGGCGACATTTAGACGATGCATCAGGAAAGCAGAATGATTATGGCCATGCCAGGGTGGGCGAGCGGCAGGTTCACAGGCACTTAGAACGGATACGCAAATCGGATTTGAGGATCGCAGTTCTCCATCATTCTCAGGATTGGCTGGAAGACTCAGACGGCTGGGTCGTTTGGAGACGTCTGCGGCAGGGATGCAATTTCATCCTGCACGGGCACGGGCATGTGCCCAGGGTAACAGCCGAGCATGGAACAGGCGGAGATTGCGTAATCATTCCTGCTGGTGCAAGCTTCGGGGGACGCACTCCAAAAGATCCGAGCCACATCAACTCCTACAATTTTGTTCACATTGACTTTGAGACTGGTAAAGGATTTGTCTTTCTGCGCCGCTGGATTGACGAGAGATCGGTTTGGGACAAGGACGTTCAAACCTATCCTGATGGCAAATTTCCCTTTGATCTGCCCGGACATACACCCTTACCGCATCAGATCCCCCGCCCTCCTGGAGACGTCATCGGCCGCAGCGGCGATCTCGAACTACTTTTAAATGGCTTTCATGGAGGAGCTACCATCACCGGCCTGCGAGGCATGGGCGGCGTGGGCAAGACTGCTCTGGCACTGGTTCTGGCAGATCGACTTAGAGATCGTTTTCCAGACGGCCAGCTCTTCTTGAACATGCAGGGCACAAGCAAGAGCCCGCTCGATCCAAAAGATGCCATGGTTCACGTCATTCGCTCCTACCTTGGAGCCGATACCTCAGTGCCAGAAGATTTGAATGGTTTGAGTGGGCTTTATCAAACAGTCCTCTCTGGCAAGAAGGCTTTGATCTTGCTCGACAACGCTGCTAGCCGGGAACAGGTGGAGCCGCTCCTGCCGCCAAGTTGCTGTGCCCTGCTGGTGACCTCCCGCAATAAATTTACCCTTCCAGGATTGACGGAAAAGGACCTGGACGTCCTGCCCCTCGATGACGCCGAGAAGCTCCTCCTGGAAATCTGCGAGCGCATTGCTGATCATGCGGAAGAGCTGGCAAATCTGTGCGGTCGTCTGCCCATCGCCCTGAGAAATGCCGCTTCAATCCTGAGTGAGAAGCCGAATTTGAGCGTTGCCAATTATATCAAAAGATTGGGAGATGTCAGAGAGCGCCTGGAGCTGGTGGAAGCCTCCTTCAGCCTGAGCTACGAACTTCTCACCCCGGAGCTGCAGAGGCTCTGGTCCCTGCTCTCCGTCTTTCCTGCCGACTTCGACCTCGCCGGAGCGGCGGGGGCCGTATGGGAGATGGAAGAGATGCCTGCTGAGGATGCTCTGGGCGAGCTTATCAGGTGGAGCCTGGTGGACTTTTCGCCATCTGCCACGGGCGAAGGGGGACGCTACAGGCTGCACGACTTGGCGCGCGATTTTGCCGGATCGCGCCTCGATCCATCTGCCGTTGACCCAGCCGGGCTGCGCCATGCCGAGCATTACAGGGATGTGCTCTCTGAAGCTGATGAATGCTTCTTGAAGGGAAAAGAGGGCGTTCTGAAGGGCCTGCAGCTATTCGACCAAGAGAAAACGAATATCCTGGCCGGGCAGTCCTGGGCAGAGAAGAATCTGGAAGGAAATTCTTCTGCTGCAATCGATCTCTGCAAATCCTATCCAAATGCGGGGGCATTTCTTCTCGACCTGCGGCTCTCTCCATCTAAAAAGATCCCCTGGCTCAAAACGGCGTTGGAGGCGTCCGAGAAATCAGATGACAAATTGGCGGCAGGATACCACCTAGGGAACCTGGGGCGTGCTTACTTTAATCTGGGCGATGCCCGGAAGGCTATCGGTTTCCACGAGGAGGCTCTTGCCATCTCCCGAGAGATCGGGGACAGGCGGGGCGAAGGAGCCGGCCTGGGCAACCTGGGGCTTGCTTACTTTGATCTTGGCGATCCCCGTAAGGCGATCGATTTCTACGATCAGGCTCTCGAGATCTCCCGAGAGATCGGCGACCGCCGGGGCGAAGGAAACCGCCTGGGCAACCTGGGGCTTGCTTACTTTGATCTTGGCGATCCCCGTAAGGCGATCGATTTCTACGATCAGGCTCTCGAGATCTCCCGAGAGATCGGCGACCGCCGGGGCGAAGGAAACCGCCTGGGCAACCTGGGGCTTGCTTACTTTCATCTTGGCGATCCCCGTAAGGCGATCGATTTCTACGATCAGGCTCTTGCGATCTCCCGAGAGATCGGCGACCGCCGGGGCGAAGGAACCGACCTGGGCAACCTGGGGCTTGCTTACTTTGATCTTGGCGATCCCCGTAAGGCGATCGATTTCTACGATCAGGCTCTCGAGATCTCCCGAGAGATCGGCGACCGCCGGGGCGAAGGAACCGACCTGGGCAACCTGGGGCTTGCTTACTTTGATCTTGGCGATCCCCGTAAGGCGATCGATTTCTACGATCAGGCTCTTGCGATCTCCCGAGAGATCGGCGACCGCCGGGGCGAAGGAAACCGCCTGGGCAACCTGGGGCTTGCTTACTTTGATCTTGGCGATCCCCGTAAGGCGATCGATTTCTACGATCAGGCTCTTCAGATCTCCCGAGAAATAGGGGACAGGCGGGGCGAAGGAAACCACCTGTTCAATATGAGCCTCTCTTTGCACGCCCTGGGCCAAAATGAGAAGGCCGTCTCTCTGGCCAGGTCCGCCCTTGCTATCTACGAGCAGATCGAAAGCCCGTATGCCGAGACCATCCGCAAAAAGCTGGCCGAGTGGGGCGGCTAGTTCACAAGCAACCTTTTTATTCGCTCACAATCCTGCCCCCTTGCATGATATTCGTCTATTCCCTCGGCGGCTCCATCCTGGCGGGCCGCGATGCACAGAGCCTCAAGGAGTATGCCGCTGCTCTAAAGAACCTCGCCGAAGAGCATCAGATCTTCGTGGTCGTGGGTGGGGGCAAGATCGCCCGAGATTACATAGAAAAGGCGAGAGCCCTCGGGGCAGGTGAAGCCTTCTGCGACCTCCTCGGGATCGGCGCGACGAAGCTCAACGCCATGATATTGATCGCGGCCCTCGGCAGAGATGCGGCTCCCGAACCGCCCGAGACCTACGCGAGAGCCCTGGAGGCCTCCGCGGGAGGAAAGATCGTCGTCCTCGGAGGGATGCAGCCGGGCCAGACCACCGACGCCGTGGCGGCCCTCCTCGCCGAGTACGTCCACGCCGACAAGATGATCGTTGCAACCTCCGTCGGCGGCGTCTATTCCGCAGACCCCCGGGTCGACCCGAAGGCGAAAAAGTTCGACCACATGACCCACAGGGATCTCGTCCGCCTCTCGATGGAGACGACGCTATCGGCCGGGTCCAGGTCGCCTGTGGACCCCCTGGCCGCGAAGATCATCGAGCGTAGCTCCATCCCCACAGTGGTGGTCTGGGGCGGCAATGTAGAAAATCTGAAAAAAGCGGCCGAAGGCGGCCACTTTGGTACTGAAATATCCTAAAATCGGACCATGCAGCGTATGAGGTCGGTGGCTTCCAGAATCCCGCTGGGGACGTCGGAATCGATCACGACGGCCTGGCACGCTCCGGTTTTTCCGAGCTTGCTTATGGCGACGTGAAGCGGCTCATTGGCCTCGACGGTGGGAAACTCCCTATCCATCGACTCTTCCACCGGCTGGTCCACCTTCCCCTCGGCCATGCCTCTGACGATGTTCTCCAGGCTTATGAGCCCTCTGGAGTCGCCGTTCTTCCCGACGAGGGCCGCCCTGACATTCGAATCGGTGAGCTTCCTGCACGCTTCGAGGAGCGACATGCCGGGATCTATGATAATCGCAGGCCGAGCCAGGGTTTTCACCGGGATTTTTGGTATCGAGGCCATCTCTTTTATGTCGAATATAAGCCGGTTGGTGGTGTCGTCTCTTCCTGTCACCACGCCCTTGATGTGAGTCTTGTTGACGGGGGTCGGCCCTATCTCGATCTCGTCGTCGACGTTGAACTCCCTGATGTTTCCTATTATCTGGACGATTCCGCTACACTGGTTGGGCCGCATGACGGTGTAGAAGGTAATCTCGTTGGCGGTAGCACCCTCGACGGGCGATCCGTTCCTGATAACCGGCACGTCCACCACATCGTTGGCGCTGTCCAGGTTGATCGCCTCGTAGGCTGCGGCTATGGCCCGATAGCCACCCTTGGGTCCGGGAACTCCCTCCACCAGGTGGAGAGCTTTCAGAGACTGCATCTGGTTTCTGATGGTGCCAGGGTTTCGGTCGATGATCGAGGCTATCTCCTCGCCCTTTATGGCCCTGCTCTCTCGGCGTTGTAAGGTTATCAACGCAGTTACTATCTCTCTCTGTATTTGTGTAAGTTCCATCCTTGATCGGGCTTTTCTTCACGATTATCGGCTATATATATGTGTTGATCTTTTGGCCGAAATCTGCGCGCTGGACAGGGTTTGCTGCCTTTAAAGGGCAATTTCGCCATCTCTCGCCAAATTTTCTTGACTTGATCTTTCCGGACGTTTCCGACCGCCATGGGAAGGCAGGCACAGGGGCGGACGTCCCCCTCCGGGGTGATGTGCATCCAGTTTCTGCCGGCAAAGCAGCCGAACTCCCGGAAGGCCGCGGGCACGGAGAATACTCGGGGGGACGATGCCCCCATCACGAACCTTTCGAGGAGGGCGTAATCCTCCTCTGATAGGATGGCATCTTTTTTGTCGGCCCACCTGCCCACCGGCACCACCTCGAAGAATGTCAGCTCGTGGGCGCCAACTTCGCTGGCCAGCCGATGAAACTCCTCGATCTCGGAGACGTTATCCGACCTCAAGACGACGTAGAGGTCGACGAGAAGGCCGGCGTCCAGGGCGTTTTCCACAGTCCTCATGGCGCCGCGAAAGGCGCCGGACCTCCCTCTCATTCGGTCGTGCTCCGCCTCCGCGGCGCTGTCGAGGCTGACGTTGACGGCGAAGAGGCCCGCCTCCTTCAGGTCTCGGGCGAGCTTCGCCGAAAAACCCGCCCCCGAGGTGAAGATGGTGGAGATCGCCCGGTCGTCGACGGACCGGACCAGATCGGGAAGCTCGCGGTATGTGGCGGGCTCTCCGCCGTCGAAGATGACGAGGGTGGTTCCAAGGTCCAGGACCTGATTGACGACGTCCTCGACCTCATTTGGTTCTAAACGGTGGTGGTGGCCCGAATCAGGCAGGGCGCAGTGGAGGCACCGGTTTGGGCACTCCTCGGTGATCGATATGGTGACCTGGTCTGGGGTCCGGATGCCGAGGGAGGACTTGAGGTAGCTTTTCACCAGGCGGTCGAAGGCCCTGCTCGGAATCGGAGGAAACCAGGTCGAGAGGTAAAGCCGGTCTTTTGCCATCACCGGGATCTGGCCGTCGGCGATCTTTAGGGCTGACTTCACGAAGGGAAGATGGGCCAGGGGCCCGGAGGCCTTCAGTCTGACCCTGCCCTCCTCAACGGACGCCTCGGCCCTGAAGAGGGGACTTGAGGCGAGGATGTACCGTGCCGCAACGCTTTTCACCGGTAGACCTCGTCGGGATCGAAGACCTTCTCTCCGACCACCTTTCCCTCCAGGTCCCGGTAGAAGCAGGACCGGTAGCCGGTGTGGCAGGCTCCTCCCTCCTGCTCGACCTTCAGGAGGATGGCGTCCTGGTCGCAGTCGATCCTCGCCTCCAGGACCCTCTGGAAGTGGCCCGAGGACTCGCCCTTCAGCCAGAGCCGCTTTCTCGACCGCGACCAGTAGTGGGCCTTTCCGGTCTCCAGAGTCTTCGCCAGAGCCTCCTGGTTCATGTAGGCGAGCATCAGAACCTCCCCCGTCTCTGCGTCCTGGACGATCGCCGGGACGAGGTCGCCCTTGATCTCCATCATGGACCGATGATAGGGCCTATATCCTATAAAAGCAGTTTCAGATAGGACAATGACCAGGTGCGTTCGCTGCAAGGGGCGGGGCCTATGCGGAAGGCCGGTCTGCCCGATCTTGCGAAGCTTTCGGGAGATGGCGAAGCTCCCGAAGCTCGGAACGAGGATCGAGGGTCCATCGCCTCCGGATGTCTTCGTCGGAAGGTTTGGCTACCCTCGGGTGAGCGCAGGCCCCCTGGTTCCGGCGGACGAAAAAGAGGGCCCCGGCTCTGGCCTCGACCTGTGCTTGCGGCCCGCGGAGCTGGCCAGGATGGACGTCGGGGAGATCGTCACCCTCAGGTCATCGATGGTGAGGTCGGGGTCGATGGTGGAGGTGAAGGACGCAAGAAATCCCGGAAAGCTCCTGGAACAGGCCCAGGAGATCGCCATGTCCTCGACGCCGGTGGGAACCGAGGTCACCTTCGCAAAGCCGCCGAGGGGCCGCCTCAGGTTCGACGGGTTCATGATGCCCTCGGGGCCATCAGGCTCGGTCAAGGAGATGGAGATCACCACCAACCCGTCGGTGCCCAGGAAGGTCGACGAGGTCGTCGAGGACTCAGACCTCAAAGCATCCCTCGCCGTCGGCGAGCTTTACGCCGCAGGCGTCGAGGTGGACGGGATATCGAGGCTATTATCCCTGGGACTATTGGGAAAAGAGAGAAAGCTCGTTCCCACGAGGTGGTCAATCACTGCCTCTGACGACATCGCGGGGAAGGGCCTGATCTCTCAGGTCCTGGACCACCCACCCGTAAGCGACTACCTGCTCTTCTCGGGCGAGAGGCTAGGAAACCACTTCGAGGTCCTCCTCACCCCTGGAGCCTTCACCTACGAGCTCGTAGAGATCTGGCTCCCGAGGTCCGTCTGGTCGGGAGAGGAAGCCTGGATCGGCGCTGACCGGGAGGGTCCAGGGCCGAAGAAGGGGTACAGCGATCTAGCCGGAGGGTACTACGCCGCCCGCCTCGCCCTTCTCGAGCGGCTCGCCGAGATGAGGCGGCAGGCCTCGGCCCTTCTCGTCCGGGAGATCTCCGAGAAGTACTGGGCGCCTCTCGGCGTTTGGGTCGTCCGGGAGGCGGCGAGGGAGGCGCTCTCGCGCCCGCCCCGGAAGTTCGAGAGCCTGGAGGCGGCGCTGGCGGATATGGCTACGAGGCTTCGGACGCCCTCGCGCGACTGGCAGCCCCACTCGGAGCTCGCGCGAGGCGCCGCCCAGACGACGCTCGCGAGCTTTTTTTGAAGGGGGATTTCGAGAGTAAATCCTTCATGGAAAAAGGTCTCCAACGTTCTATCTGGGCAGTCGATCAACTTCTCCTCCTCAAAAAAATGGATGGCGGGTGCGCTTTCCTTGTGACGTCTATTCCCCTGTACCTCGCTCAGCTCACCTTGAGAGGGGGGTTTTACAGAAGAGAAGCTAGCACACGGGTGGCAACTAATTAAACATATATACTTAAAAAACCAATTTTATAAGCAGGTGGGAGAGGAAACAATGGTTAAACTGGTCATGTTTTGCTTGGTGCTGGTTATCTTAGCACCACTTGCTTCTAGTAGTTCCTTGATATATCAGGATGGGCGTCCGAACCTGCTTATCGGGGGAATTCTGCAAGAAAACCCTGAAATTGAGAACTCAAATTGCAGATATAAAGATATTGCTGATCAAATAAATGCTACCTACATTGTTACATATTATTCTGGAAGCATCGCTATAGATGCTTCAGAAGTAAATGATGCTGCATCATGTGCTAAATCGCATGTACCAACACTACAGAATGGATTATCGAATCCTAAGCTAAGTGGTGGTGATGACACTTATAATACAATTGTAGCATATTCAGGAGGGACGACATCTGCCGTGACGGCGCTAGATAAGCAAGGAGTCAGATGTCACACACTAATCTTGATTTCTCCTATGATTGGGATGGTTCCTGCTACGACAGGATGGTATTATGAGCAACAAATCAGGCGAATATTAGAAAACGGCTCAGCAGAAAGAATTGTAGTTATCCAATCGCCAGATGACCTACCATTTGCGGAACTTGCGTTTCAGGCCTACTTCACGGAAGGTAATATTCCGGGAGTTGATGTTTATAACGTAGATTTTGAAAACAATGGTATAAAAAATCATGAAGATTTTTTCTTTTCTTATGCAAAAGATCACTTAAATCTCGGTACTAATGGCAGAGTCTACTACGTGCCGGGTAGAATACTCGATTGGATAAACATTAAGAGGAATGAAATACATCTGTCTGGAGTTGATAAATATGGTCATTATTGGATTGAAATCTTGGATGGTCCAGATGGAGACCCGGTAGAAAGCTATGGTTGGTGGCCTAAATATCCACTAAATTCAGATTTAACAGGAGTCATTAATACACTTGTAGGCGTACAAGGTGAACTAAATGGAATAACCAGTTTTGGTGGATCTGAAACCAGGGATCCTCATCATGGTACGACTGCGGAAACAGAATTCCATCCTATATTGATGAATGAATTAACGAACGAGCAGGTCTTAGATAAGATTCACGAGTTTGTTCGAGATTACCGTGGAGAGTGGAGATGGACGTTTGGTGGGGGACAAAATTGCCAAACATTCCAAACTGATTTAATGAATTATGTTGGCTTAGCAGAACCGAGTGTTAAAACATACAGCTCTACAGAAGCAACATCTTGGTCTGAAAAAGGTGAAATGAAGCAATCTCTGAAAAAAATTCAAAAAATATGAGATGTTTCTTACCACCTCCTCAACTGATAAGCAGCGGCCAGCAGCCCGAATACGCCATATGCTGCCTCAAATCCGGGCGTGCTCGGCTCTTCAGCAGGTGTTGACGCTTCCGGCATGGTGGGTGTCACACTTTTGGTCGCGGCCACTGCAGGGCTACAGAATATGCTGAGCTCGCCTTCCGGCATATCGATCTTTCTGGGTTCATCGCCAGGTTCATCTATGAGAGATCTGTATTTCACGATAGATGGTGGTGTCGTGATGTCGGGGGTGAAGTCGACCCGCGTTTTTTCCTTGCTGATGTCTATTGGCAGCTTGTAGAGATCCAAAGCGGTGTATATCTTCACAGTCTTTGTCTCCCTGCCCTTCAAGTCTCCGAGGTTAAAAGTCATTGTAGTGCTTCCGTCTGGGTTGGCATTCTGGCTAATAGGCTGGATGCTAGATCCTACAACCGATAGATATGGGTAAATGCTCTCGGTTATGATCACATCTTTGGCCACTGGACCCGTATAGTAGCCACCGCTGCCGTAAAGTATATTCGATACGCTCCTACGAACGAAGCCCTCAACGTCGCTAGGATCAGTTTCCTGTAGATATACAAACTCGGACGTATTCTTGGATGCTATTTCTTCTTTAAGGGCGTACTGCTCATTCTCTGTCGTACCATCGTTTTTAGAGATACCAATTCCGATTGTGTAGATATCAACACCTTCTTTTTTGGCATCGTCTATGGCTCGGTAGTAATCATCAAGATCTCCTCGACTAAATTCACTCTTGCCGGTTATGAAAATAACTTTCCAGCCTGTGGTCTTTCTGGCCAAAACAGTCGTATCTGGTAGATTCTTTTCCGCAATTATTCTGTCGACCGCCCCCTTCAATCCAACTGAGTACCAGGTTGGCTGCTCCTCAGAAGACCTGGGGCCAGACCCATCAAGCGGATAATCCGTCCCTACGGGAGGGCGGCTCCTCTCAGTAGTCCAATGCCTCGAATCTTGGAATAGAGTCGAACTATAAACTATTTGGTCGTTCCAATCCACCCGCTGATATCGGACGCCCGAAGTGGATGCTAAGGTATCACCAATCCCATCTACGATTGCTTGGGCATAGCCTCCTTGATACGTACTTCCCGAGTGGTCTATCGCAAAGATGACGTAGTCTTTAGTGGGAATATTATCGGGAGTGATGCTAATCACTATGTCCTGACATCCTCCATATTCTGGCGTTTCTAGCTTTTTGTCGAGGGTAACTTTGTAATCATTTGTTTCATCGCTGGCAAATGTATTCATTACTTGTCCGCCATTTCCATCTCCCGCGTAGCTGAATCTAGGGTTAGCAGTAGTTGGAGTCTTAGTTGCCCTCTCGGGAATCGGACTTCCAGGTAAGGTGTATGTAGAAGTATCTTGACCAGAGCCGCAAGTAGTGTTGCTGACGGAGACCTGAACTACTCGACTGGCATTACCAGAACGATCCGGCGAAGTATATTCGATTACATACATGCCAGTAATCATCTTAGTGATATCACCAAGAATATGGGAGAAATCTGCTGAATTAATGTCAATCCAGGTTCCGCCAACCTCATTCGCTAAGTCCTTTAGATCGAGATTTTGCCCAACATCCCAGGAGATCACGGGAGATACAACTATGAGCACAGCTCCTGATCTCAATATGTCAGCCTTTACCTCACTTCCCGTTCGCACCGTATAAGGTGTGCCATCCCCGCTCTGATGAGCTGGTGCATCAGTGATGACCAAAATAACCTTCTGAGCCTCGGGTCTGAAGCTCGAAGCCAAAGTTGCTTCGATAGCATCCAGAGCATCCTCCGGCGTATCGCCGCCGCCCGTCGCATAAAGGGAGTTCACCTCGGCTTTGAAAGAGCTTGAACCCCTTGTCCATGAGGACCTCAAATTTTCATCGTCCTTGAAGGAGACCAACATATAACGTGCATCCAGACCGCTTCCAGCTATTTGGTCTATGAGGCCCTGTACTTCGGACTTCATGGCATCTATATAGGGAGACATGCTGCTACTATCATCAAAGACCACTGCCAGATCTAAGCTTTGGTCTCCTCCCTGCCCAGTGAAGACGAAATTTTCGATTGCTACTTCAGAGCCATCCTCCACAAGATTGAAGTCACCACTTATCAAGCCACCATTTCTGGCACAATTTGTATCGACGAAGATGCTAATGCTGATCTTAGGAAAATTGGTTAAGTCAAATCCCATAATCCTGACATCGCCAGATTCTCCTCCTGATAATTCGGTGATCAGCGTATCTGCTTCTGTTTGCGCTGAACCAATCACCACGAAGAATGCCAAAATGAATATCACAAAGCTAGATAAAAAAATTTTTGTCGCCATGCCTTATCGCTCCTCCGAGTCGTTGGCATCAGAGAAGGCAGCAATTTCAAATTGCTTCATCACTTTTGGATCCCTCCTACTAACTTTCTTGTTCTAACGGATCTTTGTATTTAATCTGTCGGTGAACTTATGGCAACTATCTGGTAACAACCTCTGTATTTTATATAATAATATTTAATATAAAAAATCTCGTCGAGCCGGGATCCTTTAGATCTCTAACCCTTCGTAACTCTTTCCTTGGTGGTTGATGTCCGCCTTCAAGTAGGTCGAAATCGTCTTAAGGTCAGTGTGATCGAGCTGAGCCTGGTGGTCGTTGAGGGGGGATAACCAGATCGAGGGCCTTTACCGCGTGAAAGTGCCTCAGGATTTGCGGAGTGACAATGTAGAGCGGCGTCTGCTACTTTGTCTCCGTTCTGGAGACCCAGCCGAAAGAGCTAGTCGTAGGCGTCTTCGATGTTCGTGTAAGGCCCTCGAATAGTGAGATACGCCAACTCGGCCGCTGGAAGCTCCTCCACCCACCGCCGCTCCGCCTTCGGAGATCTTGGGCGTCAAGGGGAAACAGGCATCGTCACTTGAACCTCATCTCTTCGGGATTGACGGCCTTGGGGTCGTCGTAGTAGAGGGCAAGGCCCATCGGCGAGCCCGAGGGGGTATCATCGGAACGGTGACGTTGAAGGGCAGCCACTTTTGCTGCCCTTCAGTTTTTAAAACCAGACTCGTGATCTTCCGACTATCCCATATCCGTCGATTCGTGTATCTCCACGTTGCCGTTCCCACTGAAGCTGATATCCCCGCCGGTGCCGCTGATCACGATGCCGTCCCCACCGAGCCAGTCAGGATGTGGCTGGTCATCGACGTAGTAGGGCGAGTAAGGCACGACGTCGATCCAGATCGGGTTGCTCCAGCCGGAGACGTCGCCGTAGATGGCGATCAGGTGCCAGCCGTTGGCATCGCCGGAGAACCAGGTGTTGTAGTTTCCTGGACGCCAGTAGCCCCAGTACTTCCAGACCTCGTACCCACCGGGGTACTTCTCGTAGGACCAGATGTTCTGGCTCTGGCCGTTGGAGACGACGCAGTTCGTCCTCTGGCCGTGGTAAATCGCGGCAGGCCCGTAAGACCAGGCGCCGTTGTAGAGAACCCAGTAGTTTATGCTGCTAAATCCGGTCCCGCCAACGCTCGCGCCCGTGGCCCCGACCAGGCCGCTCTTCTCACCTTCGAGGGTGCCCGCACCCAGCATCTGAGTTTCGGAGATCGGCTCGCCCTGGCCGAGGTTTGTGGCCGTGGCGCCAGTTGAGGCGGCGAGGGTTGTGGATGGCGCCGATCCCGCACCAGGCTTGGAGGTCGTGGGGGCTGAATCAGTTCCGGTGTCGGGCCCGCCTGGAGAGGTCGGGCCAGAGGGCATTTCGGGCGGCGTTCCGGCGTCCGGCCCAAAGTTCGCGGGCCCGCCGCTTGGGGGCATCTCGTCTGCCTGGGCCGCAAAGATGAAAGCCGCAAGGATCAGGACCGAGATGGTCAAAATGGATCTTTTCGTCGATCGGTTCATTTCAAATCTCCTCCTCTACGAGTTTTTGGGCCTTCTGGCCCTTTAAAGTATTTTGTACGAAGGCCTGAGAGATATAATTTTTGATATGTTGGCTTGTTGGCTATAAGTTCGCATAATCCTTTTGTTGACGGTCGGATCGTCCTTTGAGGGGGGCTGGCCTTAGATCCGGATCGGGCCTTTTGCCATATCGGTGGCCTGATCACCAAAAAGCGTATATCTCAGCGCCACTATAATAATAAGATCGACCGATATAAAGAGGTGATAAAGCTCATGAGAAAGAGGAGATATCCATCCATATTCGACGCCTTCGAGAACCTGATGAGGGGCTTTCCCTTCGAGGAGGAACGCGAAGAGGGGATGTACAGAGATCCCTTCGAGGACCTGATCAGGAGGTTCCAGGAGGGGATTCCCGAGGAGTTCAAAGAGCTGGTCAAGGAGGAGGAGACCCCGACCGGAACCGCTCGTCGATACGGCCCCTTCGTCTACGGCTTCAGCTACACCGCAGAGCCGGGAAAGGAGCCGGCCTTCAGGGAGTTTGGAAACATCCGCCCCAGCCTCGGCGGGATCGAGCCGAGCGCTGGTCGGGAACCGCTCGTCGACGTTATGGAGGATGGCGACCTCTACAAGATCTTCGCCGAGCTTCCGGGCGTCGAGAAGGAGAGCATCAAGCTCGACTCGAGCGAGAGGACCGTCAGAATCGAGACGACCGGCGAGAAGAAGTTTTTGAAGACTATCACCCTCGACTCCGACATCGACCCCGACAGCGCCAAGGCATCCTACAAGAACGGTGTTCTGAGCGTGGAGCTTGAGAAGAAGGTGAAGGCCGAGAAGGGCAAGGAGATCAAGATAGAATAAGTTTATTTCGAATAAATTTATTTTTAATGCGGGCACGCCGGCGGTTGCCCGCAACACCACAGGCCAGTTGACCCAGAAACGTCCTCCTCCCCGCAGTTCTGCAAGCGACAGTTATCCGCGGTAGGTCTGCTCCCTTCCGGGCCTGAACCGGTCCCCGTAGTTGAGATGAACAGACCTGCCCTCCGGCAGGCCCGGACATCAATGCTGTCCCCACAGGGCGGAGAATCACAGTCGGCAACTGGACTGAACCTGCAGCACACGCAGTCGTCCACCAGCTTCGTCCCCCGCATATCGGCGATCTCGGGTTACAGGTGACGCCGAGCCACCCGGACTAGCCCGCGCATCTCAGAGTTATTTGGTGGAACATAAACCTAACGCAAGATTTGACCCGTGGAGGAACGAGATTATGGAAGAGATGATAGGATTCGTTATGGGAAACAAGCAGAGGATAAAGGTAATGGAGGTAATCGAGTCGAAGGGGCCCCAGCCTGCAACCAAGATCGCCAAGTTCAGCCACCTCACGGCTCCAGCCGTGGGTAGGATTCTGCAAGAGGTGGCGGGGAAGGGGCTGATAAAGGAGGCTGACGGTGTCTGGAACCTCACGGACCTGGGGATCGAGGTCCAAAAAGAGCTGAAGAAGAGGGCGTGATCAGGATGGACGTCTCCGAGGCGATCCGAAAGAGGAGGAGCGTAAGAAAGTACCAGGCCCGGAAGATAGAGAACGATAAGCTCGATCGGGTCCTGGAGGCCGGAAGGCTCGCCCCCTCTGCCAGGAACCTGCAGGAGTGGAAGTTCATCGTCGTCAGGGACGGGTCGAGGAGAAAGAGGCTCGCCGAGGCCGCCAAGGGCCAGACCTTCGTGGGCGAGGCCCCGGTGGTGATCGCCGCCTGTGCCACCGTGACCGATTACGTCATGACCTGCGGCCAGCTCACCTACCCGATCGACCTCGCCATAGCAGTCGAGCATATGGTCCTCCAGGCGGCAGCGGAGGGGCTTGGAACCTGCTGGATCGGAGCCTTCTACGAGGAGGAGGTGAAAAAGGTCCTGAACATACCTCCCGAAGTCAGGGTCGTGGCGCTCCTTCCCATCGGCTATCCGGACGAGTCGCCCTCCCCGAGGCCTCGAAAGGAGATGAAGGAGATCGTCGCCTTCGAGAACTGGGGATGAGGATCTCGGGATCGAAATTCGAAGGTCGATAGAGGCAGAGGCGAAAGGCGGTGGGAAGGACGGTGGAAAAAGTCGTTAAGACCGACGAGGAGTGGAAAAAGCTCCTCTCCCGGGAAGAGTACGTCGTCACCAGGAAGAAGGGGACCGAGCCTCCCTTCTCCGGCAAGTACTACAACTTCAAGGAGAAGGGGATCTATCGGTGCGTCTCTTGCGGAAACGACCTATTCTCCTCAGAGACGAAGTTCGACTCGGGGTCGGGATGGCCGAGCTTCTGGGCAATGATCTCCGAGGAGAGCGTCGAGACGAGAGAGGACGAGAGCTGCGGCATGGTCAGAACCGAGGTGGTCTGTGCAAGGTGCGACGCACACCTGGGTCACGTCTTCGAGGATGGGCCGCCCCCGACGGGGCAGAGGTACTGCATGAACTCGGTGGCCCTGAAGTTCATCCAGGAGGATTCGCTGAATTCTGAAGGATAAGGAAAAGCGATTTTTGAAAGGTTGATTCGTTTGGCAGAGCATCTAGTGGAGATGGCCGGGGCTCTCGTGAGGGTGAGGGACGGGAGGATCGAGGTCCTCTCAGACCCGAAGGTGAAGTGGTGTCCTCTCAGAAGCGGCCTCTATGGCCACAAAGCCGAGTCAAAAGAGACCGTCGAGTCGGTCCTCGGAAGTCACATCGAGGAGCTTGGGATGTACGGCCCCGATCGTGTCCTGGAGCTATCCGAGCGGCCCGTAAGCTTCGGCGCATCGGAGATGATCTCCGACGGGATGAAGGAGGGGCTCGTCGATGCGGCCGTCGTCGTCTGTGAGGGCGCGGGAACGGTCATTGCGACGAGGCCCGAGGTCGTCCAGGCCCTTGGCGCTCACATGACAGGCCTCGTCAGGACCGAGCCGATCGAAGAGATCCAAACGGGCCTTCGAGAGAGGGGCTCTATCCTCCTCGACGACCGGTGCACCATCGATCAGGTCGAGGGGTACAGGAGGGCTCTTGATGCGGGGTTTGAGAGGATCGTCGTCACCATCACAGGAAGAAGGGCCTTCGAATCAGAAGAGATCCGAAAGATGGCTTCAACTTCGGCGGGCGAGGGGCCGGTCATATTCGCGGTCCACAACCTCGGCGTCGCCGAGGATCAGGCAGAAGTCCTCGCAGAAAGCTGCGACGTCGTCTGGGCCTGCGCCTCACGGACTGTTCGGGACGTCGTCGGCAGGCGCGCAACGCTCCAGATCGGGATCTCGATACCGGTTTACGCCCTGACCGATCGGGGAAAGCGGCTGGTCCTGAATAGAGCGCTTCACTTCGACGAGTGCCTGGTGATGCACAGGGCGACGCTTCCTTTCGGCCCCGAGGAGAAGCTGCCGGAGTCGCTGGGCTAATGGGGGGAATACTTATCGATCATCTCAATATCGGCTGGATCTAATAACGTGTAATATTCAAACTGTAGCGATAAAAATTTAAGCAAATTAATGCGTTCTTCGCCTTAAACTTTCTATCTATTTTCACGTCGTCAGGCTCCTTCCGCATCTTGCGAAGTCCCCTTTTCTCGGAGCTAAACTGCTCAGATGTTAACCCACTTAAGCGAAATGTTTAAGATAGTTAAATATGATGGCTATTTAATGAGCGTATTAGATTGCGAGTCTATAGAATCTTTGGAGTATTCTTTAGAATCAATTTTCAATATTCCAATATCGGATATAAAACGATTTTTATCTGATCTCGATATAACTAGACTCGAATCCAAAATTATTCTTGATTTTAATTGTATAGAAACTGTTTTACTTGATGAAATGGTAACAAAATTCAAAATTCAGCCGTCATTCGATACTACATGTTGGTTTCATTTGACCAGAACATCCAGGCCAGAGGACTTCAAAAAGGGCATATATCCTCTAGATGATATTATAAATACTATTTGGAATGATCTGTATTCATATTTATGTGATGACCTTACGGAACAGCAATGGCTTAAATTTAGAGGTGCATTTGAAAACGGTAAACTTCGAGCAGAATGTCAAGACTCTTATTTATTATACGAGCTTAAAATGGGTGGTGTTGGTCAGGGTCCTTTTGCGGTTTTAATCAGGGATGTATCCTTGATACAAACAGGTCATGATAATTTTGATTATTTGGATGTACCAGAAATAATCCGAGATATCTGCAACTGTTATGAAAAAATATACAACATAGATCTTCTCACTAAATATAAACATAATACAAAGAAATACGCTATAAAGTTTAAATCTGACATTCATGACGTGTATCACTTAGGGTTTGCCATTTTATATTTTTATAAAACACTTCACAAAATAGATATAGGGCCATACGACAATTGTTTTTTTGGTGGGAACGGGACAAAGATAATCTCTGAAAATATTTTGAAAATAATCCCGCAAGGCTAGATTTGATCCAAATTATTAAATTTAATTATCCTGCAGCTCGGTTGCAGCAGGGAAGGCCGTCGCTAGTTGGAACTGGTAGGGGGATTTCTCCCTGTATCGTTGAAATATCTACAGAGACGACGAGGATAATTTACTCAACCCTCTCGACCTTCAGCCCGACGTTATCGACCTTCGTAGATATCGCAACCTTAAGGCCCATCGGCTCGAGTAGCTTCGCCATCTCTGTCTCCGACCTATCGGTGACGACGGCGATCGACGGCCCGACAGAGCTCATCCCGACGAACTCGAGGTCCGCCTCCCGGAGGCCGCTCATGTGCTGGTAAATCTCAAAGCCGTGGTGCTTGACCTCGGCCCGCTTCGACCCCCGAAACTCGATCTCCCATATGACGTCTCCAATCTTACGAAGGTCGGACCGCTCCAGGGCCGGGATCAGATCCATCAGGATGAAGTAAGCCTTCAGCTCTCGGTCCTGGTAGTCGAGGTTTCGGGCCCTGTTCATCAGAAGGTCGAACTCCTCCCTCCCGGACGAGGAGACGGAGGTCTCGGGGATGATCACAAAGACGTTCTTTCCTTCTGCGAACTCGTGGTGGTAGGCGAGGGCCAGCTCGTCGCCCGTCACTGCCATCCCGCCGTAGGTCACGGCGGCAGGCCCGACGCCGGTCTCAAATCCCAGCGTGACTCGGCCGTCCTCGGTCTCCTCGACGTAGTTATTTCCGATCAAAAGCCGGATCTCATCTTTTGTCAGGTGTGAGCCGACCGCCTCGTTCATGGCGTGGCCGAGGGCCACGAGGACTGAGCCGGTGGATCCGAGGCCGACGTGCTTTTGCTCGTGGTCCCTGACCTTGATCTTGAAGCCGCCATCGTAGCCGACCGTCTTTTTGAAGACCTCGAGGAAATGGCGGATGATCGGCTCTCTCGAGTAGTCGATGACGGTATCAGCAGGGATGCACTCCACCTCGGCGAAGCAGCGGATCTGGAGGGCGAAGCCGACCCCGCCGCCGCCTGGCCTATTCGGCGCAAAGCGGTTCATGTCCAGGACCGTCAGGTGGATTTTTCCCGGGGTCGTGACCCTGACTCTCCCCTCGACGGGCGCAAGCTCCCGGTGCTTTTTGATCCCCAGGGTGTTGACCTTCTCGCCCGGGGAGAATGGGTTGAACTCGTACTCCACCAGGCCCAGGTCCCCGCCGCGGATCTTCATCGTCGGCATATCTCACCACCACAATTGCGGATTCTTCTCTTCGAACTTCCTTTGATCATGCATAATCAGGCCCCATCGAGGTATATCATCCTGCTTGAGTCCGGTCCGGCCGGGCCGGGGCCAAAGCGTGCCCTGGCGACCGGCGCCGGCGCGGTGAGCAGACTACTCTTCTCCGCCTCCAACTGAAATCGTTTGAGAAGAATCCGGGGGAGACGTAACTAAGCTCGCCGCAAGATACACCACCGTCCCGACGACGATGCCGATCATCACCGGGTGTATCGTGGGGTTGCCGTAGAAGTTCCAGGCCACGATGGAGGCGAATGTGGCGACGAGGCCCGAAACAAACCCCGTCGAGGTCCCCCGGTCCCAGTAGAGGCCGAATATCAGAGGAATGAAGACGCAGCAGGCGATCACCCCCATGCTCAGGGAGACGAGCGGTACTATCAGCTCCGGGACGTTTCGGGCCATTAGGGCAGATACGGCGATGATCAGAACCCCTACGATCCTCGTCAGAACGAGGACCCGATCGTCCGAGAGGGAGGGACGGACGAACCGGAGGGTGTCTGCGGTGAGGGCGGTGGTGGTGACGAGGACGATGGCGCTGATCGTCGACATCGCCGCCGATATCGCCGCAAGGAGGGTGACCGCGTCAAAGCCTGGTGGGAGGAGCGACTGGGCAACGAAGGGGACGAGGCTGTCGGGGTTTTTGATGAAGGGGGCCAGCTCCTCGGCGGTGAAGACGCCATACGCCCAAATTCCTATCGAGAAGATGCAGAAGGCGTATATCGAGATCGCTATGGGGCTGTAGATCCCGGCGAACCGGACCACCCGTTTGTCTTTCGCAGAGAAGATCATGATCAACAGGTCCGGAAGCGCAAGAAGCCCGAGGCTTATCGAGAAGGCCGTTCCCACCGTCTTCTGCCAGGGGACGAGGTCTCCGCTCATGCTGGTGACGGCCGCGGGGATGTTCGCCCAGATCTCGGTTCCGCCGCCGTTGTAGAGGAGGGCCGCGTAGAGGAGGATTGCGCCCCCGACCATTATAATCCCCTGGATGAAGCTGATCCAGAGGATGGCGGGTAGACCCCCTATAGCGTAGTAGATGGCGACGATGACGACCGCCACCAGCAGGCCCTGGACGTAGCTGATCCCGAGCAATCCCTCGAAGAGGTGGGCGCACCCCTTGAAGATCGCTATCAGGTAGACTGTTTACATCACCAGCATTATCATCGCCAAAAGGACCCTGCCGCTGGGGGAGCCGTACCTTTTCTCCAGAAGCTGGGGAACGGTCTTGGCGTCGTAGGATTTCGCCATCGCCCAGATCCGGGGCGCCATCAGCCAGGCGATGCAGGCGAAGGCGACGTGCATGAAGGTCGCCCAGAGATCACCCAGGGAAAGCCGGCGATGAGGCCGTAACCGCCGCCGCCGAGGAACGAGGCCGCGCTGAAGTAGGCGGCGGTGAAGGCGATTCCGATCACGGCGGGGTACATGACGTTTCTGTCCGAGATGACGAATCCCGAAAAGGTTCCCTGCCGGAGCCTTATCGAGAGGATCACGATGACGGCAACGTAAGCCACGAGAAGGATCTGGTTAAGCATCGGATCTCATCAAAATTATAAAGAAGGTTATCGTGAGCATGAATATCATCGAGGCGATGAGGGCCAGGTACGGCGTCGGCGCGAGAAACATCAGGTTCGCCTCCGCGTCGGTGTGTTGTGAGCTTTAGGGTACGTCGGTGCTAGCTCTCTTGGATTCAAATCGATCTCTCCTCCAATCATGTACGATAATATACAATGATGGGCGGAGGTGGGCGGTTTTGGTTGAAAAGGGTTTCGCTGTCGGCGCTATTCAGGATTTGCATCTAAATGGATGAGGATATCCATCTCGGGCGGAGAAATGGCGACACCTCGCTTAGTGGTAAATACATAAATCTATAAACTATGAGAATATCAGTTCGATTTCAAAATCAAACACATTGAAAAATCTCGGATTATAGAAAGGTATTTATATTCGCTTCTCAGTTGCTTGTTTCAAGTCAAAATATCCCTCCCGTTGTATGCGGTGAGTATTTTTGTGTGGCTGGTGGGGCTTGAAATGGTACATGAATCAGGAGATGTCTGGGATGTCGATCTGCCTGAAATGAAGATCGACAAAAATCAAATCAAAGAACAGGCAAAAAAGTATCGCATGGGTAATGTTCCATTAGGTCTAGGCCGTGTGATGAACAGAGACGAGTTTGAAGATTATGAAATGGAAGTTTTGAGTCGGAGACTTCCTTAACCCACTTAATTTAAAGGTGTCCTACTTGGATGACTTAAGCGACCGCGAGGAAGCTCGACTCAAAGAACTTACTGAGTTATACGCAAAATATAAGCATATAATGTTATATGCAGACGCATTGCGTGGGGAACATTTTGCTCCACCTACAAATGAGATGAAAGACGCGTTTGATCATCTCATGAGAATATATTCTGTAAAATTTGGATTAAGACCCGACCAAAATGAGAATTATGTATTTACTAATATAGATGCTGCATATAGACATATTTACCGAGCGACTTTTGAGTGGTTGGACTATATTCGGATAGTTCAAATGGATTATATTACAGAAAAACTTGAAGATATATCTTCTGAGACATTATCGGCCGTTTTTCCTGATTACTATAAGGATATTAGGCCAGAAATCTCGCGAATTGTAGCCGAAATTCCAGCTTACAAGAGTGATAAAGATATCGGCTCTCCAGATATCACGATTGTAACTCGATATTTTGAGTCTGTTAAGCAACTACGATCTCATTTAAATCGTATCGAACGGAATATTCCAGCTCTAATCAAATACGAAGAGATAACAAAAAAACTTGAAGGCATATCTTCGGAAGCATTAGTTAAAGTTTTTCCTGAATATTATAAAGAAATTCTACCAGATATCTCACGAATTGTAGCCGAAATTACATCATACAAAGTCGATGAAGATGTTGATTCTCCTGATATTCAGATTGAGCTCCAATATTCCGAATCGATTAAGCAATTAGAATCTCATTCTAATCGCATTAACAGTATGATACCCGCTTTGATTAAATACGAAGGCGAACGAAAAAATGAAAAAAGACATGATTATACAATATATGCAATAATTGCTGTTATTGCAGCTCTGGTGGGCGCAGCGGCATCTGTAGTTATTTCTGCAGCAATTACGTAAAGTCAGTTTTGATCCCCGAATTCAAACCCTTTTACATTTGTTGCTAATCAGTCACCATCTCATAGATGGATTTAAGATTTTTAATACACCCCCTAATACCCCACCGGTCCCGCGTCCTCAAACCCCTCCCTCTGGCCGGTCCCTGCCTCCCGAGTGAGCCTCTCGGGATAGTAGAGGAGTTTGATGACGTTTGCGGCGTGCTCACGCGTCCTCTCCTCGGCGAGGGAGGCGAGCTCCTTTTCAGACTCAGCCTCGTCCTCGTGGACGAAGACCTCGATGATGTGGGTGTTCGTCATGAGCTGGGCCATGATCAGGCCGGTGGAGGCCTCGTGGGCGCAGGTCTTGTCGATGGGCTTTGGCCCCGGCATCCCCAGGGCCATCACCAGGTCGCAGCCCCGCTCTTCTATCAGTATCTTGGAGGCGACCGGCAGGTCCTTGACGCCGGGGACGGTGTACCGCACGATCTCGGCGGAGCAGCCCCGCTTCAGCTCCTTTATGGCGGCCCTCGCCATGTCGTATCGGGCGAAGTTGGTGTCGGCGATCCCGATCTTCATGGGTAGCGGGATGGCGGGCCCGAGGTTTAGGTTTATCGGCCCCGTCTCCCTCGCTCACCCGCAATCTCCGCACCTTCGGTAGGTTGTGTCGTTGCCGTCGCCGAGGTAGAGGAGCTGGTCTCTCGACCCGTACCGATACACTGTGATCCCCTTGCAGCCGAGCCGGTAGGCGAGGTTGAAGACCTCGAGGACGTCGTCGACCATCGCCTCGTAGGGCATGTTCACGGTCTTGGAGACGGCGTTATCGGTGAACTTCTGGAAGGCGGCCTGGACCCTGACGTGCTGCTCTGGCGAGACCTCCAGGGCCGTCACGAAGAGCTCTTTGAGATCGTCGGGGACATCGGCGTTTTGGAGGGTTCCCGTCTTCGCCACCCTCTTCATCAGGGCCGGGCTGTAGACCCCCGACTCCTTTGCCATCCTCTCAAAGAGGGGCGATGCGATCACCGTCTTTTTGCCGAGAAGGTCCCGGACGAAGGAGAGGGCGAAGAGAGGCTCTATACCACAGCTGGTCCCTGCGATCATGCTGATGGAACCTGTGGGGGCGATGGTGGTGACCGTGGCGTTCCTCATGGCGTCGCCTTCCAGGCTGCTTCTTCCGAAAAGAGGAAAAGATCCTCGCGCCCGGCCCAGCCGCCTCGACTCCTCTCTCGCCTCTTTGGAGACGAAGCTCATCACCTCCTCCGCCACCCGTAGGGCTTCTCCTGAGCTGTAGGATATGTTCATCTTGATCAGCATCTCCGCAAAGCCCATCACCCCCAGGCCGATCTTCCTGGTCTTGAGGGTGGCATCCCTCATCAGGCCGTGGGGAAAGTGGTTCACCTCGATGACGTCGTCCAGGAACCGCACCGCCAGGCCGACGGTCTCCGCGAGCCTGTCCTCGTCGATCTCTCCCCGCTCGACGAACCGGGAGAGGTTCACCGAGCCGAGGTTGCAGGACTCGTAAGGCAGAAGCGGCTGCTCGCCGCAGGGGTTTGTGGCCTCGATGACCCCCGGCAGAGGATGGGCCTCGTTGATCCTGTCCAGAAAGAGGACGCCCGGATCCCCTCTCCGCCAGGCGGAAGCTGCGATCTCCCTCAGGAGCCGGGCAGCGTTCAAGGTGCCGGAAACGCACCCGGTTCTGGGATTTATTAGCTCGATCTCCTCATCCCGGCCCGCCCGGCGCATGAACCCGTCTGTGATCCCCACGGATATGTTGAAGTTCTCCAGCCTTCCCGGCTCATCTTTGGAGTGGACGAAATCCATCACGTCGGGATGGTCCGCCCTCAGAACGCCCATGTTGGCGCCCCTTCTTCTGCCGCCCTGCTTCACCACCTCGGTGGCGGCGTCGAATATCCCCATGAAGGAGACGGGGCCGCTGGCGATCCCACCCGTGGACCGAACGACGTCGCCCCTCGGCCGAAGCTTGGAAAAGGAGAACCCGGTACCTCCTCCGCTCTGATGGACGATGGCCATCAGCTTCAGGGCGCCGAAGATCCCCTCCATGGAGTCCTCGATCGGAATGACGAAGCAGGCAGAAAGCTGGCCTAAAGAGAGTCCCGCGTTCATCAAGGTGGGGGAGTTTGGCAAGAAGAGGCCCTCTTTCATCATCTCTCCGAACTTCAGCGAGAGGTCCGACCGATCCTCCCCGAAGCGAATCTCGGCCGAGGCCACGTGCTCTGCAACTCGCCGAAACATCTGGTCGGGAGTTTCAGCCACTTGCCCTCGTTCGTCCCGCCTCAGGTATCTGCCCTCGAGAAGTTCCAGGTTGGAGGGGATGGTGGCGGCGGCCGTTTTTCCCTCAGCCGGAGGCCTCATAACCGATTCGATGCTGGATTCGATGTCGTCTTCCCTTGCCATCTCCAAACCACCTATCGTTGTCAGTAGAGCGTCCTTCGCGGTCTCCAGAACCAATATAAACCGTCGTTGCCCAATATATATCTAGATAGTTGATATGGAGGTTTTACCATAAAGATTGCCATCTCTGGAAAAGGGGGTGTCGGCAAGACCACCCTCGCAGGAACCCTCGCCCGCCTCTTCGCCCGCGACGGATACAACGTGATAGCGATAGACGCAGACCCCGACATGAACCTCGCCTCGGCCCTGGGCGTCGCCGAGAACCCCAGGCCCATCACCGATTACAAGGAGATGGTCCAGGAGAGGGCGAGCGCCGAGTTCGGGATGTTCAAGCTCAACCCCAAGGTCGACGACGTCATCGAGAAGTGCGGCTGCATCGGACCCGACGGCGTGAAGCTCGCCGTGATGGGGACGGTCGACACCGGCGGAAGCGGCTGTATGTGCCCCGAGACCGCCTTCCTTCGGGCTCTGCTCAGGCACGTCATCCTCCGGGAGAAGGACCTGGTGATCCTGGACATGGAGGCTGGGATCGAGCACCTCGGCCGCGGGACGACGAGGGGCGTCGACGTCATGATCGCCGTCGTCGAGCCGGGTCTGCGGTCCGTCGAGACCCTGGAGAGGATCAAGAAGCTCGCCAGTGACCTGGGGATCGAGAGGGTGATGGCCGTGATCAGCAAGGCTCCCGAGGAGCAGACGATCATCAAGGAGAAGCTGGCGGAGATGAACGTTCCCGTCCTCGGGACGATCCCCTATGACAGGAACCTGATGGATGCAGACTTGACGGGCAAGTCGCCCCTGGACGTCGGCGGGCCGGGCGTCGAGGGGATAAAGGAGATCAAGGTGAAGCTTGAGGAGCTCTTCGGGACGATGGCGAAGGAGGCGGCGGAGAAGGGCGAGAAGGCCTCTTAGGCCGCCTCGGGCCTCTTCATCTACTCTTTTACGTCTGGACCAGAGGCTTTGATCAGGTCCAGCTCTTTGCAGAGCCGGTCCTCTTGGAGGCGTTGAGGAAGGTCATCCCCACCACCTCACCTTTCTCGCGCCTGATTATGACGTCGTCCTCGGCGAGTTCGGAGTCGTCGGCGTGGCTCGGTTTTTTGAGGCTGACGTACAGGACATCTGCCTCTTCGTCGTAATCGACCCAGATCTTTTTGCGAGGGATGCCCAGAAGATGGGGCACCAGGTCAGAGACCTTTTCTACTTCTGCCTCTCTCATATCTTCGATCTTCTTTCAAGCTGGTTCTTCCTTCGTTTTCTATGACCTTACCTGATAACCACATTGGCAAGGGTCACCAGGAACAGCGATAACGTCAACCAACCCACGATCCCTTCAAACATTACCAATTTTCTGTGTTCATCCAGAGGATACCAGTCACCATAACCTACGGTCGTGAAGGTCATCATGCTGAAGTAGAAGGCGTCCCAAATGTTGGCCTCTTGGTGATCTCCTTCTTTCTCGTGCCTCTTTATGGCTTTCGTCCTCCGATAATAGACGGCGCATACCATGACCATGATGAGTCCCAGGATTAGTGGGCGACGTGGCTTCACGCCATATCCGCAGGAGACTAAAGCCGCATAGTCGAGAAGCTTAGTGATCCCAAATTCGCTGTTTTCGCGCCTCCACTCCCGATAATCATAAAGACAATTGTCTGCGTCTTCGAACCAGGCGAGGTTGTCGTAGTTTTTGATCAATGCCATGTATGCGGTGTCGTCACAGTTCAGGTGTTTTTCAATGGAACCCCACCTAAGCTCTAATCGGTCAAATCTCGCATGTGTCAGGTTCAGGCTGTTGTTAAAACGAGCCTCCCTAAAATCGGCATATTGGCTGAACTGAGTATCCACAAAGGTGGCATTTCCACCAAATGAGGCACTCCCAAAGTTCATCTTCGAACTTAATTTATCGCTGAACAGAGCCCCGGTGAAGTCGGCATCGCTGCTGAACTCAGCAAAGGTGAAGTCGGCATCGTCGTTGAACAGAGCCTCGGAGAAGTCGGCATCGCTGCTGAACTCAGCAAAGGTGAAGTCGGCATCGTCGTTGAACAGAGCCTCGGAGAAGTAGACATGGCCGCTGAACTCGGCATAGGTGAAGTCGGCATCACCGTTGAACTTAGCTCCCCAGAAGTCGGTATGGCCGCTGAACTTAGCCCTCAAGAAGCTGGCATCGCCGCTGAACTCAGCCCTCCAGAAGTTGGCATTTCTCGTGAACAACGCTCCGGAGAAGTCGGCATCGCCGCTGAACTCAGCAAAGGTGAAGTCGGCATCGCCGTTGAACAGAGCCCCGTTGAAGCTGGCATAACCGCTGAACTTGGCAAAGGTGAAGTCGGCATCGCCGTTGAACAGAGCCCCGTTGAAGCTGGCATAACCGCTGAACAGAGTTTGTGAATCGGCGATTAGTGAAAACATTATTGGTTGTTTGCCGTGTAGTCCAGGTTCTTGGTGGAAATAAATTACTGTTCCACCAAAAATGACTTGTTTTAGGAAGATTGTGTCACCAAAGCTCACGTTCCCATGAATCTCGGAGTTCGTGATGGTTATGGGCGACTTGACGACCTTCACTTCTTCGGTCAGACCAAAAAACTTAATCTCGTACTCCGTTCTCTCGACGCGTTCGGTGGGCAGGTCCAGACTGCTCAGGTACAGGTCGCCCTCGACGATCACGTCGTCGTATTCGACGGGCTCACCCCGCTCGATCTTAGCTAGGATCTCGCTGGCTTGGACTACTTCACGAGAATCAGATGCACCCTCAGATATGCCCACAACCAACAGAAGCGCCACCAGCACCAAGGCCAGTATCGATCTTGCCAAATCCGACCACCTTAAGAATAATTTCGTCCCAAAAGACAAAAGGGTTTAGGTGCCAGAGACGGTAAAATGCTGGGGTTCCACATGTTGAAACTATCGACCTGGCGTTGGCCTCGGCATGATCTGATAATATCCCCTCGACACAATCTTTAATAATCTTCGTCCCAACTTTGTACTTCTATGAGTACCGCCATTCAGGTCGATGACGCTGTTAAAAACAGGCTCCAGCTCTTCGGCCGCGAGGGCGAATCTTACGACGACATCCTCAATCGGTTGATTGATTCCCTTGAGGATCTGGATGTCGAAGAGATCATCGAGGCTCGATGGTCGAAGCTACAGAAGGAGAAGAAGGACTACATCTTTCTAGAAGATTGACGAGAGTGGAGATAAAGGGGTTTTCAGGAAAGGTTTGAGGTGGCTCGGGGACGAATCCCTACTCTCCTGAGGGATCAGACCCTCAAACCCCAGCACTCCCCTGGCGTCGTCGCCCTTTATTTCAGCTCCATATCCCCGAGCCGCAGCCCCTCGTCGATGATCTCGCCCACGAGCTTGCCGTCGGTCATTTTGAGGACGGCGTCCACGTCATTCTCCGGCAGCACGAAGACCCAGCCCATACCCATGTTGAAGGTCCTGTACATCTCGTCCTCGTCGACCCCGCCCTCCTCCTGGAGGAAGCGGAATATCGGCTGGGGCTCGATCGGATCGTCGATCTCAAAGCCGAACCCGGAGATCCGGTGGAGTTTGAGAAGGCCGCTTCCGGTGATGTGGGCCATGCCGTGAACGTTGGCCTTCTGGATTACTTCCAGGGCCTCCATGTAGATCCTCGTCGGCTCGAGAAGCTCCTCGCCGATCGTCCTCTTCGAGTAGGGCATCCGATCGAAGTAGGTGTTCTCCGACTCCTCGACGATCTTTCTTGCGAGAGAGTAGCCGTTGCTGTGAAGGCCACTGCTCGGAAGCCCCACGATCATGTCGCCCTTCTCGATCTTCTCGCCGGTGATGACGTCCTTTTTCTTGATCATCCCGATGCAGGTTCCAGCAAGGTCAAAGCCGCGGATTATCTCGGGGAGCGAGGCTGTCTCGCCTCCGACGATGCTGATGTTCGAGATCTCGGCCCCTCTCTCAAGGCCGACTGCTATTTGGGCGGTCATCTCCGGGTCGACCTTCTCTAGGGCCAGGTAGTCGACGAAGGCCAGGGGCTCGGCGCCGATGGCGAGCAGGTCGTTGACGTTCATCGCCATGCAGTCGATCCCCACGGTATCCCACTTCTTCATCTCGTTTGCGATCAAGACCTTGCTTCCGACGCCGTCGGTGGTCATGGCGATCGCAAACTCGCCCATGTCGATCAGTCCCGCATAATGGCCGATGTCGGTGATGGGGGCGCCGATCCCCGTCCTCTTGCCGGTCATCACGCTCTTCATGGCGGAGATCGCCCTCTCCTCCGCCCGGATGTCGACGCCGGACGATGCGTACGTCAGCTTCTTCATATCTTCGCCTCTCCCTCAAGCCCGAACTCTCGGTGCAGCTCCTGGACCGCCCTCTCGGCCTCCGCCATGCTCACGACGAAGGAGATGTTGTGCTCGCTGGACCCCTGGCTGATCATGAAGACGTTGATCTTCGACTTTCCCATCGCCCCAAAGACCCTTCCGGCAACTCCGGGAGTTCCCACCATCCCGGCGCCGACGACGGCGATGACGGCCACGTCTCGATTGTGAGAGATCTCCCTGACTATGGTGGTGGGGAATTCAGCCCTCAGGGCGATCTCGGCGACCTCGACCTGGGGCTCGTCGACGACGACGGATATGTTCGCCTCGCTGGACCCCTGGCTGATCATGATGATGTTCACCCCGGAGTTGGCCAGAGCCGAAAAGGCCCTGGCTGCGATGCCGGGCGTCCCGATCATCCCGGCGCCGGATATCGTCAGGAGGGCCACGTTCTTCGATAATGTGACGGCCTTGATTACGTCCTCCTTGGCCACGTCCTCTTTCACAATCAGGGTTCCGGGGTCCTGGGGATCGAAGGTGCACTTCACACGAACCGGGATTCCTTTCCTGATGGCGGGCTCGATGGCCCTGGGGTGTAGGACCTTAGCCCCGAAGTAGGACATTTCCATCGCCTCTCGATAGGATATGACGGGGATGTTCTTCGCCTCGGAGACGATCCTCGGGTCGGTGGTGAGAACGCCAGTCGTGTCCTTCCAGAACCAGATCTCATCAGCCCCGATGGCCGCCCCTATGATCGATGCCGAGAAGTCCGATCCGCCACGGCCCAGGGTTGTGATGTTCCCCTTCTCGTCCTCGGCGATGAACCCCGTCACCACCGGGACCCCGTCGAGGGGGGTCAGCCTCTGGGCGAGAAGTTCGTAAGTCTTTTCGAGAGGTTTTCCGTTCCCGTACTCGCTGTTGGTGATGATTCCGGCCTCGCCCCCGGAGTAGTACCTGGACTTGAGGCCCAGGTCCCTCAGGACACCGGAGAGGATCGGGGCTGCAAGCCTCTCGCCGTAGCTGGATATCCTGTCGATGGACCTGGAGGAGAGCTCGCCCAGGTAGCAGATGCCGATGTAGGCCTTCTCCAGCTCGCCGAGCCTCTGGATGATGATATTCTTCAGCTCCTTTACGATCGCAGGGTCCCTGACCGCCTCCATCAGGGCCTGGATGTGTCTTTTGCTCAGCCTGTCCACGAAGGTCACTATGTCCTCGACCTTGCCGCCGTTGGCCGAGGCCCTGGCGCACTGGAGAAGGTCGTCGGTGACCCCACCCAGGGCCGAGGTCACAACGACGATCTCGTTATCTTTGCTCAGGCTCTTTACAAGCTCTCCAACGTTTCGGAGCTTCGCCCCGTCGGCCACCGAGGATCCGCCAAACTTCATTACCAAGCGTGCCATCTTGAAAACCCTGTGAACGTCCCATCTCACCGATATAAGCTTTACTCATCGTTTTATAATTGAAATTGTATATCCAAAATGGACAAGCGTTCCTGGCGCAAACGGGACCAAAGGGCATCTCCCAAAGCGACGGTCCTGTGATGCTCTTCTTTGATTCTCCATGCTCTATTATGCTCCACATATTATGATCCCGTGCTCTCCGTGTTCTATATCTTCTATGCCCGGATTTGGGTTGGGACTTTTGACCGTTGAAAACCGCAAACCTTTGGCCAATTCGTTAAGATCCCATAAATGCGGTGCATGGGACCGGTTTTGGAGATATCTTTAAACGACCTATCCCCACGACCCGGATTTTTGGATCTTCCTCAAACGCCATCTTGCGACGAAAAAATCGATCGTGGCGACCGCTCGAATGGCTTCAACGATGGCCGAAGGCTTATATAGGTGTACGAAAATGGAACCGAGACTCCAAGATTCAGAGCTTTATCTTAAATTTCGCGAGGCTTGATATGGGCAAGAGGAAGAAGATGGCTGAGCGCGTAACCGCGCTGATGGACAAGCCAGAGAAGATCAGAAATATCGGTATTGTTGCGCATATTGATCACGGCAAGACCACATTATCTGACAATCTGCTTGCGGGAGCCGGCATGATATCCATGGAGCTGGCGGGCAAGCAGCTATTTATGGACTTCGACGAGCTGGAGCAGGCGCGTGGGATCACGATCGATTCAGCCAACGTCTCGATGGTCCACGAGTACAAGGGTGAGGAGTACCTCATCAACATGATCGACACCCCAGGTCACGTCGACTTCGGCGGCGACGTCACGAGGGCGATGCGCGCCGTGGACGGTGCCGTCGTCGTCGTGGACGCCGTGGAGGGCGCAATGCCCCAGACCGAGACGGTTCTGAGACAGGCCCTGAAAGAGAACGTTCATCCGGTTCTGTTCGTCAACAAGGTCGATCGGCTCCTCAACGAGCTGAAGGTGGACAAGCAGGAGATGCAGCTGCGCCTTGGAAAACTGATCGACAACATAAACAAGCTCATCAGGGGCATGAACGAGGAGAAGTACAATGCAGGCTGGAAGGTCGCCGCCGCCGACGGGAGCGTAGCCTTCGGGTCCGCCCTTTACAACTGGGCGATCAGCGTTCCCCAGATGAAGAGCACTGGGATCGGCTTCGACGAAGTCTACGACTACTGCCAGGTCGGAGACATGAAGACCCTCGCTCAGAAGTGTCCTCTCTACGTTGCAGTCAACGACATGGTCATCCGCTTCCTCCCAAGCCCCCTCAAGGCCCAGAAGGAGCGTGTCGCGGTCATATGGCACGGCGACAAGAGCAGCAAGCTCTACAAGTCGATGGAGACCTGCGACCCCAAGGGCCCCGTTGCCTTCATGGTGACCGACATATCCGTCGACCCCCACGCAGGCGAGGTTGCCACCGGCAGGCTCTTTTCAGGAACCCTGGAGAGGGGCATGGAGCTATCCGTCTCCAGCGTTGCAAAGCCCAACAGGGTCCAGCAGACGGGAATATTCATGGGCGCTGACAGGATAGAGGTCGAGAAGATCCCGGCAGGGAACATCGTGGCCGTGACGGGCCTCAGAGACGCCTTCGTCGGGGCCACAGTATCCTCGGACAGGGAGGCAACGCCCTTCGAGGACATAAAGCACGTCAGCGAGCCCGTGGTCACCGTGGCCGTCGAGGCCAAGAACACCCGCGACCTTCCAAAGCTCGTCGAGGTTCTCAGGCAGGTCGCGAAAGAAGACCCGACACTCAACATCACGATCAACGAGGAGACCGGCGAGCACCTGATGGCCGGGATGGGCGAGCTCCACCTCGAGATCGTCGCCTACAGGATCCAGAGGGACAAGGGCGTCGAGATCACCACCTCGCCTCCGATCGTCGTCTACAGAGAGTCGATCACAGGAAAGACTCCCGGAGCCGTTGAGGGCAAGTCTCCCAACCACCACAACCGCTTCTACATCGAGATCGAGCCTCTCGAGCTCGAGGTTGTGGATGCGATCAAGTCCGGCGAGGTCTCCATGAAGATGGAGGAGCTGGAGCGGAGAAACATCCTGATCAGTAAGGGGATGGGAAAGGATGAGGCCAGGAACATATCCAGCATCTTCGGGTCCAACGTCTTCATCAACATGACCAAGGGCGTCCAGTACCTCAGAGAGACGATGGAGCTGGTGCTGGAGGGCTTCGTCGAGGCGACGAAGAACGGCCCCATATGCAGAGAGCCGGTCCAGGGCGTAAAGGCAAAGCTGATGGATATCAAACTCCACGAGGACGCCATCCACCGAGGACCTGCCCAGGTTATCCCTGCGGTCAGGCAGGCGGTCCAGGCCGGCATCCTCATGGCGAACCCCACCATCCTCGAGCCCTTCCAGAACGTCTTTATACAGGTTCCACAGGAGCAGATGGGCGGCGCCATGTCCGAGATCCAGGGCCGAAGAGGCATGATCCTGAGCATGGAGACCGAGGGCGACATGATAATCATCAAGGCGAAGGCACCGGTCTCTGAGCTCTTCGGGTTTGCAGGAGCGATTCGAGGAGCTACTGAGGGCAGATCCCTCTGGAGTACGGAGTTTGCTGGCTTTGAGCCCATCCCCCCCGCGGCGATGGTGGAGACCGTTCGTCAGATCAGGGGCCGCAAGGGTTTAAAGACCGAAATGCCTAAGCCCAGCGATTACCTGAAGGCTTGAGGCCTTCTCTGAAAAGATTTAAACGGAAGAGACGTAAATACGGAGTTAAGAGTTAACCGGAGGAGATAAAGATGGCATCAAAAAAGCCACACATGAACCTGGCGTTCATCGGACACGTCGACCACGGGAAGTCCACTCTCGTGGGACGGCTGATGTTCGAGACCGGCGCGGTTTCTCCACATATAATCGAGCAGTACAAGAAGGAGGCCGAGTCTAAGGGGAAGGGCAGCTTCGAGTTCGCCTGGGTCATGGACAGCCTGAAAGAGGAGCGAGAGAGGGGCGTCACCATCGACATCGCCCACCAGAGGTTCGACACCGATAAGTACTACTTCACGATCGTGGACTGTCCCGGACATAGAGACTTCATCAAGAACATGATCACCGGAGCGAGCCAGGCGGACGCCGCGGTTCTGGTAGTCGCAGCCCCCGACGGGGTCATGGCCCAGACGAGAGAGCACGTCTTCCTCGCAAGGACCCTCGGGATCAACCAGCTCATCATCGCCATCAACAAGATGGACGCTGTCAAGTACAGCGAGGAGAGGTACAAAGAGGTCAAGGAAGAGGCCGGAAAGCTGCTACAGATGGTCGGGTACAAGGTCGCAGAGATTCCATTCGTGCCCGTATCCGCCTTCGTGGGCGACAACGTCATCGCCTGTGGCGACAACCTCACCTGGTACAAGGGACCCACCATTCTTGACTCTCTGAACAACCTGAAGGAGCCCGAAAAGCCGACCAACCTGCCTCTGAGACTGCCCGTCCAGGATGTCTACACCATATCCGGTGTTGGAACCGTCCCCGTGGGCCGCGTCGAGACCGGGATCATCAAGAAGGGTGACAAGATCATCTTCGAGCCCGCAAACGTCACCGGCGAGGTCAAGACGATCGAGATGCACCACGAAGAGGCCGACCAGGCTCTGCCAGGCGACAACATCGGCTGGAACGTGAGGGGCGTCGGAAGGAATGACATCAGGAGAGGCGACGTCTGCGGACATGTCGACTCGCCGCCCACCGTGGCCAAGGAGTTCACAGCCCAGATCGTGGTCTTGCAGCACCCGAGCGCCATCTCCGTGGGTTACACCCCTGTCTTCCACTGCCACACCTCCCAGGTCGCCTGTACCTTGACAGAGATCAAGGCCAAGCTCGATCCCAAGACCGGTGCGGTAAAGGAGCAGAACCCAGCCTTCATCAAGGCCGGCGATGCCGCCATAGTCACCGTGACGCCCACAAAGCCGATGGTGATCGAGAAGGTCAAGGAGATCCCACAGCTCGGGCGGTTCGCCATCAGGGATATGGGCCAGACAATTGCAGCGGGCATGTGCATAAACATCACCCCCCGCTAACTCCAATTTTTCTGGTGTTTGAGTTATGCAAAAGGCAAGAATACGGCTATCTGGAACCGACCCCCGCTCCCTGGACGACATATGCAGTCAGGTTAGAGGGATCGCCCAGAGGACGGGCGTGCACATGGCAGGACCGATCCCGCTCCCGACCAAAAGGATGGTAGTTCCCACTAGAAAGAGCCCCGACGGGGAGGGGACCGCCACCTGGGACCACTGGGAGATGCGGGTGCACAAGCGGATGATCGACCTGGACGCCGACGAGCGGGCTCTTCGTCAGCTCATGCGGATACAGGTTCCAAAGAACGTCAACATCGAGATAGTGCTGGAATCTTAGCTGGACTCGTAGTATAGTCTGGATAACACGGAGGCCTCCGGAGCCTCAGTCCCGGGTTCAAATCCCGGCGAGTCCGCTACGACCATTTTTTGTTTTGTGTTGGTTTTGTTCTGGTTTTGCTTTGTTTTCGCGATCATCGGCAAAAGGTTCATAGCCTTCGAGGATTTTGTTCCTCTCCCAGAGAGAAGAATCGGCGTGGGATAACGATGATTACAGGAGAAGATGTGGATCATATAGGCTGGCTTGCCAGCATAAAGGTCGCCGAGGAGGAGAAGGTGGGCTTCGTCGCCCAGTTCAACTCGGTTCTCGATTACTTTCATCAGCTCGACGAGCTTGACACCGAGGATGTGGAGCCCACATACAGGGTGGTCGACCTCACCAACGTCTTCCGGGAGGACGTGGTAAAGGAGTCCATCTCCCAGGAAGAGTCGCTCAGAAACGCTCCCAGGAGGGAGAACGGCTACTTCAAGAGCCCCAGGATCGTGTGATCGCCATGTTGAGAGAGCTGAAGGATGAGCTGGCGGCGGGAGCTTCGGCCGAGGAGAGGATCTTTGCCCTCTTCGAGAAGATCAAGAGGAGCAAGCTGAACGCCTACACCAACCTCCCGGAGGACTCCGCCCTCGAAAGGGCCAGGCAGTTTGACGAAGCGCCCTGGTCCGGGCTTCTGGCCGGCGTCCCCATAGCCATCAAAAGCTGCATATCCACCAGGGGGATCGAGACCAACTGCTCCTCGAGGATTCTCGAAGGGTACATTCCACCCTACGACGCCCACGTCATAGAGAGGCTGAAGCAGGTGGGTGCGATCATCGTCGGCAAGACGAACATGGACGAGTTCGCCATGGGGACATCCACCGAGACGAGCTATTTCGGCACGACGAAAAATCCCTGGGACCTGGACCGAGTCCCGGGCGGGTCCAGTGGCGGGAGCGCCGCGGCCGTGGCCGCCGGCGAGGCACCGTGCGCCCTGGGGTCCGACACCGGCGGGTCGATCAGGTGCCCTGCCTCCTTCTGTGGGATCGTCGGCCTCAAGCCCACTTACGGCCTCGTCTCCAGATACGGCCTCGTCTCTTATGCAAACTCTCTGGAGCAGATAGGCCCCCTCACACTGAACGTCGAGGACGCGGCCCTGGTGATGGAGGTGATCGCGGGCCACGACCCGCGCGACTCAACCTCCATCGAGTCTGAGGCCGGGTACCTTTCGGGCCTGGACGGCGGCGTCGAGGGGCTCGTCTGCGGCGTTCCCAAAGAGTACTTCGGCGAGGGAGTGGACCCGGCGGTGGAGAAGTCGGTCTGGGATGCCATATCGAAGCTTGAGGATCTGGGGGCGTCGTGGAAAGAGGTGAGCCTTCCCCACACCAAGTACGCTCTAGCCGCCTACTACATAATCGCCATGAGCGAGGCCTCCTCGAACCTGGCGAGGTTCGACGGGCTCCGTTACGGTTTGAGATTGGGGGCCGATAAAGACTGGCACACAACCTTCTCCGAGATAAGAGCCGTCGGTTTCGGTCCCGAGGTCAAAAGAAGGATCCTCCTTGGGACCTACGCCCTCTCGGCCGGCTACTACGGCAGGTACTACCTGAAAGCCCTCAAGGTGAGGACTTTGATCAAGCAGGACTTCGAGAGGGCCCTGAAGGCTGGCGGTGCCGACGTCCTGGTGACGCCCACCATGCCCTTCCCGGCCTTCAAGATCGGAGAGAGGATCGAAGACCCGCTCTCGCTCTACATGGCCGACGTCTTCACCGTTCCTATAAACCTCGCTGGGGTTCCTGCGATATCGGTCCCCTGCGGCTTTGCTGACGGCCTCCCCATCGGACTTCAGATAATCGGACGCCACTTCGATGAGAAGACCGTCTTCAGTGCCGCCAAGGCTTACGAGGATGCGACGCCCCACCACGAGACGGTTCCAAAGGAGGTGGTCTGATATGGCCGAAAAGGACGTCATAATAGGCTTAGAGGTCCACGTCCAGCTGAACAAGCTGAACTCGAAGCTTTTCTGCGGCTGCTCGACCAAATATCACGACGCTCCACCCAACACCCACACCTGTCCCGTCTGTTTGGGTCTTCCCGGAACCCTTCCGGTCTTGAACAGGAAGGCGGTCGAGTACGCCATCCGAGTCGCCCTCGCCCTCAACTGCGAGATCCAGGGAGAGACCCTCTTCTATCGAAAGAACTACTACTACCCAGACCTTCCAAAAGCCTTCCAGATAACCCAGTACGATTTCCCCATCGGCCTTGGAGGCAAGATCCTGATCAAGGGCGAGGACGGCGAGGAGAAGACGATCAGGATAACCAGAGTCCACATGGAGGAGGATCCGGGAAGGCTCGTCCACGCGGGGACGATCGACCGGGCCAAGTACTCGATGGTCGACTACAACCGGTGCGGTATGTCCCTTCTGGAGGTGGTGACCGAGCCCGATCTTCGATCCCCCAAGGAGGCGAGATCGTTCCTCGACAAGCTCAGAAACATCCTCGAGTACCTGGACGTCTTCGACGGGGACCTCGAGGGCGCGATGAGGGTCGACTCGAACATATCTCTTGTCGGCGGCGAGAGGGCTGAGGTCAAGAACATATCGAGCCACAAGGGCGTCGAGAAGGCCCTAGCCTACGAGATCACGAGGCAGAGGAGTGCCCGGAGGAGGGGCGTCGCTCAGGTCCAGGAGACCCGCCACTACGACGAGCTGAGGGCGATCACCGTCTCCATCAGGACGAAGGAGGAGGCTCACGACTACCGCTACTTCCCAGAGCCCGACCTCGTCCCCATGAGGGTCTCAGATTGGGTGCCGAGGGTAGAGGCACAGCTTCCGGAGCTTCCCGACGCCAAGAGGGAGAGGTTTGTGTCGGAGTACGGGATCGCCGACGATCACGCAAAGTCCCTCACCTCCGAGATCAGGGTCGCAAACTTCTATGAGCTGGTGGCCAAGCGGGCCTCTCCGAGGCTTGCTGCGGTCTGGGTCGCCGACGTCCTCAAGGGCGAGCTGAACTACCGCGACATGGCGATCGACAATTTCAGCTCAGACCAGATGGTCGAGATAATTGAGATGCTCGAGGGTGAGAAGATCACCGAGAAAGGGGCCGTCGAGGTGATTCGCCAGATCCTCGACCACGGCGGAGATCCGGCCGGGGTCGTGGAGGCGAAGGGGCTCGCCAAGGCCGAGGACGACGCGGTGAAGGAAGCGGTCAGGGCCGCGGTGAAAGAGTGCTCCCAAGCGGTGGCCGACTACAGAAGCGGAAACGAGAAGTCGATCAACTTCGTCGTTGGCCAGGTTATGAAGAAGACCCGAGGAAGAGCAGATCCAGGAGAGGCGAGTCGGCTCGTAAAAGAGGCTCTCGACGAGATGTGAGGTGCGAGGGCGATAAGCCCCTCGCCCGTCTTTTCACTTTACTCATTTCTTTAATCCTCTTTTTTTAGGCCTCGTCCTTTGGGCCGTAGTGGATCCCCCAGAGCCACCCGCCCTGGCCCTGGGCGAAGACCCAGATCTGGCCCAATCCGTCGGAGACGGCCGTAGGCTGACCCGAGATCGATCCCTTCAGGTTCTCGCCGTTCTCCCAGGATTCGCCGTCGTGCCAAACGTGTACCAATTCGTCCCCCTGAACCGCGAATAGGTCGATCCTGTCGTCTTCGATGACGACCGCCGGGGCCGAATCAATCTTCTGGTTTATCGTCTCAACAGAAGCGTCCTCGGTCTCGGGGTCGATGGATACGTGCCCGATCCCGCCCCCTATGCTCAAGGCGAAGACGTGGATCATCTCTCCGTCGGTGGCCGCCACCGGAGGCGAGTCGAAGGATCCCTGAAGGGGCTGCCAGCCCACCCAGTCCGGGACCTCTCCTGACCTGGTGGCGGAGAAGTCGGCAGAGTTCCAGACAAGACCTTTGGAGCTGTCCAGGGCGAAGAGGTAGATTTTGTCCGAGAGAAGGACCGCGGCAGGTCTAGATCCGATCTCGCCTTCTATCTGGATCCAGTCCTCGGTCTGGTCGCAGGCGACGCCCTCGTCGCATCCCCAGCATCTCTTGTAGAGGCAGTGGTTTGTGGGGCCCCAGGTGAAGAGGAGGTAATCGCCGTCCGAAGACCCGGTCGATATAGCAGCAAGCTCGTACTTTCTGAAGTGGACCCCTCCAAGGTTCTTGTTGTAGGGGGGCGGGCCGAAGACCGTGGTCCAGTCAGACCAGGTCTCCTGGCCCTGGAGGCGGATGTGCCAAAGCTCGTTGTCGTTTCCACCAGTTAAGATGTCGACGAGCCCCGGTCCCGGGGAGACGGCCACGGGCCCCGTGGTCAGTCTGACCCCCTTCAGGGTGATCCAGTTGGACCATCCCGTCTCGGTTCTGAACTGGACCCTTTTCACAGAGGGCAAAAGTCCCTGAGGTTCGGTGGACGTTCCAATGACCAGCGCCGGCTTCGAGGTATCGTTACCGGGTCTGACCTTGTCGAATTCTGCCATCTGACCCCATGACGGCCCCGCCAAGAGGAGCACCGCCAGAAGGGCGCAAAGGTACATTTTTGCCCTCAAAGTCATTTCGCCTCCAGTTCGGTCTGGGTCATGATCGTATATCTGATTTCCGAAGGTATTCTGTGATGAGGTGGCCCAGACCGTCGATGCCCGTCAGCGGGCCCATACCGCATCGCCATACCGCATCGCCGATGCTCTCAGGGCTCTTGGAGATGATCGATCGATATTTATCGTACAAGAGAGTGAGAGAGTTCTGGTTGATGGCCATGTTTGACTACTGGAATCCGCACATCGAACGCATGCCCACAGAGGACCTCTGCAAGCTCCAGGAGGAGCGGCTCAAATCGATGGTCCATTACGTGTACGATCATTCTCCCTTCTACAAAGAACGGTTCAAGGAGGCTGGGGTTGTCCCCGAGGACATAAAGGACCTTTCCGACCTGACGAAGCTTCCTTTCACCTACAAAGTCGATCTTCGAAACACCTACCCTACGGGCATGTTCAGCCTGCCGAGAAACAGGATAGTGCGGTACCACGTCTCCAGCGGCACCACCGGAAAGCCGACTGTCGTCGGGTACACCAAAGACGACATCGAGATGTGGTCGGATTCTTTGGCCAGAGCCCTGACCTCCATTGGCCTTGGCCGGGGCGACGTGATCCAGGTAGGATATAGCTACGGTCTATTCACGGGGGGCCTGGGCCTCCACTACGGGGCGGAGAAGATCGGGGCGACGGTTCTGCCCACCGGGACCGGGAACACCGAGCGGCAGATCATGTTGATGCAGGACCTCGGCAGCACGGCGATCGCCTGCACTCCCTCCTACTTTCTTCACATAGCGGAGGTGGCCGAGAAGATGGGAATCAGCATCAGGGACGACACAAGCCTCAAGGTCGGGGTCTTCGGGGCCGAGCCATGGTCTGACGAGACACGGAGGAGGATCGAGGAGGCGACGGGGATCAAGGCTTACGACATCTTCGGGACGAGCGAGATGAGCGGCCCCCTCTTCACCGAGTGCCAGCAGCAGAACGGGATTCACGTCTGGTCCGATCTCTTCCTCATCGAGGTGACCGACCCCAAGACTGGAGAGCAGCTTCCCGACGGCGAGACCGGAGAGCTTGTGATCACGACCCTCTCCAAGTGGGCGATACCCCTGATCAGGTATAGGATCGGCGATCTGACGGTGATAAACTCAGAGCCCTGCGAGTGCGGGAGAACCCACCCGAGGCTGATGAGGATCCTCGGAAGAACCGATGACATGATCGTCATTCGCGGCATAAACGTATTCCCAAGCCAGGTCGAGTCTGTCTTGATGGAGATCCCCGAGGTCGGCGAACACTACCAGATCATCGTCGATCGGAAGGGACCCCTGGACATCATGAAGGTGATGGTGGAGGTGACGGAGACGGGCTTCAGCGACAAGATCGCAGACCTCATGTCCCTTTCCAAGATGATATCCAAGGAGCTGAAGGGCGTCCTCAACGTCGTCGCCGACGTGGAGCTGGTGGAGCCCGGGACGATCCCGCGGTCCGAGGGGAAGGCCGTGAGGGTGATCGACAAGAGGAAGGTGTGAAAAATGGTGGCAATTAAGCAGATATCGTTATTCGTCGAGAACAAGCCCGGCAGGATGGCCAAGGTCTCGAAGACCTTATCCGATGCCGGAGTGAACATAAGGGCCCTCACCGTCGCCGAGGCCGGAGACTTCGGGGTCATAAGGATGGTCGTCGACGATCCCGATAAGGGCTACAATGTCCTTCACGACAGCGGCTTCACCGTCTCCGAGACGGAGGTGTTGGCCGTCGAGATGAGGGATATCCCAGGGGGACTATACGAGATCGTGAACACTCTTGGGGAGAGCGACGTCAACGTCGACTACGCCTACGCCTTCGTCACCACCAAGGCCGAGCGGGCGATGCTGATCATCCGGGTCGACAACCTTGAGAAGGCGAGGAAGGTCCTGACCGACGCCGGGATCAAGCTGGCCACCAAGGACGAGATCCAGAAGATTTGAAGGAATAGCAGGGACGTGCTAGGAAGAAGGGCGCTAGAGTAAAACTACGCCCTATTTCTCTGCTCTTTCAGATTTCAACAACAGAAATTCGCAATTATATTTCATAATTTGTTGATGTACCTTTTATTTTTTTAATTCAAATTTTATCTTATTTTTCAGATTCATTGTAGATCTAAAGTATATGTAGTTAATACATATAAGTACTAAAATCGAGATATACATGAGCAAATTTTCAAATTTGAAATATTCATACGAATTATTATGGGCAAATGTCATAGTAAATGTTGTAACTAATGTCACAATAAATAGTCCAATTAATATGAGTGGAAATGATGTAAATGCGGGAAAATTTTTTAAATATTTATTAATGAATCTGGGTTTTCCTCCGAATTGTATTGAAGCATCATTAAATTCCTCCTCAAGAAAACAAGACATTCTGCCACTGGTTTTATCAAAATAAAAATATCTCAATATATTTGGACTGTTTGTTTGCGTGCTATCGCCGTCATCGATTAAACTTTTAATTTCGATTCTGAGTTCCCCCACATACTGGGCGGATTTAACAATTCTTAATATATTTTTTAAGTATTCTCTAGATAAGTAATAAAACGGCAATGGGGTGATTAATAAAAAATAATACATACATAAGATGAACTCGTTGTCATGTTTAGCACTGACAACCTTTTCACCGCTCTCATCAACATCAGTGACATTTAGGTTTAGTATATTTTGTATATATTGCGTATCTTGATGGTCATTGAGTTGCATAATTGATATTCCTGCAGTAATTACTATTCCAATTAGTAATATCTTGTAAACTAGTAATTTTTGTTTGGATTCGATTCGCTTTAAAACTTCATCAGTAATAAATTCATATTCCGCTAAATATACCTTTAATGAATCTTCTCCGCGTCTTCCGCTAACATCCTGAAACATATCGATCCATCCATTTTAACTACAGTCGTAACTTCCAGTAGATACCATAACTTTTTTTTCTACTTAATATACCAACCAAAATATCATCTTCGGAATTCATTCCAGAGGTTGAAGGAGGGCAGATATAAACTTTTGCATATGGGTCCGTTTGGGTGATTTTTTTGTTACGTATTATTAGCTCTAAGTTTCCGACTAACTTCACACACCTTTCGCGTTCAAGTGAGTGCCTTCCAGGGATTTCCTTCCGAAAAATTCTCGCTCCCGTTGAACCGGCGCGCCCGGAACTTTGGGCGAAACGTGTCTTTAACATGGAGAACTATAATATCAGACTGATGTCGTCGGAAATCAAAAAGTTGCACCTGCCCATAATTATCGAGATGGACGAGGACGGATATTACATAGCGAGCTGCCCGCAATTCAAAGGCTGTCATTCTTACGGCGAGACGATGGATGAGGCGCTGGAGAACATAAGGGAGGTCGCTCTTATGTGCCTGGAGGAAACCGACGCCGAGCGCATCAAAGCCCTCGATCGATTCGAATAACCGAAAGATGGCGCCTTGTCTCCGATCACTCCGTTATGTAGCAGCCTCGATTTTTCTGCGCCGCCTGGACATATATTATTTTCAGCATAAAATTCGCCCGATAACTCCCCACCCGGCAATCCCTCACCTCGCGTCTTTTGCCACCACCGAGAGGATCACCGCCAGAATGGAGAACCCCGCCCCCACCAGGAAGGCGTCGTGAAACCCGAGGGTGAGCGGGGCGAGAGAAGCTGCGCTCTGGACAGCGCCGTCGGAGAGCCCCGCCATCTGGACCCGCGCGGCGAAGACCATCTCGAAGACGGCTATCCCTATCACCGTGCCCACCATCCTTGCGGTCATCATCAGGGAGGAGGCGATGCCGCACTTTTCGGCGGGGCTCTGGGCCATCACCAGGTTGCTGTTGGGAGGAAGAAACATCCCCAGGCTCAGCCCCAGGATGACGAGGGCGACGAAGATGAAGGCCTTGGAGCTTTCCGCATCCAGGAAGCTGAGGAGGTAGAACCCGGCGACGCATAGTAGGGTGGCCGCAACGCAGATCTGCCGCGACCCTATCCGGTCGGATAGGGAGCCCGCCCGGGGGGCGACGATCATGGTGGCGATCGAGGGGACCATCAGGATCAGGCCGGCGACGTCCGTCCCGAGGCCCTTGACGTACTCCAGGTAGAAGGGGAAGAGGAAGACCGCCCCGCCGTAGACGAGCATCACCAGAAGGACGGCACCGTTGGCGGAGGTGAAGCTCGGGTTTCTGAAGAGCTTCAGGTCCACGAGGGGCTCGGAGAACCTGGACTCCCTCAAGACGAAGACTGCAGCCAGGACGAGGGACCCGATGAGGCTTCCTGCGATGGCAGGAGAAGTCCATCCCAGCTCCCCGCCCATGTTCATGCCGAATATCAGGCCGAAGAGGGAAAGGAAGATGAGGGCGGCTCCGAAAAGGTCGAACCTCACCTTTTGGCCCGAGAGCCTCGGCTCAGACTCGGGAAGGACCGCCCGCCCGATCAGGATGGCGACGATCCCGACGGGTATGTTGATGAAGAATATCCACCTCCAGCTGAGAAAGGACGTGAGAAGGCCGCCGATCGGCGGGCCCATGGCGATCCCCAGGGACGCGAAGGTGGCCACGATCCCCAGAGCCTTGCCCCTGATCTCCGGGGGCAGGAAGACCGTGACCATGGCGGGGCCGATGGCCGTAAGCATGGCGGCTCCGAGGGCCTGGAGCATCCTGAAGGCTATGAGAAGCTTTATGGAAGGGGCGACGGCGCAGAGAAAGGACCCCGCCACGAAGACGGCGAAGCCCGCCAGAAATACCCTCTTGAAACCCTTGAGGTCCCCGATCTTCCCGAAGGCCAATAGAAAGCTGCTCATCACCAGAAGGTAGGCCAAAACTATCCAGGAGACCATCCCCGTGCCCACGTCGAAGTACCTGGATATGGTGGGCAGGGAGATGTTGACGATGGTGACGTCAAGCGAGCCCATGAAGGCCGCCAGAGCGATGGTGAAGATGGTTAGCCTCTGAGATCCGGGCCCCGATCCCCTCGATTTCTTCATGCAGACTCTAAGGCTGATACGACTTTAAAATTCTTCGGGCAATTCGGTCTTTCGGTCTTTCGGTCATTTCCGATCGTCTCCCATCCGTCAGCGTTTTCAAACCCCGACATATTTGCGCAAAAATTTATAAGAGATTCGAGCCAAATAGCCGACCATCTTTGTCTTCACAGTTTTTGGCTGGTGCGGATCATGAGGCGAAAGAGCGTTCTGATAGGTTTTTTGACGGCAGCGGTTCTGATCGTGGCATATCTCCTCTTCTGGCCGGTCCCGATCGACCCCGCCGCCTGGACTCCTCCAGAGGCTCCCGCCCTGGAGGGGATCTACGAGCCAAACGACCTTTTGGCATCCGCTGAGCATCTTGGCAAGGGTGTGGGCATCGGCCCCGAGGACGTCTCCGTCGACGAAGAGGGCAGGATCTATGCCGGGTTTGAGGATGGGAGGATCGTGCGGTTCCAACCCGACGGTTCAGGGGCAGAGGTCTATGCGAAAACCGGTGGAAGTCCCCTGGGCCACCACTTCGACGCCGAAGGAAATTTGGTGGTGGCCGACGCTCGAAAGGGCCTTCTTTCGATCTCCCCCGAGGGCGAGATCGCAGTCCTGGCCACCGAGGCCGAAGGCAGGCCCTTCGGCCTTGCCGACGACCTCGACATCGCTCTAGACGGGACGATCTACTTCAGCGACGCCTCCGATAAGTTCGACGTCTCAAACTACATGGCCGACCTCATGGAGCACAGGCCCCACGGCAGACTCCTCGCTTCCGATCCCGGAACTGGGAACGCCACCCTTCTCCTTGACGACCTCTACTTCGCCAACGGCGTCGCCGTAAGCCCCGACCAGTCCTTCGTCCTGGTGGTGGAGACCGGGATGTACCGATTGCTCCGGCTCTGGATCGCGGGGCCGAAAGAGGGCGACGTTGAGATATTTAGAGATAACCTGCCGGGCTATCCCGATGGCATATCCGCGGGGAACGGGACCTTCTGGCTTGCCCTGATCGCGCCGCGCGATCCGGGCTTCGACCTCGTCTCTCCCCACCCCCTTCCTGAGGAAGGTTTTGATGCGCTTGCCGTCTATGTTTCTGGAGCTTCCCAAGTACGGTTTCGTCTTGGGGCTGGACGGTGACGGCAGGGTCGCGCACAACCTGCAGGACCCATCCGGGTCTTACGCCAGCATAACCAGCGTCCAGGAGCATGATGGAGTGCTCTACCTGGGCAGCTTAAGCGAGAACTCGGTCGGAAGACTCCCTGTTCCGTTGAGGGACGAACACGGTAAAGCGATCTTGTCATGAAAAAACCTTTGCGCGAAGTCGGGGCAACGATTTTTGGCTGTGATATCATGTGCAAGTTGGAAAATTTTAGGCTAAACTCGCACCCTTTCTTTTTTAAATATCTTTTATAAAAACTTAATAACTTCTAATATGGATCGGAGAACAATTTAAATTATAAACAAATATCTAAATCTTCAATTAGCCTGTCAAGATATGATATTGAGTTTTATCACTGGTGGTACCATCTTTTGAATTTAAACTTTTTCGCGACCAACATTTATATCTCGGACCTTTGGTACAATAATTGTTTGTAGGAGGGTTTGAGGGGGTAGGCACAGAATGGCAGAATATGTGACATTTATTGTGAACCTCACATGTTTGGTGGCACTCACTTTTTTATTCGCTTCATCAAGCACAGCAGCGTCGGCGGACTGGTACGATGAGTTCGGGGAGGGAATGTCGTTTGAAGTTTCAATTCCTGACCTGGTTTGGAATTCGGATCTCGGCATTTTGCCCGAGGTGGGGCTCTCCCTAAGCGGAACAAATTTTCAAGATATAGATCTCAACGGAACTGAAGCGACCCCGCCTGATGAAGATCCCGATGAGGGGGTGGCTGAAGGCATGAAAACGATTTTGAATGGAGATGAAGGCTCAGCCGACGTCGGCCTCCTGGCCTCGGATGGTTTGGGGATGACGATAGACGTCACCGTTCAGGGGGTAGAGGTGGAGGAGGTGACGGCCGACGGCGCCACCTATCAGATCCTTGCCATCAAAGATCGAGGCTACACATCAGAAGTGGGCAAGCCCCAGCTCCCTGTGATAAGAGAGACCCTGGCCATACCTGACGGGGCTTCTGTCCGGGCGACGGTCTTGAACTCGTCCTACTCGACCTATGAGGGGTACTGGGTCTATCCGGTCCAACCGCCAGAAATTGACGGCGAAGAAGATGGCGAGTTTGTGATCGATGAGGAGTTCTACTCTCAGGACGTCTTCTACCCCCGGGAGGTCGTCGAGGTCGGAGCACCCGGGGTCTGGCGGGACCTGACGGTTGCAGACCTCCAGGTGAACCCGGTGATCTTCAACCCGGCGACCGGGGTGCTGAGGGTCTACGACCATATAATAATCAATGTGGAATACGTTGATGGCGCGGCCTTCGCCCAGAAGACGATCGAGCCCAAGTTCTCCGAGATGTACAGCAAAGTGATACTGAATTATGAAGCTCTCGACGTCTTGGTGGGAACGCCGCAAGTTCGGGCAGAGGAGGCCGTCCCAAGCTTCGAGGGCTTCAACCTTTGCGGTTTTGACCAGCTCGACGAGACCGCGAAGTTTTTGCTGATATATCATGAAGACTGCTCCTCTTTCGAAAGCCTGGAGCCACTCGTCGACCTGCACGAGCAGAACGGCCTACTTTGCGAGGTCTGGAACATCCCAGCGGGAAGTCGGCCGACGGCGGCTGAGATCAAAGACCTCATCACCAGCAGATATGCGGCTCATCCCGAGCTGGAGTACGTTCTTTTGGTGGGAGACATCGAGATCCTCCCCTGGAACCCAAGCTGGAACGGCGTTCCTGGTGATTACTGGTACGGCTGCATCGCCGGAAACGATCTGTGGCCGGAGCTGGCCGTGGGCCGCCTCTCGGCCACGAACGACGCCGAGGTTCAGCAGCAGGTGAGCAAGATCTTGACTTACGAACAAAACCCACCCTCGGGCGACTGGTCCAACAAGGTCCTTCTGGTGGCAAACAAGGAAGAAGCGCCTGGAAAGTATCAGGGGTGCAAAGAGACGATAAGAACGAAATCTTACGTTGAGCCCCTGACTTTCGAGACGGCGTACGGATCTCTGCCCGCCCAGGGCGGCGACAGCGCCACCAACGCCGACGTCAAAAGCGCCGTCGATGCCGGCGTGGTCATCTTGAACTACAGGGGACACGGCTCCCAGACCTTTTGGGGTTCCAACTGGAATGTGGGGAACGAGGAGTACTACACCACCAACGCCCACGCCCTGGAGAACGGCGATATGACGCCGGTCGTCTTCTCCATCGCCTGCTACAACGCCGCCCTAGATTATCCCAGCGAATGCCTCGGAGAGGCCTTCGTCAAGGATGACGATGCTGCCGTGGCTTTCCTCGGCGCAACCCGTCCATCATATACTACACCCAACCACGAGTTCGACAGATACCTCTTTGAGGCCGTGGGTGACGAGCAGATATACGACATCGGTTGGGCTCTGAACAAAGCCAACTCCAGACTGATCAATAGCTACGGTCAAACCAGCGTCTACATGGACAACCTGAGGATGTATCTTTGGCTCGGAGACCCTGCCCTCACGATCAACATAGTTCTTCCAAACAGCCCTCCAAACACGCCCGAAGCGCCAACAGGTCCCACCATCGGCCGCGCAGGCCTTCTTTACTCCTATTCGACGAGCACAACGGACCCGGATGCGGGTTAGAAGAATCCATCTCCATGGTCGAGGGAGGGCGTCATCTGCAGACGAAGATCTGCCTCGTGAGGCTGCGGTGTACCCTCTCGGCGTGAACTTCAAGAACCTCAAACCCGGCGTCCTCGACGAAGCCGCCGACGGGCCGATCGTCGACGTAGATCATCCTTCTGCCGGGGACGAGGACCCTTCGTAGCTCCGAGAGGCTTCCGACCAGAAGCTCGTCTCTGGACCCCGCCTGGATCAGAGCCGATCTGCCGTAGGGGGCGTCTGAGACCGCGCCCTCGACGGATCGATCTTTCAGAGGGAGCCTCATGGCGTCCCCCACCATCAACGTGCAGTCGAGCCCTTCCAGGTTCGACTCTGCTCCCCGGACGATCCCCTCCTGGACGTCGAGCCCCAGGCCCCTGATCCCCAGAAGGCCCGCCTCCACCAGGAACCCGGCGGTGCCTGAGAAGGGGTCGAGGAGCCTCTCGCCCTCTCTCACCCGAGATAGGTTGACGAGAGCCCGAGAAAGCTTCGGCAGCATCGTTCCAGGGTGGAAGAAGGGTTTAAGGTGTGGACGCCGGGCCCTAAACCCGGACCTGTCGGAGCAGGCCACCTCCCGGCCGAGGAAGACCCCCTCTTTTGTAACGATCGCCCTGATCTCGATCTCGGGGTCTTTCAGGTCGGCCTTGTATCCCCTTTTCCAGAGAACCGAGCCCACCATCCTTTCGACCTCGTCGCTCATCAGGGGCAGATCGCCCAGACGTTTCGCTCTGACCTTGTAGGTCTCATCTGGAATGTCCAGGTCCTTTGCGGCATCGCACACCCCCACCGGGGTCGGTTCGGCCTCGGCCACGACCTCGACGATCCGGTGAGTCATCGCCACCCTCTTACCGAGCTGGTGGTGGTCGAGGTTTTGAGCCTCGACGACGAGACAGCGGTCGAGGTCGAAGATGATCCGATAACCTGATGAGCAGATCTCCAGGAGCGCCAGAGCCTCGCTTTTTGGGATCGTCGGGTGCTCCCCCGAGAGCTCGAAGGCGTATCGAGTCTCCATCTCAGATCCGGGGCTTTTCGAGGTAGCTGTTGACCTTCTTGTAGTCGAACTCCTCGGAATAGAGGACGTTTTCCAGGAAGTTGAAGAGGGTCCTTCGGACATCGCCGCTGAGGAGCGGGTACCAGGTGGGGCTTGCAACGACCATCATCCTGAAGGCGAAGAAGGGCGCGATCACCTCCAGAAGCTCCTCGTCTCCGGTCCTGTCCAGGTAGTTCTCGAAGAAGAGCTCGAAGAGGTCTTTCAGGCCGCCCGCGAGGCTCAAGCTCTTCTGGACAGAGTAGAAGATGTAGTTGGTCGTCATGGCGGTGATGTCGTCGGCGGCCTCGCCCCACTCGCCCCGGGATCTGTCCAGGACCGAAAAGTCGGTTCCCGACCTGAACATCACGTTCCAGGGGTGAAAGTCGCCGTGAGCCATGCAGAGCCGGTGGGTCCTGTCCCGAAGTCGCCACCTCCAGTCGACGCACTTCTTCTCGATCGACGAAAGCTCGCCGGGCGCCAGGAACTCTGGGTCCGGTGGGTAGTCGTCGAGGATTCCCATGATGCACTCGCCGTGGCCGACGGTGTCTCTGATCTTTCGCCGATAGAGGGCTGGCGAGTCCTTCTTGACGGCGTGGATCTGGGCTAAGTAGGTGGAGAGGACCTCTGCCCGGGCTCGGTCCAGGTCTGTTGCGCCCTCGTCCTTCACCCTTTCCAGGTCGAAGAAGTACTCTTTGCCCTCGATCTTCTCCATCAGGATGAAGAACTCCGAGGCGTCGCCGCAGGAGTTGAGCAACCCCAGGGGGTTGAAGTATCCGGCGTCGATCGATCTTGCGTGTTTTGGGAGGTTGCCGAAGGTCGAGTGCTGCCAGAGGAGGACCTGGGCCCGGTCCGAGAAGTGGTCGTGGCCGAACCCCTCCTGGACTCGCATCGTCGAGAGGACCGCGGACTTCGTCTCGCCTCCGGACAGGTACTCCAGAAGGACGGGGCTTCCGTAGCCGAAGCCTTTGACGTCTTCGGTGGTGGGAGTGGTGTCCCCGAGGGTGCTCATGCCGACCAATTCGGCGTCGTCTCCTTCAAGGCTTCTCAGGTAGGCCTCGACGGCCTCTCTTTTCAGGTCCATATCCCTTCTCACCTCATCTCAGGTTCCCATATCCCAGCTGTGGAGGTACTTGTACTGCTCCGGGGTCAGGGTCTCGATCTCGATCCCCATCGCCTCGAGCTTGAGGGCCGCAACCCTCTTATCGATCTCCGAGGGGACGGAGTAGACTTTCCTCTCAAGATCCGGGCCGTGCTCGGCTATGTAGCGAACGGAGAGGGCCTGGTTTGCAAAGCTCATGTCCATCACCTCGGGCGGGTGGCCGTAGGCGGCGGCGAGGTTGATAAGTCGTCCCTCGGCGAGGAGGTAGATCCTGCGGCCGTCACTCATCTTGTACTCCACGACGTTCTCCTGGACCTCGCCCTTCTCCTTTGCCATCCCTTCCAGGGCCGGGATGTCGATCTCGACGTTGAAGTGGCCGCTGTTGCAGACGATCGCCTGGTCTTTCATCAGCTCCATGTGCTCTTTTCTGATGACCGAAATGTCTCCCGTGACGGTGACGAAGAGGTCCCCGATGGGGGATGCCTGAATCATCGGCATCACTCTGAAGCCGTCCATCGCAGCCTCGAGCGCCTTTCGGGGCTCGACCTCGACGACGATGACGTTTGCGCCCATGCCCCTCGCCCGGGTCGCAAGGCCCCGGCCGCACCAGCCGTAGCCTCCGATGACGACGTTCTTGCCGGCGAAGAGGAAGTTTGTGGCGTTCATGATCCCGTGGAGGGTGCTCTGGCCGGTTCCGTACCGGTTGTCGAACATCATCTTAGTCTCGGCGTCGTTGACGGCGAGGACCGGGTACATCAGCTCGCCAGCGTCGGCGAGGGCCCGCAGCCTTATGACTCCCGTCGTCGTCTCCTCGCAGCCGCCGAGGATGTCGCCCGCCAGGTCCTTTCGGTCCCTGTGGATGGTGGCGATGGTGTCGGCGCCGTCGTCGAGGGTGACGTTTGGACCGATGTCAAGAGCCTTGTTGATGCAGTCGTAGTACTCCTGGTCGTTCTCGCCGTGGAAGGCGTAGACGTACATCCCCTGCTCTGCAAGAGCCGCTGAGACGTCGTCCTGGGTGCTGAGGGGGTTGGACCCCGCGACCGCGATCTTGGCTCCGCCAGCGGTGAGGGTCGATAGCAAGTTGGCCGTCTCGACGGTGACGTGGAGGCATGCCACGACCTTGACGCCCTCCAGGGGCCGCTCAATCGTGTACTCCTCTCTGATCTTCTGGAGGACGGGCATGTGTCTTCTCGCCCACTCGATCCTCTTTTTGCCCTTCTCGGCTAGGCCTGAGTTCTTGATGACGTTCTCCTTCAAAATACCACCTTGATCAATCTTGATGTATGATTATCGTTCTTGAGATCTGATTCTTTGGAGATACTTAAAACCGATCGGTCCAGGCCGTCGGCAACCTCTATTACCCTCGAATCCCCAGAGGATCTCATGGAAATCGAGGTGACCCTTCTTGGAACCGGGGTCGGCATCCCCCATTCGGGCCGGGCCCAGGCGGGCCTTGTGATAAAGGCCGAAAAACCCCTTCTCTTCGACTGCGGCGCTGGAGCCCTTTTGAGGCTGGCGGAGGCGGAAATCTCCCCCCTGGAGATCGACGTCGCCCTCCTCACCCACCTACATCTCGACCACGTATCGGACCTTCTCGCCCTTGCCAAGGCCCGCTGGCTGATGGGCGAGAGCAGAATGGAGGTTCGCGGGCCCGAGGGGACGGAGGAGTGGTTTGAGACGGTTCGGGGCCTCTACTCGTACCTGGATGATCTGGACGTCTCTTTCAGCGTCGTTCGGCCCGGCGACGAGTTCACACTCAAGGGCCTGAAGATCAGGGCCGGCGAGGCGGTCCACAGCCTTCCGGCGTTGGGCTACAGGATCGAGTCAGGCAACAAGTCGATCGTCTACTCTGGAGATACCGAGCCGACGGAATCGATGAGGGACCTTGCCAGGGGCGCGGACCTTCTGATCCACGAGTGTTCTTTTCCCGAGCCCTACGTCGTCACCAACCACTCGACGCCGAAGTGGCTCGGCGAGACCTTCCGGGGCGCTGGCGTCAAGAGGATCGTCCTCACCCACCTCTACCCCCAGACGATCGGCTGCGAGGCCGAGATGGTCAGGGACGTTCTGGCGGGCCTCGGCCCCGGCGCCAAAGTCGAGATCGGGCGGGACCTGCAGAGGATAGAGCTGTGATAGCATTAAAAGCGATGAAAAGTTTAATTAGGTCACTGCTAGATTTGGTTCAGGAGGTAACGCGCCGATGGATGACAAAATTGAGCCCCTCAGAGAAATGGACGTAGAGGAGTTTGTTCGCAGGTTTAAGAACAAGATGGACGAAAATGAAGACAGCAAGTTCGTATTTTTCCTTGGCGCTGGTTGCTCTGTCTCGTCGGGTATACCCGACGCAGGGGAGCTTGTTAGAAACTGGTTGCCTCGACTTAAGCGATTAAAGACTGGCGACGATAACGATTACGAAGACTGGGCAAAAGAACATTATCAAGGATATGATGGAACTAATGGATCTCTGTTCTATGGAAATATAATAAATGATTTGTTTAAGACATCTGTGGGAAGGCAGAGAGAAATTGAGCGATTTACGGAAGGAAAAGATCCTAGTTTTGGTTACGCAGTGTTGGCTAAGCTCATGAGTCATAAAAAATATGGCAGAAATTGCAACGCGGTATTGACAACGAATTTTGATGATCTAGTGGCGGATGCTCTTTACCTTTATACTCATAAGAAGCCTATTATTATATCACATGACTCACTTGTTGGATTTGTTAGAACTACAAGGATGCGTCCTTTGGTAATTAAGCTACATGGTGATGCTCTACTTCAGCCCAGAAACACAGAAAGTGAGACAAGCCAATTACCTTCTCGTCTAAAAGAAGTACTTAATAATTTTCTCTATGAAACTGGGTTGATCTTCGTGGGTTATGGTGGAAACGACAAAAGCATTGCAGAGATATTGAATCAACTGCCAGAGGGTTCTTTACCATGGGGAATTTATTGGATTGGCGATACAATCCCAGAAAATAATATCGGTGAATGGCTAAAAAAAAGGTAACTATTCAGCCTCCTTTCCAAGATACTCGAATCAAGCGTAAAAATAGATGACGATATATTCTTGAATAATAGTTAAACTTGACCGAAAACTTTATGATATATAAAAGACTGGTTATTGGTG